>Ga0102812_10003190_pt1 | contig 10794 bp, 10 predicted proteins | sample ColrivemetaGS713_FD_79334 | JGI IMG/M metagenome (GOLD analysis project Ga0102812, IMG submission 79334) | Estuarine microbial communities from the Columbia River estuary - Flood tide ETM metaG S.713 | ecosystem: Environmental > Aquatic > Marine > Intertidal zone > Estuary | place: USA... | reverse complement strand
TCACTTTGAATAATTGGGAGAAGAAAAACATACTTATCCCAAAGAGAATTGGTGGTAGGGTATTATATAAGGAGACTGATGTATTAAGTAGATTGGATGCTGCTGCGTGATCCTTTTTATAACAGTATAATCATAATGTAATGTTACAAACTGCGCACACTTTTGAGCAAACCATTAAAAAGAAAAAACCCGTAAAACCATATATTACAGGTTGTTACGGGAATTTAATGTGGTATCTCCAGGAATCGAACCAGGGACACAAGGATTTTCAGTCCTTTGCTCTACCAACTGAGCTAAGATACCATTCTTAAGCGGATGCAAATATAAAATGTTTTTTTATATCTACTAATTAAATTTTAAAAAATCTATTGTATTTTTGAACTTCATTTAAAATTAGGAATGAATTTAGCAATTGATGTAGGAAATACTTGGGTAAAAATGGCTGTTTTTGCTGATGATAAAATGATTGAACACTTTGTATTTCAGTCTTCTAAAATAGTATCTGAAATTAAAACTATCAAAAGTAAGTTTGATGTTAACAATGCAATTATTTCTAATGTAGCAGCCATTTCGGAGACTAAATTTGAAAAAATTCAGAAAATTATCCCACTATTAACAGTTTCGTCGTCTATTTCTATCCCATTTTACAACAATTATAAAACTCCAAATACTCTTGGTGCAGACAGAATCGCTCTTGTTTGTGCTGCCGTTAAAAATTTTCCTCAACAAAATGTATTGGTAATAGATGCAGGAACATGCATAACTTTTGATTTTGTTGACCAAAATGCTACCTATTTTGGAGGAGCAATATCTCCAGGAATTGAAATGAGATTCAAAGCACTTCATTTTTTTACTGGAAAATTACCACTATTAGAGAAGTCAATACTCGATAATTTCATCGGACAAAACACTCATGAAAGTATAAATTCTGGTGTTGTTAATGGAGTTATTCAAGAAATTGAAGGAGTGATAGGCCAGTATAAACAACAATTTAATGATTTTACAATAGTTTTAACAGGAGGAGATACAAATTTCTTGTCAAAACAATTAAAAAGTAGCATATTTGCCAATCAAAATTTCCTCCTTGAAGGATTGAACGAACTATTGATTTTTAATAAAAACAAATGATTAGAAATATTCTAATATCTTTTTTCTTTTTTATATCAGCGACAACCATTTTAGCTCAGAGAACAAACTCATCTCCCTATTCTTATTTTGGAATTGGAGAAAAGTTTAGCAACACAACTGTGGAGCAAAGTTCAATGGGTGGCATTGGAGTGGCTTTTAGCAATTACGGTTTTTTAAATTTCACGAATCCTGCAGCTTATTCAGATTTAAGATTTGCAACATACTCTTTTGGTTTGTTGAATAACGACTTGACCGTAAAAAGTGCAACAACCTCTCAAAGTAGTACATCAACAAGTTTATCTTACATAGCCCTTGGATTTCCAATAGGATCAAAAGCTGGATTTTCTGCAGGTATGCAACCAGTTTCATCTATTGGATATTCCCTATCTACATCAGTTTTTGATGCAAATGATAGATTAACTCAGATTAGTATTTTCGAAGGAAATGGCGGTGTAAATCGTTTGTATGGAAGTTTTGGAATGAAAATCACCAAAAATTTATCTTTTGGTATAGAAGGAGATTTTAATTTTGGAAGCATTGAAAATGGAATTTCAGTTCTCAGAGCTGATGTTTTTCTATCTACCAAATATAATGAAGTCAGTAGAGTTACTGGAGGCTCTTTGAAATTAGGAATGCAATATCATAAAGAACTTGAAAATAAATTAGTAATTAGCACTGGTGCAACTGTAAAACTCGCAAATAGTTTAACTGTTACAGGAGATGATTATTTATATTCACTAACATTTTCGCCTTCTGGAAATGAAATCCCAAGAGATACAATCTCCTCAAACCGTATTTCTGGAAGTTTTAATTTGCCAATTAAAACAAATTTTGGAGTCGGAATTGGGAAATTTGATAATTGGTATGCAGGAATTGAATATGAAAGTCAAGATGCTTTAACAACAACAGGTTTGTTATCCGGTGGAACAAATAGTGCTTACACTTATGGAAAATCTAGCCGAATTTCATTTGGTGGATTTTTTCTTCCTAAAGTAAATTCTATTTCAAGTTACTGGGAAAGAGTTACTTACAGGGCTGGTTTGCGATATGAAAAAACCGGATTGTCAGTAGATGGTTCAGGTTCAAACTCAAATTTTACACCAATTGATGATTTTGGCATATCTTTTGGTTTGGGATTACCATTAAAAAGATTATCAACCATAAACATGGGTTTTGAGTTTGGGAAAAGAGGCACTTTACAAAATAATTTAATACAAGAAAATTATTTTAATTTAAGAGTAGGTTTATCCTTAACTGATATGAACTGGTTTATACAAAGAAAAATTGATTAACAAATACTAATAAAATGAAAAATTTTACATTGCTTATAGCTGCAACACTGCTTTTTACAGTGGTAAAAACGAATGCTCAGGAAGATTTAACCCAAGAATGTACCGTAAAATATAATTTATTTAAAGGTGATTTCAACTCAAAAAAGTTTGATGATGCTTATGTAAATTGGACATTTCTGATTGATAAATGTCCAGACTTATCGATAAATATTTATAAATATGGTGCAACTTTAGCTGAGGATGTAAAAAAAGATCCAGCTTTAGCTAAAAAAGTTTATGAACAAAGATTAAAATATTATCCAAATGATAATCCTGCAAAAGTGCATAGTGATTATGCTGATTATTTAGCAAAAAATAATTTAGCATCAGAACAAGAAATTTTTGATATTTTACAAAAAGCTTATAAAATCTCCCCAAAAGATATGAGTGTTAAAAATATTTACAAATATTTTCAAGGAGTAACAGATAAATTTAAAGATTCTGACCCAAAGAGAGTATTTGATACCTATGATGATGTTAATGAATCAATAGGTGAAAAACTTGATGACTATACTTCAAAAATTAATGAATTAACCAAAGATTCAACCAAAGTATTGGATGATAGGCAAAAAAGATTACTTTACGCTTATCAAGTAAATTCAGGAGCTCTAGGGCAAATTGAGGGGGGCTTGGATGATATGATTTCAGAAATAGCAACTTGTGAACGATTGATTCCTTTATATACAAGAGATTTTGAAACTTATAAGGCAGATGCAGTTTGGTTAAGAAGAGCCGTATCAAGAATGTTTAATAAAGGTTGTCAAGAAGATCCTTTATTCGAAACATTAGCTAAAGCCTATGCAGAAGCAACTCCAACTCCAGATTCATATACGTTTTATGCGGGTATATTAGATAAAAATGGAGATGCAGTTGGTGCTAATGCCATGAGAAAAAAAGCGTTTGATTTAGAAACTGATCCTTTGAAAAAAGCAAAATATAAATTAAATGCGGCTGAACAAGCAAAATCAAGAGGACAACTTTCAAATGCAAGAGCACTCGCTAGAGAAGCTTTAAATTACAATCCAAATTATGGAAAAGCCTATTTATTAATCGGAAGATTATATCAATCAAGTGTTAATGAATGTGGAGGCAACGAGTTTGAAAAAAGAATGGTATATGCAGCCGCGTTAAGACAAGCTCAAAAAGCAGCAGCTGTTGACCCAAGTATTGGCTCATCTGCAGCAAGATATATCGCAAGTTACAAAGCAAACCTGCCAGATAAGAAAACAATCTTTACTTATGGTGCGAGAGAAGGTGATTCATACTCAATCAAATGTTGGATTGGTGAAACTGTAACGATTACTTCTAGCGGGAAATAATGAACCGTTTGAAAGACTTTTTTAAAAAAAGCATTGCTGTAACTTTTTGTTCCGTAATGCTTTTTTCTTGCAATAAAAATACTCAAAAAGTGAGAGATTTTTTGGAAGATAAAAATTTACCTGTCGGAATTGCCAGAGATGCCAATCATGTGTATAAAGACTCAGGAAGGATTTCTTCAAAATTAATCACTCCAATCATGCTCGATTATAGCAATCGAAATGAACATCCATATAATGAGTTTCCAAATGGAATAAAAATCATTAACTTTGAAAAAAATACAATCGATTCTGTTACAATTACTGGAAATTATGCAATTACATATTCCAAAACATCAATTTCAGAAATTAGAGGGAAAGTGTTAGTTGTCAATCATACTGATAAATCAATTTTAAAAACAGAACAACTTTTTTGGGATGAGAAAACCAAGTACTTTGTATCAGAAAAAGCTTTTATGTTAATAAAAGAAAATGATACTATTTATGGTATTGGTTTCGAATCAAAAGACGATTTAAGCGGACATTTGGCAAAAAAAACAACAGGAAGATTAGAATCAACAGAAGAATAAATTATGAATAGACTTTGGAAATTTTTTCAGTACGGGTATTTAATGATTGCATTTATTTGCATCGTAGAAGGAATAGTGCGTTGGAATTCTGATAGATCAAGATCCTTTTTATTTATAGGTTTTGCTATTTTAATTACCATCGTATTTTTCTTTAAACGACATTTCAGAAAGAAAGTAGAAAAAAGAAATAATCAAAATAAGTAGTATTTTTGATGCTCATGGAAATAGAACTGATTATTATTCTTATTTCAATTTTATTATCCGCTTTTTTCTCGGGAATGGAAATAGCCTTTGTCTCTGCGAACAAATTGCACATTGAGCTAGAAAAAAAGAGAGAAGGGCTCGTTCCTAAAATTTTAAAAAAAATCACCCATAAATCATCTAAATTTATAACGACAATGTTGGTTGGTAACAACATTTCATTGGTGATTTATAGTTATTATATGGGAAGAGTCTTAGTGCGCTTATTACCCTTAGAGCAGTATAATGAATTTACAAATTTGTTAATTCAGACGATTATTTCTACGATAATAATTTTGATCACAGCTGAGTTTTTACCCAAAGCAATTTTTAGAATTTATGCTAATGATGTACTTAAATTGTTTGCAATACCAGCTTTTTTCTTTTATTATTTATTTCATTTTTTCTCATCATTTATCACAGCAATATCTGATTTTTTTCTAAGAATTATTTTTAAAGTAAAAGCAGATGAACAGCAAACAGAATTTAGTAAAGAAGAATTAGGAAACTATATCAACGAACAATTAGAAACCGGAAATGACGATGATATTATGGATTCTGAAATTCAAATTTTTCAGAATGCATTAATTTTTCAGAATGTAAAAGCCCGAGAAGTGATGGTTCCAAGAACCGAAATTGTTGCTCTAGAAATGCGTGATAAACTAACTAATCTAAAAAATTTGTTTATTGAAACAGGATTGTCTAAAATACTCATTTACCAAAACTCTATGGACGATATTGTGGGGTATGTAAATGCATTTGAGCTGTTTAAAAAACCAAAAACTATCAAATCTGTCATTTTACCTTTAGAAATTGTTCCTGAATCTATGATGATCAATGATATTTTGAACACCCTAATTAAAAAAAGAAAAAGTGTTGCTGTAGTTGTTGATGAATACGGTGGAACTTCAGGAATGATTACAGTTGAAGATATTGTAGAAGAACTTTTTGGTGAAATTGAAGATGAACATGATGTGCAAGAATATATTGAAGAAAAAATTAGCGAAACTGAATTCAAATTTTCTGCGAGAATAGAAGTAGATTATCTAAATGAAGAATATAATTTAGAAATCCCAAAATCCGAAGCTTATGAAACACTTGGTGGCTTTATCATAGAACATACAGAAAACATACCCAGTGAAAATGATAAAATTGTAATAAAAGGTTTTGAAATTACTGTATTTAAAATGAGAGGCGCAAAAATTGAAGAAGTATACCTTAGAATTTTACAAATTGACTAATATTATCCTCAAAACCCAATAGAATTACCAATTTATTACCCTTATTTTATATCAAAAATCGGTTGCAATATTCAACTCAAAAATCGTATATTCGCTCCCTGAAATTAAATCAATGACGCATGGCAGTTTTATCAAAAATTAGAGAACGTTCAATGTTCTTAATCATTATTATTGGATTAGCACTTTTTGCATTTGTATTGGATCCATCAACTTTAGGGGATTTTTTCAACTCAACTAAAATGAATGAAGTTGGAGAAATCAATGGAGAATCTATCACAACTCAAGAATTTATCCAAGAAGTAGAAAAATACAAACAACAGGTTGGTGCAAATGTTCCTGAAATGCAAGCAGTTAACACTGTTTGGGAAAATATTATCAGAAAAAAAATCTATCAAAACCAACTTGGGGAAGCAGGAATTACAATCGGTGAAGCTGATGTTTGGAACGAGTTAATTAGTGCTCCATTTGTTCAAAATAGTCCAGAATATCAGAATGAAGCTGGCTTTTTTGATGAGCAAAAATTCAAACAATTTTTGGCAGATACCAAAGAGAACAACAAAGATTTGTGGGCACAATGGTCTGCTTATATGAACCAAGTAAAAGAAAACCTTTCAACAACAACCTACAATAATTTGATTACAGCTGGTTTGGGTGCTTCTTTGAAAGAAGGAGAAAATGAATATACCTATGAAAACAAAAAGATAAATGCTGAGTTTGTCTATGTGCCTTTTACCTCAATTTCTGATAGTTTGGTGAAAATTAAAAAATCGGAAGTAGAAGCCTATATCAAAGATCATGAAGCGGATTTTAAAGTAGATGCTTCTGTAGATATTCATTACGTAACTTTTGATATTACACCAACTGCTGAAGACGAAACTGCTTTAAAATCAGATGTAGCTTCTTTAATTGAAGATTTTAAATCGGCTACAAATGATGCCATTTTCTTGTCTGAAAATAATTCAGATACGAGTTTAAATGATGCTTTTCAATTTAAAAATCAAGTAAATGCTCAAGTTTCTGAAACTATTTTTTCAGGAGCTAAAGGAGATGTTTTTGGACCTTATACCGACAATGGAATTTTGAAAATTTCAAAAATTACTGAAATAACACAAATGCCAGACTCAGTAAAAGCAAGTCATATTTTAATTCCTTTTGTAGGCTCACAAAGGGTAGCTCCTGAAGTTACAAGAACAGAAGAAGATGCTAAAAAACTAGCTGACAGCATTTTAACTGTGGTTAAATCTAAAAAAGTTACTTTTGAAACTTTGGCAAAAGAGTATTCATCTGACAAATCTAGTGCCGATAAAGGTGGAGATTTAGATTGGTTTACGTACAATACAATGACTCCTGAGTTTAGAGATTATACTTTTAATGGAAAAACAGGAGATTTAGGTGTTGTTAAAACGCCATTTGGATATCATATCATCAAAATTGATCAACAGAAGAACAATCAAAATGTAGTAAAACTAGCTACTTTAAGTAGAAAAATTGTTCCTTCTGAAGCTACTGAAAATAGTGTTTTTAGGAGTGCGGAAGAGTTTTCTTTGGGGTTGTCTAATAATAAAAAGTTTGATGATGTTGCTAAACAAAAAAATTACACAGCAAAACCTGCAGTGGGTATCAAAGCTTTGGACGAAAATGTTCCTGGTTTAGGAATGCAAAGACAAATTGTCACTTGGGCTTTCAATAAAGAAACTAAGATTGGTGATTTTAAACGTTTTGATTTAGAAGGAAAACACGTTGTTGTAACCTTAACAGCTACTCAAGAAAAAGGGTTGATGTCTGCAGATAAAGCAATTAATACTGTGAGACCTATTTTAGTAAATGAGAAAAAAGCAGCAATATTAGCTGAAAAATTAAAAGGTTCTACTCTTCAGGATATTGCAAAAAAGAACAATACAAATGTACGTTCTACAGAAGCAGTAACTTTAAAAAGTCCCACACTTTCTGGAGTAGGAGTTGAGCCTAAAATAGTAGGAGCAATGTTCAATGCAAAAGAAAATAAAATTTACAATTCAATTGTTGGTGATAGAGGAGTGTATGCTTTTAAAGTGACTAAAAAAGATAATCCTGTAGCATTGCCAAATTACGAAATCAATAGAAAAAGGATAGTAGATACGAGAAAAAATTCAACTTACAAAATGTATGAAGCAATCAAAAAAGCTTCAGATATTCAAGATAATAGAGCTGCTATTTATTCAACAAATTAATTAGGCTTACCAAAAAAAATCCGTTCAAATTTAAATTTGAACGGATTTTTTTGTTTTGAATAGTTTATATTAACCATTCATAGAAATTAAAAACTCTTCGTTATTTCTAGATAATTTAATTCTGTCATTGATAAATTCCATTGCTTCAATAGGATTCATATCAGATAGATACTTACGTAAAACCCACATTCTTTGTAATGTTTTATCATCTAACAATAAATCATCACGTCTTGTAGAAGATTTAATCAAATCAATAGCAGGATAAATTCTTCTGTTCGAAATATTTCTATCCAATTGCAACTCCATATTTCCAGTTCCTTTAAATTCCTCGAAAATTACTTCGTCCATTTTTGAACCAGTTTCTGTAAGTGCGGTTGCGATTATGGTCAATGATCCTCCTCCTTCAATATTTCTTGCAGCACCAAAAAAACGTTTTGGTTTGTGCAATGCATTTGCATCAATACCACCAGAAAGTATTTTTCCAGATGCAGGTGCAACAGTATTATAAGCTCTTGCCAAACGTGTAATTGAATCTAGTAAAATCACCACATCATGTCCACATTCAACGAGTCTTTTTGCTTTTTCTAACACAATATTTGCAACTCGAACGTGTTTCTCAGCAGGTTCATCAAAAGTAGAAGCAACTACTTCTCCACGAACACTACGTTGCATATCTGTAACTTCTTCTGGACGTTCATCAATCAATAACACAATTTGATATACTTCAGGATGATTGGACGCAATCGCATTTGCTACGTCTTTCAATAACATGGTTTTACCAGTTTTTGGTTGTGCCACAATCATACCACGCTGACCTTTTCCAATAGGTGAAAATAAATCAATAATTCTTGTTGATAAAGAACTTCCTTTTTGCGCTAAGTTGAATTTCTCTTGAGGAAATAAAGGTGTTAAATGCTCAAAAGATACTCGATCTCTAACGATATTCGGATTTAATCCATTGATTTTTGAAACCCGAATCAACGGGAAATATTTTTCGCCTTCTTTTGGAGGCCTAACAATTCCCTTTACAGTATCACCTGTTTTTAAACCAAATAATTTAATTTGAGATTGCGAAACATAAATATCATCAGGAGATGATAAATAGTTGTAATCAGATGAACGTAAAAAGCCATAACCATCAGGCATCATTTCCAAAACACCTTCACTTTCTATAATACCATCAAATTCAAAATCAGGATCTCTATATCTATTTACGTTTTTTTGACCTTTTGGAACGATGTTTTTTGGGGTATTAGGATTGTTTTCTTTGGTTTTATTTTTTTGATTTGGATTATTCCCATTCTGTTGGTTTGGGTGTTGCTGATTTCCATTCTGTTGGTTTGGATTTTGTTGCACAACATTTTGCTGATTCCCATTTTGTTGATTTGGGTTTTGCTGATTTCCATTCTGTTGGTTTGGATTTTGTTGTACGGCATTTTGCTGATTTCCGTTTTTTTGATTAGGATTCTGTTGATTTCCTGGTTTTTGTGGTTTTCGAGGTTGGTTATTAGCAGGTTTTCTCTCAACAGTATTTTCTGAAGTTGGTTCTTTTTCCGTTACTTTTTTTACGTCTGCAATACCGTTATTTGTAACAACCTTTTCAACTTCAACTTTTGGAGTTTCAGCAACAACAATCTCTTTTGTAACTTCTTTTTCACCAGTTTTCACAAGCCTTTTACGTTTAGTTTTGTCAGCTTTTGGGATTTCTTTAGTAGGCTCTTTAGAGGGTGTAGTTGGGTTTGCAGCTTGGATATCTAAAATTTGATATACCAAATCTAATTTTTTTAATTGGCTAATTTTTGGAATGCCTATAGCTTTAGCAATCGCTTGTAAGTCAGCAAGCGTTTTTTCTTTTAGTTCAGAAATTTCGAACATGTATGTGATTTATTAAGTTTAATTCTTAAGATAAAAAGATAATTATAAATTGTTTAAGGCTTTTGTTATTGTATATAGTACTATACAATAGTTTTGTGCGGTTCTAACATTGCAAATATAACCATTTTTTTTAAATTCCAAATTTTACTGATTAAAAAAGAAATGCTATTTTTGCGTGTCTTATTATTTACAATGATACAAAGAATTCAAACTTTTTATTTGCTATTTTCCTCGATAGTTTCTGGAGGATTAATATTTATTTTTAATCTATGGGAAGTTGCTGAAAAGAAAATATTTATTGTAAATTTGTTTTCACAGGAATCAATTTTGTATAAGAGTATTCCTACAGCGTTCATAGCGTCTGCATTATTGTCATTAGGAACTATTTTTCTGTTTAAAAATAGGAAGTTGCAATTTGTTTTAGGACGCGTCAATATTTTGATAAACCTTTTTTTATTAGGGTTATTGATTTATCTGTCACTAATAGTATCTGGAGAAACTGCTGTTTCGGAGAAAGGTATTGGGATGTTTTTACCAATTTTAGCTATTTTGCTTCTCGTTTTGGCAAATAAAGCGATTAAAAAGGATGAAGATCTCGTAAAATCTGTTGATAGGTTGCGATAAACCAATGAATATTATATTTAGTGCGACTAAAACCGAGAATTTTTTCTCGGTTTTTTTTATTTCTTAATTTTTAATTACTAGAAATAAAAAAAACTACCTTGTACTTTATCATTGAATCATCTGATATAATTATTTCAGATCTCTCAATTCTATGATCTCTAAATTTCTAATTTCTCCATCACTCAACTCAAAACGCAGCATTGTTCGTATTTTATGAAATCCATATTTGCCAGCAGCACCAGGATTCAAATGTAAAAGAT
>Ga0102812_10003188_pt1 | contig 10797 bp, 8 predicted proteins | sample ColrivemetaGS713_FD_79334 | JGI IMG/M metagenome (GOLD analysis project Ga0102812, IMG submission 79334) | Estuarine microbial communities from the Columbia River estuary - Flood tide ETM metaG S.713 | ecosystem: Environmental > Aquatic > Marine > Intertidal zone > Estuary | place: USA: Columbia... | reverse complement strand
TGATTGAGCAGCGCTTGGTCGGGCTCAAATATAAACTGGTCTCCGATGGAATCTCTTTCCGATTTACTCCGACCAAGGAAAACATGGAGGCCTGCCGTAAATTCGCTGAGCAAGTGGCGAATGCGGTCCTCTGCGAAGAATAGACCTTTGTGCCGCTGTCAATGAAAGACCCTGACACGCATGTGTCAGGGTCTTTCATAATGGCGGGAAGTCATTCCCTAGTATTGTACGACGAGGGCCACCAGACATTTTGTCACGGTGGCCCTCGTCGTTTAATGAAGCTTCCCAAAAATGACTTGATCGTCTGAGCTTGACCGGCACATCAATGGTTGTTTCGGTAGCAGCGATGTTCTTTTTTTTAAATGTTCCAGTTTACGTTCCAGGCTGGTCAGGAGGGGGTGGTCTTCCGCATACCTGTCTCTCAGAAAGAGTACACTTTTTTCAATGCTTTCTGTCAATTCACTCATGATATTCCTCCTCCTCTATTTTGATTAAGTACATTACTTAGCGTTAGACGAACGAAAACTTGGAGAGGTTTACCTGTATGTATTTTTTTAGGAGGTGGTTGGTCAAATAAAAAAAGCCCTCGCCATACGGCGAGAGCTTTAGTGTTAGCCCGGCGGGGAGAGAGCCGCTGGGCCGTTCAGTTTGAAACATGATTGCCTAAAAAGTATGGCAATCGGTACAGGTGGTGTTCATGCCGCCATGCTCAGCTTCGGCATGTTTTTCGTGCAGTTTCTGAGAGTCACTCTCAGTTTCTCCTGAGTGACAGTTGTTACACAGGCCATCGCGAGTCGGAGGTTCAATCCAGCCGGTCGGCTCGGTGGTGTGACAAGCCACACAGTTCTTACCCATCTCTTCGGCGTGCTTGTTATGTACACCTTTCCAACCCATGTTTTCAGAGCCATGGCAGAGTGTACAGTTTTTAACTTTGGCTGGCCAGGTGTGGTAGCCGAGGGCGTTAAAATCAAGACGACCGTTGCTGGTCTCACCGCTTCCATCGTGGCAGTCAGTGCAGCCAACATTGCTGCCTGGCTCAACACCGTGGTTGATCAGCTGGTAGGTGTCGGTGGTGACCCACTTGACAGGCTCGTCAGTCGGATAGCCCTGGTTGGCGAGACCTGACTCAATAGCCTGGGTTACGTCACCAGTCTGGGCCAGATAGACCAGAGTGTCGAGGGCAAGCAGACGGTCATCTGCGGAGACCATCGGCTGGTAAGCGGTCTTGTACTTGAATGGATAGATTTTACCGTTTTTGAAGCTGCCGTTTGGACGTGAAGTTGGGTAAGTACCCTTCTCCGCATCATAGGTCAGACTTGCGTCGTCGCCGAGCAGGGCGTTTTCACTGGTGCGATCCCACCACAGGTACTCAGGAACCACGTCGGCTTGTTTGTCGGCATGTGGGTGGCCGGGGCCGGTGCTGCCATCGGCAACGCTACCATCATGATGATGGGTCCAGTCACGGTGCATCTCAGTCGCAACTTTGCCGAAAGTCGGGATATGGCAGGTCTGGCAGGCAACGCCTTCGCTGGCATGACGGTCACGAATGAACGCATCACTTGGATTGCTGATTTTGGAGCTTGCAGTGTAGCTGGAACCATGCGGGTTGTTGGTGTGACAAGTAGTACACTTGACCTCTGCGCCGCGAGCCAGATCATCGGTCGGGCGCAGGTCGGAGCCTTTGCCGATGACCTTGTGGCCGTTAAAGGTGTGACAGCTCTGGCAGGACAGGTCGGTGCCAGTTGTGTTCATATGAACATCAAAATTAGCATTGGTGTTAGCGATGTTGGCCATGGCCAGATCGCCACGTTTGACTGCATCACCGCCGCCAGCATTGGCGTGGCACTTCAGGCAGTTGGCACGGGTTGGTTTGGCAATGTTCTGAACAAATCCGTCAAGAACGGCAGCGTCGGTGCTGACCGGACCCATCGAGCCGTCGGCCAGACGGTTACGCTCCATGGCGTAGGCAGCATTGTGGCACATCAAGCAGTCGATGTTTTCAAGGCCGGCTTGAGTATCGTCAGGGCGCAGGCCGCGACCAACGTGACACTTACCGCAGACTTTCCAGTCGCCGAGAATATTGATGCAGTAGCTGTTGACCGCGTTGGTCAACTTGCCTTGCAGTGCTTCTGGCTGGTTAGTCATGTCGGGGCTCTCGCCAACCCACTTATAGTGAGTGGACCCAGCCATCTCATTGAACTCATTGAGGTGGCAAGCAACGCAGGCTGAAGGATAATCGCTCCAGGTCAGAGTGCTGTGGTCTCCGGTTGCTGGTGGAGGATCTACCGGAGGAGGAGTTGTTCCGCCACCACCAGAGGATGCTTCGACTACGTCGAATGAGACGTACTTACGCTCACGGTTGTCGTCTCTGTCTTCAATCGTAATTTTGAATTGCCACTCGCCCAGACCAGCGCTGGAAGAAAGATTATAAGCATAGCTGAAGTTACCATTGCCCAGACGGTTCAGGTCGCCATCATCAAGAACCTTGCTGCCACGCTGATTGTAGACATCGATCTCGGCCTTGTCGATCGAAGTGACCGCGCTTCCACCGTCATAGTAGGCATAGATGGAAAGGTTTACTGTTTCACCGGGGCTGTAATTTGACTGGTCGGTGGAGATATTCAGATTGATATCTCTTGCAAGTGCGGTTCCCGCGAACATTGTGAGCGACAGTAGGAGACTGCCTAGAATTACCAATGTTTTCTTCATTTTCTCCTGATCCTTTCATGAAATAAATAAGATGTGGAAAATGTATAATTGAGAGGCTCAGCCACACACTGAAACTCCCGTAAAAATAAGGTATCAAAATTGTCTTAATGAAAATGGTAGATTTGTTATCATCAATAACCCGACAACTTCAGTGTGTTTAGCAAGTATGCTGCCAAATGTTTCGTGGGTTACGAAAAATCCATAGTTACTTTTTTTGAAGATGCTTATGTTCCAATGTAACTTGCTAAAGAAAATCAGTTTATTTGATTTTATTGACTGGTTAAATTGTCTGTGGGGTGAGGTGCTAGAAGGAGTTAATATGTTGAGCGCTATAATATGAATAAATAATTACCTATGAGGGTTTCTGCCTATGTCTTGGGGGAAATAGCCCAACTTGGAAAATCATGAAGTGGTTTGTGGGGTGAAATGACCCATAGTTTATTTTAATACTCGGGTAGTATGTTCAGTTATAGTGTCATTAATTGACTGAAACTGTCATGTTTGAGGGCAAAGGAGGGAGCGCAAATTTTCTCTCTCAGACTTTGTGCCTCCGTGGTAAGATTCCTCGTCTTTATTGTCACATAAATTCTTTCTTCGTTCACAAGATGCTGATGTCCCATCTGATTGCCGAAATTGCGGTCACCGCGCCGCTGAAAATAACCTTTTCCTATCTGGTTCCGGAAGAACTGGCCGCTGCCGCTAAGGTTGGTATGCGGGTACGAGTTCCTTTCGGCCGCCGTCGGACGGTCGGGTTTTTGTTAGAACTCCACAGGGGAGAAAGCACAGGGCTGAAAAAGATCCATGAACTGCTCGATGAAGAGCCTTTATTCAGTGCTGAGCTGTTGAAATTCTTCCGCTGGGCCGCTGACTACTACGGCCATCCATTCGGGCAGACGATCAAGACGGCTCTCCCAGGTGGTTTAAGTGGCGATCATCAGCGGGTCAATATCCTTACCGAGTCGGTCTATCGGGTCTTACCGATGGAGGATTCGCCTCGTGGCAACAAGCAGAAGCAACTTTTCGATTATATTCAAGAGCATGGCGATGTTTCCCTCAGTCGTTTGCGTGAGAAGTTTGCTGCACCGCATGCCGCGCTGGCTCGTCTGGTGGAGCTCGGGTTTCTCTCTTCAGCAGAGCAGGAAAAGCGACGTGACCCTTTTTTCAGCGAAACTGTTCCCGACGATCAAGTGCTTACCTTGAACGAAGAACAACAGAGTGCCTTCGAGCCGGTTGCTTCCGCAGTTACTTCTCAAAAATTTAAGCCTTTCCTGCTACACGGAGTGACCGGTAGTGGCAAGACAGAAGTTTATCTGCGGACAATCGACAAGGTTCTGGAAGCAGGACGGCAGGGTCTGGTGCTGGTTCCGGAGATTGCGCTGACGCCGCAACTGGTCGCCCGTTTTCGTGGACGTTTTGAACCAGCGGGAAAACGGATTGCCGTCCTTCACAGCGGGCTGTCCGACGGTGAGCGTTACGATGCCTGGCGGGCCATTGCACGCAATGATGTTGATATTGTCATCGGAGCACGTTCGGCAATTTTTGCTCCACTGAATCGTCTCGGTCTGATCGTGATCGACGAAGAACATGAATCCAGTTACAAGCAGGGTGAAGGGTTTCGTTACAGTGCCCGCGATCTGGCTCTGGTGCGAGGGCAACAGGCAGGTTGTCCGGTGTTACTTGGGAGTGCGACACCGTCGTTGGGGAGTTTTTATCGTGCCGAGCAGGGGCAGATGGCCTATCTTCCACTGACTCGACGTGCCCATGCTGGCGAGATGCCACAAGCCGAATTGATTGGTCTTACTCAACATCCATCAGCAGCGACTATTTCAGAGCTGGTGGTTCAGGCGATTGAGCAGACGTTGGAAAAGAATGAGCAGGTTATGCTTCTGCTCAATCGGCGCGGCTTTGCCCCTTTTTTGCTCTGTACCGATTGCGGGACCAGCTTCCGTTGCCCCAATTGCGAAATCACTCTGACTTTTCATCAGCGTGAAGGTCGTTTGCGTTGCCATTACTGTGATTATGCCGAACCGCCGGTGGAAATGTGCCCGAAATGTGAGGGGCCGAATATCGAACCGGAAGGGGCCGGAACCGAACGGCTGGAGCAGGAGCTGGCCGAACTGTTTCCCGAGGCCAGAATTGCCAGGATGGATCGGGATACCACCACCCGCAAAGGTGCACATCAGAGGCTGGTGGAGCAGATGATGCTGCGCAAGATCGATATCCTGGTGGGAACCCAGATGATTGCCAAGGGGCACGATTTTCCAGGGGTGACTCTGGTCGGGGTTCTGGGGGCTGACAGCACCCTCAATTTTCCGGATTTTCGTAGTGCCGAACGGGCTTTTTCGCTGTTGACTCAGGTTGCCGGTCGAGCTGGCCGCACGGGTGGTGGTCGCGTGTTGATTCAGACCTACAGTCCTGATCATTATGCTCTTGATTGCGCGTCCCGGCAGGACTATCGGGCTTTTTACGATCAGGAATTGCCATTTCGGCAGGAACTCGGCTACCCGCCCTGTGGTCACCTGGTAAATCTGGTGTTGTCAGGCAATGAGAGTGCCAAAGTTCTGGGATCTGCTGGACGGCTCGCGGCAGCTCTGGAACGGCAGGCGAAAGATGTCGAAATCCTTGGACCGAGTCCATGCCCGTTGGCAAAACTGCGCGGGAAAACCCGCTGTCAGATTCTACTCAAGTCTGCTCAGCGTGCTCCATTGAGACGTCTACTGGCAGCTCTGGATGATGCACAGAAACAGTTATTGAATGGTGTTAGTCTGATGGTGGATGTCGATCCATTGGATATGTTGTAGCCAATGTTCTTAACCACAATCAAATGTTTTTGACTGTGGTGGATTCTTCAGCACAGGTTTGGTTATAATCATCAAAACCTGAATTAGAGACTCTCCCGGAGGGAGCGATGAAAAAACAGATAGTTAATGTCCTGTTGCTGTTGGGACTGGTCGGCTGCGTTGCTCAGCTACCACCCGCTGAAATTCCACCAGTTGAGACTGTTGAGCCGCTGCTTGCCGTCTCCTGGAATCAACTGCCGGGCTGGCAGGAAACCACACCTTCGGGCGGGTTGGAAGCATTTATTTATAGCTGTCAGGCGATCGGCAATAAGCCTGAATGGCAGTTGCCCTGTGCTGAAGCGCTTTTCGTTCCGGCCGGTGACGAGCAGCGGACCCGACAGTTTTTTGAGAGTTATTTTGTGCCGCATCAGGTTCGTAACAAAGATGGCAGCAAGCAGGGAACCATCACCGGTTATTATGTGCCGGAACTGAATGGCAGCCGAACCAGGACTGACCGTTTTCAGTATCCCCTCTATCGCCAGCCGGAGGATCTGCTGGTGGTTGATCTGAGTGAAGTTTATCCTGATCTGGCCCATATGCGATTACGCGGCCGACTTGAAGGGAATCGGGTTATCCCCTATTTCGACCGGGCTGAAATCGATAATGGCGAAAATCCTTTGAATGGTAATGAGCTGTTCTGGGTCGAAGACCCTGTCGAATTGTTCTTTCTCCATATCCAAGGCTCTGGACGGATACGTCTGGACAGTGGCGAACTGGTGATGGTCAATTATGCCAATCAGAACGGGCATCGTTATAGGTCGATCGGAAAATTACTGCTGGAACGAAAAGCGATGACTCGCAATCAGATGTCGATGCAGAATATTCGCAGTTGGGTTGAGCAGAACCCCGAAGCGGGGCAGAAGCTTCTGGAAGAGAACCCCAGCTATGTCTTTTTTCGTGAACTGGATTCAGGGTTTGAATCTCCACCTGGAGCATTAGGAATCCCACTGACGGCAGAGCGCAGTATTGCCGTGGATCGTCGGACTATCCCATTGGGAGCACCGGTTTTTTTATCGACAACCTGGCCAACCAACTCGGAACCTTTGCAGCGGCTGATGGTGGCTCAGGATACCGGTGGTGCGATTAAAGGGCAGGTGCGGGCTGATTTCTTCTGGGGGATGGGAGAAGAAGCAGGAGCGCTAGCTGGTCGGATGAAGCAACCCGGAGAAATGTGGGTCTTCCTGCCCAAAACGGAAGAAAATCCCGCACAAAATTAGAGGGTTCTTGACAAGGGGAGCTTTGGTCTGTTAATAAAAAGATGACTTTTTCATGAGGTCTTCAATGATACAGCTGAGAACAGAATATTGATCTGAAACCGTCCCGGTGCTTGCAGAAAAGCGCTTTGGACGGTTTTTTTGTGGTTTTTTGTTTATCCCAAGTATCATTTTGTTGTGCCTGCCGCGAAGGGATTTGGTATGAGTTATTCGAATTTTATTCACAAGGTTGTTTTGCTTTCCGTTATACAAGTGGTTTTCATCAGTGTGAGTGCCTTTGCCGGAACAGCGACGCTCGATCAGCATTTGTCACAAAACAGTCTGTTAGGCAGTGAGATATCAGAACTGTCAATAGACCATTCGCAACTGTTCGCGGCGGCCTCAGTGTCAGAGTCTCAACAGTACCAGCTTTATGCTATGGCCAGTGGCTCCGTCAAAACTCAGAATTCTGCAGCAGAAATTCGAAAAAGCAGAGCTGCTCTGGAAGTTTGGCACAAGTACCTGGGGTATGGAACTATAGTTCTGGCCGGTGTCACCGCAGCGACAAATTCTGATGAGGATCTGCACGAGTCGATAGCTTACGCGACCACGGCAGCAGCTTTATCCACAGTATTGACCGGTTTTCTGACTCACAGTGATCGCTTTGACACCTACGAGGGGTTATTTTCCAAAGATAACCTGCATATCATGCTCGGAACTCTGGGGGCTGCGGTACTGACAACGGCGGTAGTGATTGCAGATGACGGTAGGGAATCGAGTCACAGTGGTCTTGGTGTGGCCGGAGGCGTGCTGATGACGCTTGGGGTTATCGATATCAAATGGTAAGTGGCTAAAGAGGCGGGAGTTGTCCCGCCTCTTTTTTTTGATCTTAATGAATGACTAGATAGTTTGGGTTCGTATCTTTTGATCTCGTGTAAAGGAGTAAAAAGAATGATATCGAGAAGAACTTTATTGCTGGTAGTGTCGATGTGTTTCTGTGTTTCATTCACGATGCCTATTTGTGCCGGTGCTGCTGAAACGCACATGAAGTCAGCAGGTTGCAAGACCGAGTATTTTCTGTTGAAAGATTTGGCGGAAGCATATCAGAAAGAAACTGGTATCAAATTGCGGACGGCAAGCACTGGCAACAAAAAAGCGATGGATTTGATGATTGCCAATGATGTTGATTTTACATTCACTTGTAAACCGGTTGAGAAGATTGCAAAAAAATTGAAACTTGATCAGGCCGAGGTTGGTGATTGGAAGAGCATTCCGATTGCCAAAGATCCGATTGTTATCGTGTCACATGCCAAAAATGATGCTAACAACCTGTCTGTAGAGCAACTGACAGGTATTTTTACTGGCGAAATTACCAATTGGGCTGCTGTTGGTGGTGCTGACATCCCTATCAAGGTTTCGTATATCAACACAGAGCTGGAAAGTGGCAGTCTCCTGCTCTTTAAAGAATTTACCGTTGGACTTAATGGAGAATTGATGTCTGATGCAAAAACTTTGGACGGTCCATCAATGCTTGGTCATTATGTTTCCCAAACCCCTGGCGCGGTGACTTTCATGCCACTTAATTCGTATATGAACAAATTCGGAGCCATTCTTGCGATCAATGGAGTCATTCCTTCAAGGGAGAGTATCGAAGATGGAAGCTATAAGTTAGCAGCGACATACTACCTGACGGTTGATGGGAAAAAGAACCAACAGATAGATGATTTTATTGCGTATGCTATGTCAGGTGAGGGGCAGAAGGTGATTGCCCGGAATTTTGTGCCTTACTCAAAGTAATCAAGTTTTTATCCGGGGTCACAGAACATCTGTGACCCCGGTTGTTATCAATGGACTTGTTCTTTTCTTGACTCCCCGACCTCTGCTCTTCCCGAGCTTCAGCATAATTCTTGATGTGTTGTTACAGATTAATTTCCGGCCCTTGCGGGATGATTCCGTTCGGATTCAGCCTGCCGATCGTATAGTATCCATGCTTAATGTGCTGGAAATCGACAGTTTCACTGATGCCTGGTAGATGATAAATCTCCCGCAGATAACGGCTGATATGCGAATAATCGCTGATACGATTCCGGTTGCATTTGAACAGGGAGTAATAAGCAGTGTCAAATCGGACCAAGGTGACGAAAAGGCGGATATCGGTTTCGGTGAAAAGGTCACCGAAGATGAATTGTCGGTCGGCCAGTCGACGCTCAACGTCATCCAGTGCCGTGAAAACATCTGAATATGCCTGATCATAGGCTTGCTGGGTTGTCGCAAAGCCTGCACGATAGACACCATTGTTGAGAGCTTCGTAATAGACCTTGTTCAGGTCGTCGATTTCTCGGCGCAGTGGCTCGGGATAAAGATCGACCTCAGAAGGGGCTACCTCTTCAAATGCATCATTGAACATCCTCAAAATATCAGCAGATTCATTGTTAACCATCTTGTCGAGATTTTTGTCCCAGAGAACCGGCACAGTCGCGCGACCGTTGTATTCCGGGTCATTTTTGGAATAGAGTTGATGCAGGTAATCAGAATTATGCAGATGATCTTTGGTCGCACGTGGAAAATCAGCAAATGCCCAGCCTTGATCAGTCATATTCGGCGAGACAATGGAAATGCTGATATGTTGTTCCAACCCCTTCACCATGCGCGCCATCAGGGTCCGGCAGGCCCAGGGACAAATAAGAGCAAGGTAGAGATGGTAGCGGCCGGATTCTGCTTTAAATCCAGTGTCTCCAGTTGGGCCAGCACTACCATCAGCGGTAATCCAGTTTCTGATGGTTGAGCCCTGACGGATGAATTCCCCACGTTGTCCCGGGTGCCGCACCGGATCCCATTGTCCTTGCCACTGACCACTGACCAACATGGTTTATCCTCTGCAAATTAATTTGAAAACAGGCGGGCGGGAAACACTATCAACGCCACCCGCCTGTGGATATCACTGTTTCTTCGCCTGGATTTCCAGGCCGATTTCAACCTCTTCACCAACGGTCAGGCCGCCTGTCTCAAGCACTTTGTTCCAAGTTAGCCCGAAGTCCTTGCGGTTAATTTTCCCGATGGCTTCAAAGCCAGCAACCTGATTGCCCCAGCCATCCTGAATGCTGCCGAGATAACTACCTTTCAGAGTGATTTCCCGAGTCTGATCGCGGATGGTCAAATCACCATAGATCGTAATGTCTGACCCGCTTCCGACGATTTTTTTGCTGACAAATTTGATCTGCGGGAAACTGTCAGCAGAAAAAAAATCATCGCTTCGCAAGTGGTTGTCACGTTTTTCGATACGGGTGTCGATAGATTTAGTGTCGATAGTTGCTGTGATCGACTGTAGAGTTTTGCTTTCCGGGTCGGCTGTGGCAGTGCCGGAAAATTCCGTAAACACGCCTGTGACTTTAAACATGACCAGGTGAGCAACGGTGAAACGGACCTGTGAGTGAGCTGGATCGACCTGATAAGTCGCTGCCGAGACAACTGATGCGATGAACAGACTGGCCAATAGTATCAATAAGGTTTTTTTAAACATAAGATCCTCCTCCGAACGGGTGAATTGTTTTGATGTCGAAATATGAATTAAGTTTATCGCAATTTTTATATAGAAAAATAATATTTAATTATCATAATCATTATAGATATTAGCTATAATGATTGTTGTTGCTCAACAGGAGGTGAATGCTGTGACTCTTGATCAATTGCGTATGCTGGTCAAAATATCCGAAACGGGGAGTGTGCTGGCAGCTGCGGACGCTTTGTTCCGAACACAACCAACGGTCAGCGTTGCCATAAAGAAGCTGGAGGAAGAGCTTGGCGTTACTGTTCTCTCCCGGGACGGGTATCGAGCCAGCCTGACCGCAGAAGGGGAGATGCTCTACCGGAAGGCAAAAGCAATTCTGCAGCAGAGTGATGATTTTACAACCATGGCGAGACATCTGGCGGTGGGTAACGAACCAAGGATTGGCATCGCCATCGAAGCCAGCTGCCCCATGTCTCTGATTCTGAAAATCATGCGTGACAGTGAACAGGCTTTTCCTCACACCGAATTCAGCCTGATGGTCGAAAAT
>Ga0102812_10003180_pt1 | contig 10817 bp, 4 predicted proteins | sample ColrivemetaGS713_FD_79334 | JGI IMG/M metagenome (GOLD analysis project Ga0102812, IMG submission 79334) | Estuarine microbial communities from the Columbia River estuary - Flood tide ETM metaG S.713 | ecosystem: Environmental > Aquatic > Marine > Intertidal zone > Estuary | place: USA: Columbia... | reverse complement strand
CTGATCTTCATCACCAGATTGTAAAGACCAAAGATCCCAACCTATAATATTTTCATTTATGACACGCTGCGTATGTATCTTTTCCCAGAAGTCTTCTGTTTCCATATAGCTCAACTCTTGATCATTCGCTACTTTCATAAATTCAAAAACAAGATACTTGCTTCCTTGTGAAAATACATTACTGAATAGTAAAGCCATAGCAACAAACAATACCGATTTTTTCATAATATAATAGTTTAATTGGTTAGTAAAAGTGGAGTCAAAAACCAATATACTCATTTTTAATAAATTAAACAATATTTATTTTCAACATTGTTAAAAACTCATTTAATAAAAGTTCAAATTCTCTAAAACTAACTCACGTGTTTCTAATAATTTGGTTAAATTTGCGCTTTCTAACATTTTACTAAAAAATCATCAATATGATTCATTTCTTTGGGAACCAAAACAGCAAAATATTTGCTGTGCAAACATCAAAAGAACTTACCCAACAAGCTGTTCAAAAGTTAAGCTGGCTTTTTGGAAATCAACCCAAAATTGAATCGACAAAGGTGGAGGCTTTTTTTATTGGCCCAAGAGCAGCTATGATTACTCCTTGGAGCACCAATGCTGTTGAAATCACACAAAATATGGCTATTGTTGGCATCGTAAGAATTGAAGAATTTAATGCCTCAAACGCAAAAGAAAGCTTTGATCCTATGCTTTTTCAAAAATACGATGAACTGAATAAAGACATTTTTGATGTTCATATCAAGCCTGCTTCAATTTTAGAAATTGATGATATTGCTGCTTACAATCAGCAAGAAGGATTGAGTTTAAACATTGAAGAAGTTGACTATTTGAATAACCTGAGTACTAAAATTGGCAGAAAATTAACCGATTCAGAAGTATTTGGATTTTCACAAGTGAATTCAGAGCATTGTCGTCATAAAATTTTCAACGGAACATTTGTAATAGACGGCGAAGAAATGCCTTCTACCTTATTCAAACTCATTAGAAAAACTTCAGCATTAAATCCTGGCGGAATTGTATCAGCCTATAAAGACAATGTTGCTTTTATTGCAGGTCCTGTTGTTGAGCAATTCGCACCTAAAACAGCCGATAAACCAGATTTTTACGAAAAGAAAGATTTCACTTCTGTAATTTCATTAAAAGCTGAAACACATAATTTCCCAACAACTGTTGAACCATTTAATGGTGCTGCAACAGGTTCTGGTGGTGAAATAAGAGATCGTTTGGCAGGTGGAAAAGGCTCTTTGCCTTTGGCTGGGACCGCTGTTTACATGACCTCCTATTCAAGGTTAAACGAAGAAAGACCCTGGGAAAATGGCATGCAAGAACGCCAATGGTTGTACCAAACACCCATGGATATTTTAATAAAAGCCTCAAATGGTGCTTCCGATTTTGGAAATAAATTTGGTCAACCCTTAATTACAGGATCTGTTTTAACTTTTGAACATGATGAAAGCTCAGACACTTCGACTTCGCTCAGTGCAAGCTACAGAAAATTAGGTTACGATAAAGTTATTATGCAAGCAGGTGGTATTGGTTACGGAAAAGCCGATCAAGCCTTAAAAGACAAACCAACAGCAGGTGATAAAATTGTAATTCTTGGAGGTGATAATTACCGAATTGGAATGGGTGGTGCTGCCGTATCATCAGCAGACACTGGTGAATTTGCAAGTGGCATTGAATTAAATGCTGTGCAACGTTCAAATCCTGAAATGCAAAAAAGAGCAGCCAATGCCATTCGTGGTATGGTTGAAAGCGATGTGAATACCATTGTTTCTATTCACGATCACGGCGCTGGCGGACATTTAAACTGTTTGTCTGAATTGGTTGAAGAAACTGGTGGATTGATAGATTTGGATAAATTACCTGTGGGTGACCCTACCCTTTCAGCAAAAGAAATTATTGGAAACGAATCTCAGGAACGTATGGGATTGGTGATTGGAAAAGAGGACGCGGACTATTTGCATAGAATTGCAGACCGTGAGCGTTCCCCTTATTATGAAGTTGGTGAAGTTACAAACGACAATCGTTTTACTTTTCAATCTAAAACCACCGGTGAAAAACCAATGGATGTTGAGATGAACGATCTGTTTGGAAGCTCTCCAAAAACGGTTATGACCGACAAAACTATTGCGTATGATTATTCAAATATTGAATATACCATAAGAAATATTTCAACTTATTTAGAACAAGTACTGCAACTGGAAGCGGTGGCTTGTAAAGACTGGTTAACAAATAAAGTAGACCGTTGTGTGGGTGGAAAAGTGGCCAAACAACAATGTGCCGGACCATTACAATTACCATTGAACAATGTTGGTGTAATGGCATTGGACTATAAAGGCAAGGAGGGTATTGCCACTGCTATTGGGCATTCTCCAGTTGCAGCTTTGATAGATCCTGTTGCAGGAAGCAGAACTGCTATTGCGGAGGCCTTATCAAATATCATTTGGGCGCCTATTAAAGGTGGATTGCGTGGCATTTCATTATCCGCCAACTGGATGTGGCCTTGTAAAAACGAAGGGGAAGATGCACGTTTGTACAAAGCTGTGCAAGCAGTTTCAGATTTTGCCATTGAATTGGGAATCAATATTCCAACAGGAAAAGATTCACTTTCAATGAAACAAAAATACCCTAATGAAGAGGTCATTGCTCCGGGAACTGTAATTATTTCTGCTGCCGGACATTGTACGAATATTAGAAAAGTAGTAGAACCTGTTTTACAAAAAGAGGGTGGCGCTGTTTATTATATCAATTTGTCGCAAGATGATTTTAAATTGGGCGGTTCTTCCTTTGCTCAAACGCTCAATAAAATTGGAAACACTGCGCCAACAATTAAAGATGCTGCGTTTTTTAAAAATGCTTTTGATACCATTCAGGAATTAATTTTAGAAGGTCAAATTCTTGCAGGACATGACATTGGTAGCGGTGGATTGATTACCACCTTATTGGAAATGTGTTTTGCAGATGTGAATTTAGGATTAAAAATTGATTTCTCTGTTTTTGAAGAAAAAGACATTGTCAAATATCTTTTTGCTGAAAATATTGGCATTGTTTTCCAAGCCAAAGAAGATGCTATTGCTGAAGCTAAATTAAAAGCCAATCATATTGCTTTCTATAAACTTGGAAATGTTACCCTTGAAGAAACACTGGATTTTGGCCCTTGTAAATTGGATATTCCAAAATACAGAGACATTTGGTATAAAACTTCTTATTTGCTAGACAACAAGCAAACCGCAAATGGTTTGGCCAAAGACCGTTTTGAAAACTATAAAAATCAACCGTTAAAATTCGATTTCCCGAAACATTTCACTGGGAAACTTGAAGACGTCATTGCAAACTGTCATCCTGAGCCTATTGAAGGACAAAGGCCTAAAGCAGCTATTATTCGTGAAAAAGGAAGTAACAGTGAGCGTGAAATGGCAAATGCGATGTATTTGGCCGGTTTTGATGTAAAGGATGTCCATATGACCGATTTAATTAGTGGTCGTGAAACACTGGAAGACATTCAGTTTATTGGTGCTGTTGGTGGTTTCTCTAACTCTGATGTTTTAGGTTCAGCAAAAGGTTGGGCCGGTGCATTTTTATACAACGAAAAAGCTAAAACGGCTTTGGACAATTTCTTCAAAAGAGAAGATACCTTGTCTGTTGGTATTTGCAATGGTTGTCAGTTGTTTATGGAACTGGAAGTAATCAATCCTGAACATGAAGTTCACGGAAAAATGTTACACAACAACGCTCACAAACACGAAAGTAATTTTACATCTGTAACCATTCAGGAAAACAACTCCGTAATGCTTTCTAATTTAGCAGGCAGTACTTTAGGGGTTTGGATTTCCCATGGGGAAGGTAAGTTTAACCTTCCAATGGAGGAATCAGCCTATCATATTGTAGCTAAATACGGATATGATGCTTACCCAGCCAATCCGAATGGATCCGATTATAACACCGCCATGATGTGTTCAAAGGATGGTCGTCACTTGGTGATGATGCCACATATTGAACGTTCTATTTTTCAATGGAACTGGGCAAATTACCCTGCTGGAAGAAAAGATGAAGTTTCGCCTTGGGCTGAAGCTTTTGTAAATGCTAAAAAATGGATTGACAAACAATAAGCTGTTTTAATTATAAATTTATTTAGAAAAGGATTTCATTTTTGTGAAATCCTTTTTTTTGTCTATTTTGCATTGACCAAACATGAAATATGACAAAAAACATCACTCGATTGTTCGATTTTGCTTACGAATTACAAAGAAAAAATCCACAAACTAAATTATTTTACACCAAGATCAATGAAATTTGGGTTTCAACATCTGTGCAAACCTATATAGATTTGGCAAATACAATAAGCCGTGCCTTATTAAGATTGGGTGTAAAGCCAAACGATAAAATTGCAGTCGTTACGGCAACAAACCGGGTTGAATGGAGCATTTTAGATGTTGCCGTTTTACAAATTGGCGCTGTAAATGTACCGCTATACCCTACTATTTCTGCTGCCGATTATCAATATATCATCAACCATTCCGATGCTGTTTTGTGTTTTGTTTCAGATAAAACATTGGCAAAAAAAGTTTCAAAAATTAAAAGTGAAACACAGTTAAAAGACATTTATTCATTTGATACTTTGAAAAATATTTCTTCCTGGGAATCATTGTTAATTTTGGGTGAAGACCCTTCAAATCAAGCTGAAGTTGACCAATTAAGAAAGCAAGTAAACCCAAAAGATTTAGCCACTATTATTTACACTTCGGGTACCACTGGCACACCAAAAGGCGTTATGTTGAGTCATCAAAATATCGTTGAAAATACAATTGTAAGTGCAAAATCACTTCATTTAGAAGCAAATAATTACCGCGTTTTAAGCTATTTACCTGTTTGTCATATCTTTGAACGTTTTGCTTTGTATTATTATCAGCTTATGGGTTTTGAAATTTATTTTGCAGAATCTATAGATAAATTAGGCGATAACTTAAAAGAAGTAAAACCACATTTTATTCCAGTTGTTCCAAGATTGTTAGAAAAAATTTATGATAAAATTGTGGACAAGGGCAGTAACCTGAAAGGCATTAAAAAAGCATTGTTCTTTTGGGCATTGAATCTGAGTAAAAAATACAAGCCTTATGGTAAAAACAGCCGCTGGTATTATTTTCAACTTAGCATGGCACGAAAATTAATTTTCAGTAAATGGAAAGCAGCTTTTGGTGGGAACATCAAATTTTTGGTCTCTGGGAGTGCCCCATTACAACCTGTTTTAATTCAGATTTTTACAGCAGCCGGCATTCCTGTATTTGAAGGTTATGGAATGACCGAGACTTCGCCGGGTATATCAGTCAACGATTATAGAAACAACGGATTTAAAATTGGTACCGTTGGCAAAGCCATGGAAGGCATTGAGATAAAAATTGCAGCAGATGGCGAAATACTAATTAAAGGCTCAAATGTGATGCAGGGCTATTATAAAAATGAAGACTTATCCAACAAAACAATTATAAACAATTGGCTTCATACAGGCGATATTGGGGAACTTGATAACGAAGGTTTTTTAAAAATTACAGACCGTAAAAAAGAAATTTTTAAAACCTCTGGCGGAAAATACATTGCCCCTGCTGTTTTAGAAAGCAAATTAAAAGAATCGCGTTTTATTGAACAAGTCATGGTCATTGGCGAAGGTGAAAAAATGCCTGCTGCAATCATTCAACCGCATTTTGAATTTTTAATTGAATGGGCAAAACGAAAAGAATTGAACACCGACTACAGCTTTAAATCATTGATAAACAATGAAAAAGTATTCAAAAGAATTCAGAAAGAAATTGACAAAACAAATACTTCTCTTGGTAATTGGGAGCAAATCAAATCTTTTGAATTAACAGATGAAGTTTGGTCCATTGAAAATGGTTTACTCACTCCTACAATGAAAATAAAAAGACAAGCAATCAAAGAAAAATATAAAAATCTTTACAAACGTATTTACAACAAATAAATGTAACTTTCTTCGCTTTTCAATACTTGTGAAATCCTATTTTATTTTATACTTTGCAACACCGCATTTAAACCAAACACAATGTCTCAAGAAATATCAAGATTATTCGATTTCGCCCATTACCAACTCCAAAATTACAATTTACCGAAAGCTTTTAACACCAAGTACAACGGCAAATGGGTAGCTACTTCAACCCAGGAATTTATCGACAAAGGAAATGCCATCAGTCGTGGATTGTTAAAATTAGGAATAAAACCCGGAGATAAAATTGCTGTAATTTCAACCAACAATAGAACAGAATGGAATATTTTAGATTTAGGAATTTTACAAATAGGCGCCATTAGCATTCCCATTTATCCAACAATTTCTAAAGAAGATTATGAATATATTTTTAACCATGCAGAAGTAACACATTGTTTCTTGTCGGATAAAGAGCTTTATGCCAAAGCCATCGCCATCAAAGAACAAGTCCCAACACTCAAAGAAATTTATGCCTTTGATGTTGTAAAAGGTTGTAAAAACTGGGAAGAGGTTTTGGATTTAGGTAAAGATGAAACCCTACAAGCTGATGTTGAAAAAATAAAAGACCAGGTTAAACCTGACGATTTAGCAACAATTATCTATACATCGGGTACCACAGGGAAACCAAAAGGTGTGATGCTCTCTCACAAAAATGTAGTAACAAATGTCATTGACTGTATGCCTCGACTGCCCCTTGAATTGGGTAATTTTACGGCTTTAAGTTTCTTACCTGTTTGCCATATTTTTGAAAGGATGCTGCATTATTTATACCAATATGCTGGCACATCGGTTTATTTTGCAGAAAGCATGGATAAAATTGGTGAGAATATCAAAGAAGTTAAACCGCAATTTATGACCGTTGTACCTCGTTTACTTGAAAAAGTATACGACGGTATTATTGCAAAAGGATCCGAATTACAAGGAATAAAACGAAAATTGTTTTTTTGGGCTGTTGAATTAGGACTAAAATATGAACCCTATGGTGCCAATGGCTGGTGGTATGAATTGCAGTTAAAAATTGCAAATAAATTAATTTTTAGCAAATGGCGTGAGGCATTGGGTGGCAATTTAAATCTCATGGTTTCTGGAAGCGCAGCTTTACAACCTCGATTGGCACGCGTTTTTGCCGCTGCTCAAATGCCTGTTATGGAAGGTTACGGATTGACGGAAACATCTCCTGTTATTTCTGTAAATATGGTAAACAACAAGCAATTTAAAATAGGAACTATTGGAAAAACCATCGATAATGTTTCTGTTAAAATCGCTGAAGATGGCGAAATTTTAGTGAAAGGACCAAATGTTATGCTGGGTTATTACAAAGATCCTGAGAAAACGGCAAGTGTAATGACCGGTGCCTATTTTCATACGGGTGATAAAGGAGAAATTGATGCGGATGGTTTTTTAAAAATTACTGGCCGTAAAAAAGAAATATTTAAAACTTCAGGAGGAAAATACATTGCCCCTGCTTTGCTTGAAAACGAGATGAAACAATCCCGTTTTATTGAACAAATTTTGGTTATTGGTGAAGGCCAAAAAATGCCAGCCGCATTGATTCAGCCAAATTTTAAGTTTTTGAGAGATTGGGCAAAACGAAAAGGCGAACCCGTATTGGAAGACAATGAAGATTTAATTTCAAATCCTCGTATCATCAAACGCATTCAAAAAGAAATCAATAAAGGAAATGAAAATTTCGGAAAATGGGAAACCATCAAAGTTTTTGAAATGACGCCTGATACGTGGAGCCTTGAAAACGGGTTGTTAACACCCACCATGAAACCAAAACGTGACGAAATTATTCGTAAATACATACATTTATACAATAAAATTTACCCTGACAATCCGAAATAGCATTTTGGGTGATGTCCTTCGACAAGCTCAGGATGACAATTGGGTGATGGGTTTTGAGTGTTGGGTTTTGGGTGATGGGTGATAAGTGATAAGTGATAAGTGATAAGTGATAAGTGATAAGTGATAAGTGATAAGTGATGTCCTTCGACGAGCTCAGGATGACAATTGTTAATTATTAAATATTAAATATCCACCATTCGTAATTCGTAATTAAATCTGTTTTTCTATTTTTGTAAACAAACCTAAAATCATTAAATGGAACAATTTATAGTATCAGCTCGAAAATACCGACCTCAAACTTTTGCGGATGTTATTGGGCAACAGGCAATAACCAATACGCTTGAAAATGCTATAAAAAGCAATCATTTGGCGCAGGCTTTACTTTTTACAGGACCTCGGGGTGTAGGTAAAACGACCTGTGCCCGAATTTTAGCCAAACAAATCAACCAAAGTGTTTCAACCCAAACAGACGAAGACTTTGCCTTTAATATTTTTGAGTTGGATGCAGCCTCCAACAATTCGGTTGATGACATTAGAAGTTTAACCGATCAAGTTCGAATTCCGCCACAAACAGGTAAATACAAAGTTTATATCATTGATGAGGTTCATATGTTGTCGCAAGCAGCTTTCAATGCTTTTTTAAAAACACTTGAAGAGCCACCTGCACACGCTATTTTTATTTTAGCAACCACCGAGAAACATAAAATCATCCCAACAATTTTATCGCGCTGTCAAATATTTGATTTTAAAAGAATTGGTGTTTTAGACGCTAAAAAATATTTAGAGAAAATTGCAAAAGAAGAAAACATCAATGCTGAGGATGATGCACTTCATATCATCGCTCAAAAGGCTGATGGTGCCATGCGCGATGCACTTTCCATTTTTGACCGTGTTGTAAGTTTTTCGGGGAATGTATTGACACGTAAAGATGTCACTGAAAATTTAAACGTGCTGGATTATGACGAATATTTTACCACAACCGATTTATTGCTCGAAAATAAAATTCCTGAAGTACTGATTCATTTCAATTCCATTTTATCAAAAGGCTTTGAAGGGCATCACTTTATCAATGGTTTGGCTTCGCATTTCAGAGATTTATTGGTTGCAAAAGATAAAATTACCATTGAACTCTTAGAAGTTGGTGACAATGCCAAAAAGAAATATTTGGTTCAGTCTGAAAAATGTCCACTCCCCTTTTTATTGCAAGGAATTGAATTGGCAAACGATTGTGATTTAAAATACAAAGGCAGTAAAAACCAGCGACTTTTAGTTGAGCTTGCCTTAATGCAATTGGCCTCTATCACTTTCGATGGAGAAAAAAAAAATAGCAAACCCTATATAATTGCCGCACTTCATTTCAAAAGTTCAATAAAAAGATCGGTAAAAAGAGCTAGTGCGCCTGCCATCCAATTGGCTGAAATAAAAAAGGAGATTGTTAAAAAAAGTATAGAAGCAACCCCTAAAATAGCAACCCCAATTCCTGTTTTAACAACAAGAACCCGTAAACCATCAAGTCTTTCCATAAAAAGTATAGATCGCAAAAAAGAATTGGAAAACACCGAAGTTGAATTTGAACACGTTGAAGGTTTACCTTCAGACAAATTTACAGAAAGCAGAACCGTTGAACTTTGGGAACAATATGTTGAAAAATTGATTGAAGATGGCAAAAAAAGTGTAGCTTCCATTATGAATGCCAATACGCCAACGGTTAAGGGAAATGAAATCCATTTTGCTTTGCCCAATACCCTCATGAGAGATCAATTGCAAAGAGCAAAAACCAAGTTATTAAAGCATTTACGCGAAAGCCTAAATAACTATAAAATTGATATCATCATTGAGGTGAATGAAGAAGAAACGAAAAAGTATGCCTATACACCTCAAGAAAAATATCAGAAATTAAAAGAAAAAAATAGCGCTTTGGAATTGTTTAAGAAAACTTTTGATTTAGATTTGTAGCAATTGGCGTTTTCACATTTACTTTTTTAAGTATAAAAGCAACAAATTTGGATTTAAAACTATTAATCACTTTTCTAATTGGCTTTTTAATTGTTGCTATTGCAGCGAATGAAATTGCCAAAGTATTTCAAAAAATTAAATTTCCACTCATCACCGGATTGATTATTACTGGTATCATTGCCGGGTCTTCGGTTTTAAATTTTATCCCCCCAACGGCATTAAAACAATTAAATTTTCTAAATGAAATGGCACTGGCCATTATTGCCTTTTCAGCAGGCTCGGAACTTTATTTAAACGAATTGCGCAGCCGAATAAAAAGCATCAAATATATGACCATCGGTCAATTGCTCATTACTTTTTTTATGAGTGCTACCGTTATTTATTATATGGCCGATGCCATTCCTTTTATGGCAGCTATGCCTTCAACACATAAAATTGCTGTTGCCGTTTTGTTTGCTACCATTTTTGTTGCCCGCTCGCCTTCATCGGCCATTGCTATTATCAACGAAATGCGCGCGAATGGTCCGTTTACAAAAACCGTTATGGGGGTTACGGTTATTAAAGATGTATTGGTCATTATTTTATTTTCAATTAGTTTGGCTTTAGCCAAAGCTTTAATCAACGATGAATCAACCAACTTGCTGTTTTTCATTGTTTTATTGATTGAATTACTCACTTCCTTTGCCTTGGGTTTTTTATTAGGGAAATTTTTACAGTTGCCATTTTCAACAAAACTGGATGTTAAATTCAAAGGGATTTTAGTGTTGGTGATTGGCTACAGCGTTTATTTATTTTCGGCTTATGTCAATTTAAAATCGCTTGAATCTTTTCAACACGAATTTGTTCTGGAACCTTTGTTAATTTGTATTATTGGTAGTTTTACGCTTACAAATTACAGCAAACACCGTGTCGAGTTTTCTGAAACATTGCAAGAAATTAGCCCTGTCATTTATATTATTTTCTTTACACTTACCGGCGCTTCTTTAAGTTTACAAACTTTGAT
>Ga0102812_10003179_pt1 | contig 10818 bp, 10 predicted proteins | sample ColrivemetaGS713_FD_79334 | JGI IMG/M metagenome (GOLD analysis project Ga0102812, IMG submission 79334) | Estuarine microbial communities from the Columbia River estuary - Flood tide ETM metaG S.713 | ecosystem: Environmental > Aquatic > Marine > Intertidal zone > Estuary | place: USA... | reverse complement strand
TGCGGACAAAGCGGCCTTATGCACGCGCGGCTATTGCTCACGCAGCATTTTCTTGCAGTTGCAGTAGATTCCATGCTGCGATGCAGCCCAAGTCACGGAAGCGGCCATTCAATGATACCGATGTCAGTGGATTTCAGACCGACCCTTCGCCGCATCTTGCACGAACTAACAGAGGGCGGACGAAGCCGTCGTTCGGAGGCAATTTGACAAAGTCTGCTTTCACCGAATGTCGTTTTTGGGCCTGCCAAACCTGAACAGGCCCGTCTTCGTTACATGACTCGGGATATTTAGGTGTCGCGCTGCGCGAGACGCACGGCAGTTTGACCTTTCCAGAGCCGTTTTGATGGCATGACCAGCATCATATCATCCAGTGGTGTGCGCACTTCGATTTCGCCGTCAAGCCCGATCAATGTGCCTGCTTTGGCGATAACTTCACCACCGGTGAATGCCTCAGTAAAGGCGAAGGTTTCTTGGGTGATCGTGACAGCTTCACGCACAGTAAAGAAATCTTGCGGAGCGGAGGGTGCGCCAAATTCATCGGAAAATCCGTTGTCCACCGTACCAAGGGCTTCAAGGAACCGGGCGGTGGATTGTTTAGCGAGGACTCCAGATGAAGCCTCCCAATGTTGGCCACATTCTATCAGCAGTGCTGCCTTTGGCGACGACGGCTCGTCAAAGCCACCATAGTCGCGCATGCGCCGACCCGCCGCATGTCCTGCGTCCCCGACGACACGCTCTGGCACACCAACTTTACCGGCGAGGTCTTTGCCTTTGGCATGTCTGCCGCTCATCATCAAAGGTGGCGCAAGGTGCTGCATCGTGTGCAGATCCAACATCAGGTCAACATCATCCAGGACGGGGCGCACCTCGCGGGCGCGGCGCAACTCGATGCTGTCACGGTCTCCCTCCAAAACATCGCGGCTCCAAACACGGTTGAAATCCTCCTCCATCCAGCGCGTCGCATTTGGGTCGGCGGGATCAAAGGCTTGATAGGCGGCCACATTCATAAATGCGAGCGTTAGGCGGCCCATAACGGGGCGCACGTCGTTCTGAAAAAGCCAGTCCAGTGCGATGGCACCGCACGGCTCGTTGCCATGCACGACTGCACTGATCATGACATTCGGGCCTGCAACGCCACTGTCAAAAGTCCAGATGTATGGCACGCCTGTATTGCCGTTTTCATATGCCGAGATATCAGGCGGGCTTAGATCGACTGGGTAATCGTTAGGAATGTTGAGTTGGGCCATGATATTGTATCCTGTTGCGTAGGTGATCGGAGGTTTAGGTGATTTCTTCGGAGTACTGGTCTTTGCCGGTGGTCAGTTTGACAAACCGCATGAACTGACGCGCAGCTTCCGTAGGCGGGCGGCCCGTGGGCAGAACAAAGCTGGTCTGATACACGATTTCTGCCAGAAACGGGCGCACGACAATGCCTGCTACGCCATCGGATAAAAGCGGGAATGGATTTACTAACGTGACGCCGAGACCTTCGCGAACCAGTTCAAGCGAGGCCATATTGGTCGCCGTCTCAACAATTGTTAGCGGTCGCACTCCGGCGCGGCCAAAGATTTGATCGGTTAACCCGCGGGTGCCAAGCCTGCCCAGAAATCCAATCAGCGCAACACCCTCGAGATCTTGAGGCGTGATTTGATCTTTGGCAGAAAGGTCATGGCCTTCTGGCATCGCGCATACGATGTGCGAGCGACGCCACGGCCTTAGGGTCACGCCACTGCGTTGGATCATCCCACTAGTTAGCCCCAAATCGTATTGAGAGTTCAAAATACCGGCAATAAGGGTGTCAGTGGACTGAATGTCCAATTGGATACGCCGCTGAGGATTGCGTTTCAGGAACTCCGCAACACGGCGGATAATAAAATGATGGGCAAGAGTGGGTGGAACAACCAAACGCAACGGGTCGTCCTCGCGTGCGGCCCAATCGGCCCCGTCAATTTCGGCCAATGTCTCGAACAAGGCGTCGAGCTTTTCGTTCAGCCGCAGCGCCTCGGGCGTTGGATAAATACGACCAGAAGCTCTGACAAACAAAGACCGGCCCAACCGCTCTTCTAACTGCGACAGAGACCGGCTGACCGCAGATTGCGAAATTCCCAAACGCTGCGCCGCCCCGACGGTAGTTCCGGTCGTGGCGAAGGCGCGCAGCGCTTCAAGTTCGCGTAATCGATGGCGGTTTACAGACATAATTACAGACCTTGCGCTTAACCAGAATAAAATCCAGCCCTAGAGATGAATTACTCTATGCATTTTTGCATAGATATAAATATTGCCAATGAAAAAACGCTTAGCTAGCATTCGTACAGTTTCGGAGCAAAGCCTGATGCAAGAGCTGCCGGCAATGAATTGAACCCATAGGGAGTTAAGAAATGAAAACGACGACCACATTGGCAGTCGCAGCTGGAATACTTATTTCAAGTGTCAGCCTCGCCTCTGCCGAGAAACTTGTTATCGGCCTCGCGTCGGAAACAACCTCGATTGATCCTCAGTTTCACAACACAGGTCCGAACAACGCATTGTCACTGCATGTGTTTGACCGGTTGATCCTGCAAAACAAAACGCAAGGTCTGTATCCGGGGCTGGCAGAATCCTGGGCACCTGTTGATGATTTGACATGGGAATTCAAGCTGCGCCAAGGCGTGAAGTTCCACGACGGAACGGATTTCACGGCAGACGACGTTCTTTGCACCTTCGAACGCGCTCCAAATGTTCCAAACTCTCCAGCCAGTTTCGCGACATATACCAAGGGAAAAACTCTTGTGAAAATCGACGACTACACAGTGCATTTCAAAACCGAAGCGCCGTATCCACTGATGGGTAATGACGTGTCCACCGTCGCAATTATCTCTGACAGCGTGGGCTGCGGTGGCACGACTGAAGAGTTTAACGCAGGCACGGCCGCCATCGGCACCGGGCCTTATAAATTCCAAAGCTACACCCCTGGCCAGTCCGCGACTTTCGTGCGCAATGAAGACTACTGGGGCGAAAAACCTGTCTGGACCGAAGTTGAGTTTCGCCCAATCAGTTCTGCCCCGTCTCGTGTTGCAGCTTTGCTCGCTGGCGATGTGGATGTGATTTCTGGCGTTCCGACAACGGACATCGAAACACTAAAGGGTAAAAGCGAAATTACGCTAAGCCAAGGTCCATCGAACCGCGTGATCTACCTGCACATGGACCAGTTCCGCGAGAACTCTCCGTTTATCACGGCGAAAGATGGCAGTGAAATCAAGAACCCACTTTTGGATGTGCGTGTTCGTAAAGCGATCAGCATGGCGATCAACCGCGATGTGATTGTCGAGCGTGTGATGGAAGGCATAGCTGTTTCTGCGGGTCAGTTGCTGCCGGACGGGTTCTTTGGTGTGTCCGACAAGCTGTCCCCACTTGCTTACGATCCAGATGGCGCCAAGGCGCTTATGGCTGAGGCAGGCTATGCGGATGGTTTCAAGATGACGATTCATGGCCCGAATGACCGCTACATCAACGACGCGAAAATCGCCGAGGCGATTGCGCAGATGTTGACACGTGTGGGCATTGAAACGGCAGTCGAAACGATGCCGCGTTCCGTTTATTTCGGCCGCGCATCGAAAGGCAGCCCAGACGGTCTTCCTGAGTTCAGCTTTATTCTTGTTGGCTGGGGTGCCGGTTCTGGCGAGGCGTCTTCACCACTCAAAGCGCTTATCCATACCAACGACCCCGACAAAGGATACGGCGCTACAAATCGAGGTCGCCATTCCTCGCCCGAGATTGATGCGGTGATCCAAGAGGCATTGGCAACTGTTGATGATGCCAAGCGTCAGGACCTTCTGGCCAAAGCGACTGAGATGGCGATGGAAAACGTCGCGATCATCCCGACGCATTTTCAGGTGAACACTTGGGGGGCCAAAAAAGGTCTGCGCTATATCCCGCGCACAGATGAGTACACGCTCGCCATTGGCGTCGTAAAAGAGTGAGCTAATGGATCTGGGCGGGAAATTGTTCTCGCCCAGACAGCCTCAACCTAAGGCCAAATCACCATGACCGTTTTCATCATCAGGCGCTTGCTGCAAGCCTCAATCGTCGTGATTTTGATGTCGATTATTGTATTCTTTGGCGTCAATGTCATTGGTGATCCGGTCTACATGCTGGTAAGCCCTGACGCAGACCAAGACGACATCGCCGCAGCTATTGCACGCCTCGGTCTGGATCGCCCTATCTGGGAGCAGTATTGGATATTCCTCAAAGGTGCCGCAACTGGCGATCTGGGAAATTCCTTTATCTTTGGTGAACCGGCATTACGCCTGATCCTATATCATATGCCAGCCACGTTAGAGTTGGCTTTTTCCGCGCTGTTCCTTGCGATCGCGATCGGTATCCCCTTGGGGCTGTATGCGGGTCTTTATCCTGACAAGGCGGTCTCTAAAGGTATTATGGCAGGCTCGATCCTAGGCTTTTCCTTGCCCACCTTCTGGGTTGGCCTGATGCTGATCATCCTCTTCGCGGTTGAATTGGGCTGGCTACCCGCAACAGGTCGCGGCGATACGGTTTCGGTGTTGGGATTTGAGACCAGCCTTCTAACTTTAGACGGGCTAAGCCACATATTCCTGCCCGCGCTGAACCTCGCACTTCTGAAAATCTCGCTCGCAGTGCGGTTGACCCGCGCCGGTGTGCGCGAGGCAATGGGTCAGGATTACGTCAAGTTCGCCCGCGCCAAGGGTCTAAGCACCAAACGCATCATCTTCGTGCATGTCATGAAGAACATCATGATCCCCGTTGTCACAGTTATGGGCCTCGAATTTGGCAGCTTGATCGGTTTTTCCGTCGTGACAGAAACGATCTTTGCTTGGCCCGGTATGGGCAAATTGCTGATCAATGCCATCCTACAACTCGACCGCCCAGTTGTCGTTGCCTACCTGATGGTGATGGTGCTGTTCTTTGTCGTGATCAACCTGCTGGTTGATATTCTATATTCCATTCTTGATCCTCGGGTCCGGCTACAGGATCAAAACAAATGACGGACATAAACCTCACCACCCCGCCCAAGGTAGAGACACCATTCGGCCGCTTCGTCTCGGAGTTCTTTGAAAGCAGGATTGCAGGTGTTGCGTTTGTGGCACTTGTGACCATCATCCTGCTGGCCATTTTAGCACCGTGGATAACGCCACAGAACCCTTATGATCTGGGCCAAGTTGACGTACTTGATGGCCGCCTGCCACCGGGCTCAATGGCCTATACGGGCTATACGATGTGGCTGGGATCGGACGGATCGGGGCGTGATTTGTATTCGGCCATTCTCTACGGGCTTCGGATATCGCTGTCTGTTGGTGTCGCATCCGGCGTTATCGCTTTGATCATCGGTACCGTGGTCGGCCTTGTCGCGGCTTATGCAGGCGGGCGTATAGAGAACATTATCATGCGCATCGTCGACTTGCAGCTGTCCTTTCCAGCCTCACTGGTAGCCTTGATGCTCATCGCGATCCTTGGGAAGGGTATTGAGAACATCATTCTGGCACTTGTGATCGCGCAATGGGCCTATTTCGCCAGAACAGTGCGTGGAACGGCCCTTGTCGAGCGGCGCAAGGAATACGTCGAGGCGGCGCAATGTCTGGGCCTGTCACAAACCCGCATTGTCTTCCGCCATATCCTGCCAAATTGCATGGCCCCCCTGATTGTTGTGGGCACCGTTCAAACGGCAAGCGCGATCTCGCTTGAGGCCACGCTGTCGTTCCTTGGTGTCGGCCTGCCACAAACCGAACCAAGCCTAGGTGTGCTCATTGCCAATGGCTTTGAATACATGATGTCAGGACGATACTGGATTTCCTTCTTCCCCGGCCTTGCGCTGCTGTTGACGGTCGTTTCGATCAACCTTGTCGGCGACCATCTGCGCGATGTCTTGAACCCGAGGATGAAGAAATGAGCGCGACGCTGGAAGTCAAAGGCCTGCGCACGCACTTCTTAACCCGCGCAGGCGCTGTGAAAGCAGTAGACGGTGTCGATTTCTCGGTCGGCAAAGGCGAAATTATGGGACTTGTCGGGGAAAGTGGCTCTGGTAAATCAATCACCGGTTTTTCGATTCTTGGCCTGATTGATCCGCCTGGTCGCATCATCGAAGGCTCGATCAAGTTCAACGGAACCGAGATTGCAAATGCCTCGAAGAGCAGTCTGCAAAAGCTGCGTGGCAACCGTATTGCGATGATTTTCCAAGACCCGATGATGACGCTTAATCCCGTTTTACGGATCGACACCCAGATGATTGAAGCGATAACGGCACATGAACCCGTCGACCATCAAACCGCTTGGGAACGCTGCCGTGACGCACTGGGGCTGGTTGGTATCCCGTCGCCCGAAGAACGCTTGCGTGCCTATCCGCACCAATTGTCAGGGGGCATGCGCCAGCGGGTCGCCATTGCAACTGCCTTTCTCAACAAGCCCGACCTGATTATTGCCGATGAACCCACGACGGCCCTTGATGTGACCATCCAAGCGCAAATCATTCATGAGGCGCAAAACCTGACACGGCGCACGGGAACTGCGATGATCTGGATCACCCACGATCTGGCTGTGGTTGCAGGCCTCGCCGACCGAATATCCGTGATGTACGCAGGTCGGATCGTGGAACAAGGTGGCACGGATGACATCATTGACCGCCCGCTGCATCCCTACACCGTTGGGCTGTTAGGATCGGTTCCTTCGGCCAATAAACGCGGACAGCGCCTGTTTCAAATCGAAGGTATGGCCCCCAATATGCTTGCACTCCCGCAAGGATGCGCCTTTGCGCCGCGCTGCCAGAACGTGACCGATGCTTGTGCAATGGAACCCTCCGTTGAGGATCATGACGGCCGCAGTTTGCGCTGCTTTAACCCACATTCGGGTGGAGGGCGCGTATGAAAAACCCCATTCTTGAAATTTCTGGCGTCTCGAAACGCTTTACCAAACGCCTCGATATAGCGGGAAAATTGGCGCAAAAACTTGGTGCGAACATCCGCGAGGAAACCGTTCACGCCGTTGATAATGTCGATTTGGCAATCGCGCCGGGCGAGGTGTTGGGTCTGGTGGGCGAGAGCGGCTGTGGCAAATCCACGCTTGGCCGCGTTGTTGCGGGTATTCACGAGGCCAGCGACGGCAGCATTCTGTTCGAGGGGCGCGACCTGTCTGACATGAACGCCGCCGATAAACGGGCAGCGACGCTCGCCATTCAGATGATCTTTCAAGACCCTTTTGCCAGCCTTAATCCACGCATGCGCGTTGAGGATATCATCGGTGAGGCCCCGCGCATTCACGGGCTGGTGAGTGCTGCGGAGACATCGGATTATGTTGATGATGTCATGAAAAAGGTGGGTCTCGATCCATCGCTCAAGAAACGCTACGCGCATCAGTTCTCTGGCGGGCAGCGGCAAAGGATTGGCATCGCGCGTGCGCTTGCCGTGAAACCGAAATTCCTGGTCTGTGACGAAGCAATCGCTGCCCTAGATGTGTCGATCCAAGCGCAGGTTATTAACCTTTTCATGGATTTGCGGACAGAGCTTGGGTTGACGTATTTGTTTATCAGTCACGATCTGAGCGTCGTGGAGCATATCGCAGACCGCGTCGCTATCATGTATTTGGGCCGTATCGTCGAGAGCGCGCCAACGGAAGAAATTTTCGCAAATCCCCGCCACCCTTACACCAAAGCACTGCTGGCCGAGGCCCCGCGACTGGATCAACGCCAAAGGGTCTTTGAACCTATCATAGGCGAGATACCATCGCCCCTTGACCCGCCCCCCGGTTGCCACTTCAACCCCCGCTGCCCTCTGGCACAGGAAATTTGCCGCACTGAGGCTCCTAAGCTTCAAAAAATTTCTGAAGGCCGGCATGCCTCCTGCCACTTCTGGGACCAGACATGACCGACGCATTTCGCATTCACCGCCCGCAAGGAACGCCAAAGTCCTTGGTTTTTGACAGTCCGCACTCCGGCTCGATCTACCCCGATGATTTTGGCCATTCGATTGACCGCATGATCCTCAGGCGCTCTGAGGACGCCCATGTAGAAGAGCTATTTTCTGGGGTCACCGATCACGGTGCGACGTTGCTGCATGCGTTGTTCCCGCGCAGCTACATTGATCCCAACCGCAACGAAGACGACATAGACGTGACGATGTTAGATGCCGAATGGCCGCATGCAATCAACCCAACATCCAAGACTCTGGAACGCGGGGTTGGGTTGATCTGGAAGGACATGAAGGCGCTTGGGCCGATCTATGATCGCAAATTGTCCGTGGCAGAGGTTTCGCAGCGGATCGTGGAGTACTGGCGTCCCTATCATGCGGCCTTGGCTGATCTGATCGACGCCGCGCATGCAAGTCACGGGTGCGTGCTTCACATAGATTGCCACTCAATGGCCAGCATGGGGGACCGCACAACCGAGGACGGTGCGGTGCCACGTCCGGATTTTGTCGTTAGTGACAGAGAGGGCACGACTTGTGCCCCTAGAATACTGAAATGTGTGGTGAATTATTTGCGCAATTGCGGGTTCACGGTTTCGATCAATGATCCTTACAAAGGCTTTGAATTGGTCCGCCGCCATGGTCGGCCTGCCGAAGGACGCCATAGCCTTCAAATTGAGGTCAACCGTGGTTTGTACATGGACGAAGAGACCCTGTCCAAAAAGCCGAATTTCGTCATAATGCAGAAGGTCTTGTCGGGCTTGGCCGCTGTTTTATTGACTGAGGCTGAATACTAAAAAGGGTGTGCTTTTAGCTCTCCTCGCGACTTGCTTCAAACGCTACCTAGGCTTTGAATTCAGGCGAATGGGTTTTCGGATTTTCATTCTAGATCAGTTCCTTAGTCATGTGATCCACCTTAACGACTGGTCCGAAAATTCGCTGCCACTTCTGAAAAGACAGAAAACTTACTTTTTTACTCACCCAGTCGGTTTTCCAGATACCATTCACCCTCGTTCGTCAGCGTCAACTCATCAGCGTTGTGAAGCTGTCGGACGCTGATTAACCCGTATCTCACGAGCTCATCGATCGACCAAACATCAACTTCATCGACAGCGTCAAGGGTCAAAACCTTCCCATATTCCTCTGCAACAGCTTTCAAAATCCGAAGCGCGTCCACATCCAATTCATCCATCCTACACTCCTCTAGAATGAGTTATTGCCCCAAAGAACGTTTGGAGCCGCTATCTTCAAAATAGCCCCGGTCAAAACCCAACATTTGTGTCACCGGCGCAAAGGACCGTTTTTGGAAGGGGGCGCGGTACCTGCCCCCTACGCCCCCAAACCTCCCTCAAATAATATCAAGCGACGGCAATGATTTCACCACGTCATCCACTGCCTTCATTTGCGCCAGAAACGGCTCCAGCTTGTCGAGCGGCAGCGCACTTGGCCCATCGCAGAGGGCTTCGGCCGGGTTTGGATGTGCCTCAAGGAACAGACCTGCAAGGCCGACACCCAGTCCTGCGCGGCCCAGTTCGGCCACTTGGGCGCGGCGCCCACCGGAGGCGGCACCCGACGGGTCGCGCATTTGCAGGGCGTGGGTCACGTCAAAGATGATCGGCGCGTCGTTCGAGACATCGCGCATGGTGCGCAGGCCCAGCATATCGACTACGAGGTTGTCATAGCCAAAACACGCGCCACGTTCACACAGCATGATCTTGTCATTCCCGCATTCGCGCAGTTTTTCGACGATGTTTTTCATCTGCGGCGGGCTGATGAACTGGGGTTTTTTCACGTTGATCACGGCTCCCGTGGCGGCCACGGCGGCGACCAGATCGGTCTGGCGGGCCAGAAACGCAGGCACTTGCAGGATGTCGCATACCTCGGCGACGGGGGCGCATTGGGCTTCGGTGTGGATGTCGGTGATGACGGGCACGCCAAACGTCTCTTTGATTTCCTGAAATATTTTCAGGCCTTCCTCCATGCCGGGGCCGCGATAGCTGTGGATCGACGATCGGTTGGCTTTGTCGAAGGAGGCTTTGAAGACGTAAGGGATGCCCAGTTTGGTGGTGACTTCAACATAGGCCTCGGCCACTTGCATCGCCAGATCGCGGCTTTCCAGCACGTTCATGCCGCCGATGAGGGTGAAGGGCAGATCGTTGCCGATGGTCAGGTTTGCGACGGTGATATGGGTCATGGTGTGGTGTCCTTCATTTTTCGAAAAAGGCGTTATCTGAGGGGCGGGGTCTGCCAGAGCCAGACCTTCATGCCGCCATGTGCGATGGCGGGCCCTTGGGGTTTCCACGGCAGACCAGTGGCTTTGGCGAGTGACGGCTCGGAGGTCACAAGGGCCACGCGCCAGCCTTTGAAACGCTCCAGCATGGTTTTGCCGAGTGTGCCGTAGAGCGGATACAGGAGCTGTTTGTTGCCAATGCGAGCACCGTAGGGTGGATTAACGATGACAAGGCCTTTGGGGCCTTCGGGCGGCGTTATCTCTCCGGCGGCGTGGTTGGCGAAATGGGTGAGGTGGGCCAGCCCAGCGCGTTCAGCGTTGGCGGTGGCCATGCGCACAGCGCCCGCGTCGCGGTCAGAGCCGTAGAATTGCGCGGGCGGCTGTTGGACGGGTGCAACCTTCATCGCCTCAAAGGCTTTTGCATCATAGTTGGCAAGGTCTTGAAACGCAAAGCTGCGCGAGCGGCCGGGCAGTAAGCCTGCGGCAATCTCCGCGGCCTCGATGACAAAGGTGCCGGAGCCGCACATCGGATCGACCACAGGTTCGGCGCCCGTATACCCCGCCTGCCGCAGCATCAGCGCGGCGAGGGTTTCGCGCATGGGCGCCTTGCCGACTGCTTCTTTATGGCCGCGCTTGTGCAGGCTTTCGCCTGATGTATCGAGACTGAACAACACGTTGTTG
>Ga0102812_10003178_pt1 | contig 10818 bp, 7 predicted proteins | sample ColrivemetaGS713_FD_79334 | JGI IMG/M metagenome (GOLD analysis project Ga0102812, IMG submission 79334) | Estuarine microbial communities from the Columbia River estuary - Flood tide ETM metaG S.713 | ecosystem: Environmental > Aquatic > Marine > Intertidal zone > Estuary | place: USA: Columbia... | reverse complement strand
TACTCTAAATCCATTTTTTAAAAATTGCAAGTTATGATCTTCTACTAGTACTGAATCAAATACATTGTTACTAGCAAAGTAGAACAAGATTATCGCATTAAATACATTGTGGAAGAATTCTAATGTTTTTGTTGCTTTTGTTTTTCTTCTTTTACCAAGATTTATTAGTGAATATCCTAATCCAAGAAAAATGTTTAGATTAATGAATGGTAAAATATTTTCAAAGTTTTCATTCAGTAATGGTCTTTTAATTCCTGAACCATCAGCAATACTAATTAATCCTTGATTGAAGTTGAGAATATATAGGAAAGCTACACTACCAAGCACCATAAAAACTATTTCAAATATTGAGACTCTAAATACCTTTTTAGGCAATGGTGGTAGTGTTTTAGGGTCATAAACAAACTGTTCTAGTTTGCTAGTATCCGCATATCTTTCGATCATTAAGAATATAAAGAATACGACACCAATACTTGTGATTACTGCAGTTAATACAGATGGGATTGAATAAGCCCAATTAAGGAATAAATCCATTGCAGTAAAGTTTGTTTCTTGTGTTACAAATTCTACTGTTTTGGCAACCATAATTCCTATTGGAATTGCAATCGCTATTGATTTTATAATTGTATACATTATCATCTCTAATTCACGAGAAATTAATGGATTAATATTTCTGTATCTATAAGCAACCATTCTTGGTTCACCAATCGTTGTTATAATTTCAGTTAATGCTTCATCTTCACTTACACCTTGCTCTAATTTCTCATCTAGTTGATCTAATATCAAACTTTTTAACTCATTTAATGTGTCTTCTTTATCTTTTTTTAATAGGTGTCTTCCTACTTGATACAAATACTTTTCTAATAGTTCCATTATTTTACCTCCTCTAATAATTTACTAATAACCTTAAAATTATTATTTACATCTTCTTTAAGTTCTATTAATACCTCTTTACCTAAATTACTCAATATGTAGTATTTTCTTGGTCTAGGTTCAACAACTTCCCAAGATGACTCTAAGAGTCCATTGGTATCTAACCTTCTAAGTAAAGGATAAAGTGTGTTTTGATCAATTTCTAATCCATTACCATTTAGCCTTTCAACTAAGCTATAACCATAATGTTTTTCAGTAAGCTGTGATAGTACAGCTATAACCAAAGTACCTTTTCTTAATTCCTGTCTTAAATTTTTCAATAAATCAGCTTTTGTTGGCATTATTTATCACCTCACCAATATTATACTGTATACCGTACACTATTGTCAATATAAAAGTATTGTAATATTGATACATATTATATATGTAGTTATTTTGTATTTAGCTATTTATTCCTTATTATGTTAATATGTGTTAAAATAAGTACTAGTTATTATCTGTTTTTATTAGTTACTTTGAAGGAGGCGAAATTAGTGAAAATATTAAAATATATATTTACAACAAGTGCACTAAGAAGAGCCTACTTTTTAGCATTATTTGCTTATGCTGCAATTATGATAGTTACTTACATAATCGCTTCTTCATTTTTTAAGTATTCTGAGGAGAGAGTCATTAATGAGGCTAACGAGACGTATGTTAAAGTCTATCATGATTATTTAAATTACTTAAGTGCTACTAAATCCTATATCATTAGTAATGACACAGTAATAAATGAAGATGAATTTATTATATTTATGGAAGAAATCGACTTTAATGAATTGCCATATGATGCTTTATTAATCGCTCCATCTGGTGTTGTCGAAAGTGTTTATCCATTATCTGAGAAACAAAAATATGATGGAGTTGATATAATTGCATCATATCAAAATACTGAAGTAGAGAAGTTTTTCCTTAACATGGAAGAAGGTATACCAATATCCATTTATGATGATCAAGGTGAGGGTGCGACGTTTTTACTCCCAATATTTATTGACGATAGTTTTTATGGGTTTACTGTGATAATCATAAATTCGAGTGATATTAGTGAGATTTTTGATCTTTATAATCATGATAAATATGATATAGGGATTGTTTTTAATAAAGAAATTCTAGTTTATGGTCCAGAGGCTAAAACTGCTATAATGACTAATACCGAAATCAAAGAAATCGGGAATACAAATTACCATATTTATACTGTCAAAACAGATGATGAAAATAGAAATGAAATTCTTTTTATGGTTTTGTTCATTTTAGCAATATCAGGATTCTTTACATTTGCAATGTACTTATATATTAGAGAGTACAAAAACAAAGAGGATCTCATTGAAAAATTAAATTATCAAAATGACTATGATATGACAACACAAATACTGAATCATCGAAAACTTTTTTCTGATTTAGATGAATTAATCATAGAAAATAAAGAATTCTACTTAGCGTTTGGTGTTTTTAATAATGTTAAGTTTATATATAATAAGTTTGGTAAACAAATAGGTGAAGGAATCATGATAAAGTCTACATCGAGGATTACACAAATTTTACCAAAAAAGAATCGCTTTTATCGTTATGGTGGAGATGAATATGTAATTATCTTTACAAACACTAACAAAGGCGAAGTAATTAATACGTTACGAAAAATAACAAACTTATTTGAAACTGATATTGCGATTGAGAGAGCAAGGGCAAATGTATCAATGTCATTTGGAATTGTATCTTACCCTATGAATGGTAGGTCATCTGAAGAATTGATTAACAATGCACACATTACACTTTCTCAAAGTAAAGGATTTATGAGAAACAATTATGAATTCTTTAAATTAGAACATGTTAGTACTCAAATGCATAATCAAGATTTTGATGATTATATTAGTAAGTTGCCTATTGAAAGTTTTGATGTATATTTAATGCCAGTTGTTGAAACAGAAACAAATAAAATTGTTGGGTTTGAATGCTTAAGCAGAGTGAAAGATGAATTTGGTAATAATATTCCAATTCAAAATGTTATATCATCATTTGAAAGAAATGGACGTATTGTTGAATTAGATGAATATGTTTTTAAAAAGATAACTAATATAAAGGAATTACTAAACTCAAAATATGATAGAGATATTTTCTTATCGGCAAATTGCAGTGCTTTAAGTTTAAATGATGAGTATGTTGACAACATTATAAAACTATATGAAGATGCAAATTTAGAATATGGAACAATAGTATTAGAACTGACAGAAAGTTATAAAGTTGATGATCATGATTATTTGGTTAAATTGTTTAAAAGATTAAATGATGCTGGTATCTTGATTGCTATAGATGATTTTGGAACTGGATATAGTTCTCTAAACTATATTTCAAAATTCCCACTTCATGCTATCAAAATTGATAAGCAATATGTTAGGGACTATAAAGATAATGAGTTTAATAGAACATTAATGTTTACCTTATTGTCAATTGCTAATGTGTTAGATTGTCTCTTAGTAGCTGAAGGTGTTGACGAGTATGAAACTCTAGAGTTTCTTAAAAATAATAAGTGTCATCTATATCAAGGATTCCTTTTTAGCAAGGGTGTTTCACTAAGCGAAGCGCTTAGCTTACTGGATAATGAAAAATAAACAAAGGAGAAATCCTTTGTTTTTATTTTTTTAAAATAGTTATTGTGTTTTACACAGTAAGATGATATTATATTAGTGTGTGATACACAATAAAGGAGGTTTGTATATGAATACTCAATTCAAAAAAGGTATTATTGAGATGTGTGTTCTTAAAATTATTAGTAATAAAGATATGTATGGTTTTGAATTGATTCAATCTATCAGTACTGAGATAGAAGTGAATGAAAATACTATTTATCCAATTTTAAGAAGACTGACGAAACAAGGGTTATTTGATACATACACAGAAACTATGAGTATTGGGGCACCTAGGAAATATTATAAAATTACTGGTGAAGGTACAGAAAAGTTGAATGAATATGAATCTGAATGGAAAAAGTTTATTGATAGTGTATATAGAATACTAGGAGGTGCTTGTAATGAAAAATAACTATTTAGAAGAGTTAAAAGGATTATTAAATTTATATCAAATGGAAGATAATGAAGTAAATGACATCGTTAATGATTATGATGATATGTATAATAATTGGATTGAAACTGGTATGAGTGAAGAAGAAGTTGAATCTAAGCTTGGTACTCCAAGATCAATTATTAAAGAATTAACTGAAGGTTATAGAAGAAAACCTCGTAAACAAAAGAAATCTGATAAAGTGATTGCTGTAAGTCCATTTGTAGCTTTGGTTATATTTATGGTACTTGGATTTGGATATGACTTATGGGCATATTCATGGATGGCATTTCTATTGATCCCTATCACAGCTATCATAGCTGAGATGGATGTTAAAGAGAATGAACATGTTTTAACTGCGCTTAGTCCCTTTATAGCAGTTATTGGATACTTTATCCTTGGGTTTGTGTATGGATATTGGCATCCAGGATGGTTGATTTTCTTAATCATTCCTGTTATTGCAATTTTTAATAGTAGAAAAAGCATGAGTTTCTTATCATTGTTAATTTCTCTTAGTCCTTTTGCTGCATTGGTTGCTTTCTTCTATCTAGGAGAACTAGGTCACTGGCAACAAGGCTGGCTTGTATTCCTTATTATCCCTATCTTAGGGGCAATGGAAGAGAAAAGCTTTTTAAGAGGATTACTGATTGAATTTACAATCTTAATTGGAGCATTTGGATATCTATTCATCGGATACACATATGGTGAATGGAACTTAGCATTATTAGCATTTCTTCCAGCATTAGCTGTAGCATTTGCTTTTGGTTATATTGAAGTGAATTACAATGGTTCAAAAACTTACTGGGGATTTGTACTTCTAACAGTTGCTGTATATCTAATCGTAAGTTTAGCGTTTGGATACTGGAACTTAACATGGCTTATATTCTTAGCTATCCCTGTCTTTGCTATTGTCAAAGAAGTTAGAGGAAGTGAAAGAGTTATTGCACTTACACCGTTCCTGGCATTGGTATTATTCTTTATGATTGGATTTTTGTTTGATGGTTGGGTGTATGCCTGGCTTGCATTCTTAATTATTCCTGTTACTGCTATCGTCGCTAACAACGAATAAAAAAAAGATGAACTTCGAAATGAAGTTCATCTTTTTAATTGTTTAACGATAAAATGCTGCTTTGAATAATCCTAGGTATTGTTCTAAGAACATTTGTAAATCGTGGAAAGATTCTGGTTTAGTAGGATCTTTATGATCTTTCTTCCAATCATTTCCAAGCTTATCAACAGTCCATCTAATAACATCTAAACATCTTTCAACATTAAGTCTATCTCTAAATAAGAAATAGTCGATATTAGTAAATAGTTTTGCGTAACTTTCGTCTGCTACTTGTTTTTGCTTTTGATTAATTCTTGCAGTTATTTCTTCATCCTCAACATCTACAACTGTTTCAAATAGTTGTGAGAATAATGGGTGTTTCACGTAAGATTCTATTTTTATAATTGCCGCAGTATGAACACGTTCTAGAACGTCTCTATCTGCAAAATTAATTCCTGCATATAGCTCGTTAGTAATTGATTCTAGTGCTGATTCTACTATATAAACATATAGATCTTTTTTACTTATGAAGTAATGAAATAACAAACCCTTTGATACATTTGCTTCTCTAACGATTGTATTAGTAGAGGCTTTTTTATATCCTTTTGCTGCAAATTCAATTAAAGCTGCTTCTAATATACGACTTCTTCGAGCATCATCGTGTACAGTAAATTCACTCATATTTATCACCCTTTCTATAAATTATAAGTATTGACCAATTTAATTTTACACTATCGTTGACCACTTTGTCAAATAATAAAGCTTAATAAAAAGATATTTATTTATAATTTAAAATAGAAAACTTTTAAAGGGCGTAAGTAACACTATTTGTTATTTTGTCACAAATAAAAAAGGAGCAGATAAATGCTCCTTTTACTCTTTTTTAAGCAATAATGATATGTCAACTTTGTTAAAATAGTTAACAGATAGTATAACTACAAAACCATATAATATATTTAATATAATAAACCCAATCAACACTTTTAAAGCGTTAATACTAACTATGAACTTAAATCCAATTGTTTCAACAATTATATTTATAAATTTATCTAGCATCAAAGATGTAATTGGTATTGCGGCTAAATAGCTTAATATAGCTATAATGTATAATATAATGAAATACTTAAATACAATTTCTTTATTGTTATACCCAATTGCTTTTAGTGTTGCTATGCTTGTCATATTGTCATCTAAGTAACTATATATTATTAAGATAAAGACATATAAACCAAGGATGATAGATAATGTTGTTACATATCTTAAGATCGCGCTACTAATATTAAATATCATTACCATTTCATTTAATGATGATTCATAATCAACAATCGATACTATTTGATCTGATTCATAGTTATCATTTGTTAGATAAACACCATTATAATAACTCTCATCTAAACTAAATGCTTCATTAAGTGTTTTAAGATCCATGAACATATAGCTCTCTACAAGTTCTCCGGAAACCCCTTTGACTTGTCTAGAGATAACTACCCCTCCTACGTTAAATGTAAGGGTGTCTCCTATTTTGATTGAACTAGATTCACTAAAGTAATCACTGATGATGATTCCATCATTTACAAGTTTGTTATTTTTGATATCATCATCAATTAATAGTTTTAGATTATTTGAATCGTTAATTCCATAAAGATAAGTGGCTATATTTTCACTTGGTTCTTTTCCGTTTATTTTTGTGATTGTTGTTTTGTATCTTGTGAATGGTTCATACTCTTCATCAAGTTCTTCGTTTGTAAATGATTTTAAGAATACATAACTATCAAAATGATTACCTCTTAATGTAGTTTCACTAAAGGTTTCAAAGAGTGAGTTGCTATTCATCCCAAAGATTATCAGAACACTAACAATTAAGAATAAAATTAAACTTACAACTTGTGTTTTTAATTCTGTGTATTTGAATAGTCTAAATTTAAGTCTATTTCGTTTTTTAGTTTTTGGATATATTTTACTTCTAATAAAGAAGAAGTTGATGATCAAGATAAAAATCATTGGTAAAACGACAACCATTAAGAAGACAGCTGGTTCAATTTTAAATCCTGCTTTTGGGTAATAATATCTACTACCGTATATTTCAAATAGTTTACTAGATAATAAAAGACCAATGACATATCCAAGTAAAGACATTAAACTTACAAAAAACGGGAAGGCTAATAACGATAAAGTTATTTCTTTTTCGTTATAACCCATTGAATTAAGTATTTTGATATCTCGTTTATTCTTTTCAATATACTTTCTCATAAATACAACAAGCAATATCCCAGATAAAACAATAAAGACACCAAGGAATAAATCAATAAATAAATTTGCCATCCTTACTTCGTCTTTTAAGGCAGTAACTCTAAAGTTTAATTCCTGAGGCACTATGATGTCTAATAACTGCATTTCTTTTCCAAGTTTACTAAAGTCTGCGCTAAATAATTGTTCATAGTCAAACTCATTAAATATCTCTGATAAATCACCTTTGACATTATACTTCACAATTAAAGGAACATTGTTTTGATTAATGGTTTCTTTCGTCATTAGAACTAGTGATTGAATTTTTTCATCATATTCAACTCTGTTTGATGAAAAAATTGGCATCATGTATTCTGGTGCATAAAATGTACCAACAATTGTATATGTTATATCTTCAATCGTTATTTCATCAAGTAATTTTAAATCATTATGTTCTAAAAACTCTGGATATAAAGCAATTTCATTCAGTAAAATAGGTGCTCGTCCATCGATTATATATGGTATATCAATGCTGTATGTCATTGTTCTAAATTTATATATATAATCGTCATCCATTACATTTAAAGTGATGACCTTTTCAACATCAACTTTATATCTTGATTCAAACTGTGTAATGTATCCATCAAGAATTGCTTCATATGGATCTGGATTATTTGTGATTGCCTCATTTAATAGATAATTAAGATTATTCTTTAACTCTTCATCATCTGGGAAGAAGACTAGATTGGCACATTCATCTTGTAATTCATAGGTATTACAAAGTTCTAAAAGGGAAGTTCCTCCTAAGTAATTTACATCGACATTACCCATTAACATATAGTAGTCATCAATGCTTTGTTGTTCTAAGTATTCGTCATAGTTTTCTTCTAATCGAAAAACACTGCTTTTGAATGCAGTAAAAGTTATTGATACGATTAGAAGAATCAAACTTATACTTAAAAAGTATAGAAGATTGTTCTTTATCTTTTTGATTTGGTTTTTAAAAAGTAAGAACATACAGCTCACCTCAAGTTAATTATACTTTATAATATACTATTTGAAGCATTTATTTTTGTTTGTAAATTCACATCTTTTTCATATCTTTGTGATATAATGTTAATATGAAAAGAAACAAAAATAGTTTAAATTAGGAGGATTTTATGAAAAGGATTTTAATTATTACGCTTACATTAGTATTTGCCTTAACGCTTAGTGCGTGTGGTGGAAAAGACAAAGATAAAATAACTTGTGCAGACGACCAAGTAGTTGTTAATGGTGAATGTGTTGGACTTGAAGATATAGATGATTTAACTCCAGAACAAATCTCAGATTTATTAATTGATGAATTTGATGGTGGTTTAGGTCATTTAGGTAGTGCAATGCAAAGTCTTAATTTTGATGATGCATCAGAAATGAGAATGGAAGGTACTGTAGCATTTGTTGAAGATGGTGTATTGCAAAGTGCACACATGTTAACAGTGATGAAGACTGCTGTATTAGACGGTAGACTTACTACATACCAAATGCAAGAGATCCAAGTAGAGGATCAAGATATGGCATATGAAATGATTACACAAGAAGTTGATGGTGGAATCAATATGTATTTCAACTTATCAATGTTCTTAGAAGGACTTCCTTATGAAGCACAAATTGAAGTAATGGATTACTTAGCTGCATTCAATGTGAATGCTGATTGGGTAATGTTCCACTTTGAAGATTCACTAGAAAATATGGTTGAAGTAGAAGTTATCAAAGATTTCTTCATTGAAATTATTGAAGAAGAATTTGGTATGAATGCTTGGACTGAAATTCAAGCTGAGTTAGAATTAGAAGCTGGATTTGATTTAGACCAATACAATTTAAGTATTCCTGCTATTGGTGCTTTATTAGAAGCTAGTGATTATACTGGATTACAGACATATTTAGAAAATATTGATATCCAAGGTTTACAAAGTGAATTAGAAGAAGATCCATTCGCTGACATTCCTGGTATTGATGCTGAAGCATTCCAAAGTGCTTTAATGGATATGAATGAACCAGCATTATTTATTGAACTTCAAACGTTTGATTTTGAAATGTTAGTTACAAAAGTATCAGAAGGTGAAACTGCTTATGCTGCATATGTTGCAACATTAACAGACTTCCCTCAATTACAAAGTTTATTAGCTCCATTAGCTGGTTTAGTTGGTGAGTTAGAAACTGAAGGTGTATTAACTGAAATCGCGTTTATCGCAGAACGTATGAGTGATTTTGATCAATACTTTGATTTTAATTATTATGTAACATCAGAATTAGCACAAATTTCTGCTGAAGTAACTGCAAACAATGAAATATCTACAACAGTTACAATTGATCCAGAAAACTTCCCAGCAGTATTTGAAGATTTAGTAACAGATGTTTACTGGTTCGTTTATGAATTCCCTAACAGTGATGTTGGATATGTTGAAAATCTAAATTGTCCTTCTGGGCAAATATGTGATGACTTTAACGCATTTGACGAAGTAACTACAGGTGTAACAGGATTAGATCCGTTTACTATAGACTTCTTATATAATCCAAACGGTGACAAATCAATGTCAATCAAAATTGATGCTGAAGACTTTATGCAATCACTTGCTAATAAAGAATCAGTAAATACAGTTGTAGTAAACAAAGCTGAAATGGAAATGACAATGAGTGAAGCAGCAACAATTACTATACCAACAGGTGCAGCAAATGTTCAATCTGCTATTGATGAATTAATCATGTTACAATTTGTTGAAGAAGTTAGAAATGATTTAAGATATATGCAAGAAGATTTATACTGGAGTTCAACACCAGCTGGTATTTATGATATATATACATTCCCAGGATGGAACAGATTCCAATCTGCTGCATTAAATGATGAAATGACAGTTATTGAAGTTACTGCAGAAGGTGACTTAATTGTTACATTATACTGGTTAGATGGTTCACCAATGTTTGATGGTCCATTATCACATTATGAAATGGATAACATTTGGGAACTTAATATGTATAGCCCTACGTTCACAAGAGCAAAACTGTTAAATGTAATTGGACTAATTAATGAAACTGAGTTCTCAAGCGGTAAAGCATTAGTCTATTCAATGTTTAATTAGAAAAAAGTCGTTTTAGTTGTAAATAAATGGGAAACTATTGTATAATATGGCTGTAGCAGAAATGCTACACTTATCCCTTACATAGCATGGCGAATAATTTATTATTCGCACATCCCCTTCCTTAAGAGCCGTGGAGACACGGCTCTTTCCTTTGGAATTTATTAAAAAAGACTTAGAAATGAAAAAAAAGTAGACTCTTTTAATCAAGGGTCTACTTTTTTAGTGTTCATTTCAATTTGACTTCTTTACTTGGTTTAATGGCAGGGGGGAAGGATCGAAATTCCGAATGCGTTGTTAGAGATCTAATAACACAAAAAAAAAGACAAATAATGTCTCTTTTCACATTAATATTGATAACTCTGATACACTTCCAAATGATGCAATAAGCAAAACAAAAAATAAGAAATAAACTACAATCCCTAAGGCAACTAATATAAGTTGTAACACCATAAGATTCTT
>Ga0102812_10003177_pt1 | contig 10820 bp, 11 predicted proteins | sample ColrivemetaGS713_FD_79334 | JGI IMG/M metagenome (GOLD analysis project Ga0102812, IMG submission 79334) | Estuarine microbial communities from the Columbia River estuary - Flood tide ETM metaG S.713 | ecosystem: Environmental > Aquatic > Marine > Intertidal zone > Estuary | place: USA... | reverse complement strand
TTGCCGCTCAGATCGGACGACACCAGTATGTGGCCCGCCTCGGTGCAAAAATGCGGTATATCAACAATGGCCGCCGGATCGTCCGCCAGGACAGTCAGTTCGGCACCCTTGTCCAGTGCCTGAAGCCGCTTGCGGGCCTTCAGAACGGGCAGGGGGCACAGAAGACCGGTGGCATCTAGTTGAGTTATATTATCAGTCATAACGCCTGAGATATTCGGGATGTTTCAAGCTGTCCACACAGTTGTGACTGCGTCACGCGTGACGCCGCATATGGAATGGCGTAAGCCGGTTCCATGTTTGGAATAGAAATCATTGATGCAAGCTTGCTGCCTGCCATTCTGGTTGCCCTTGTTGCAGGGGTCATCAGCTTTCTGAGCCCCTGTGTGTTGCCCATCGTGCCGCCTTATCTGGCGTACATGAGCGGTGTCTCTCTGGGCGAAATGGGAAGCCAATCGGACGCGCGCCGCCGGGCGACGATAGCGGCGCTGTTTTTTGTCATGGGGCTGAGTACGGTCTTTTTGATCCTTGGGTTCACGGCATCGGCGTTCGGTGCGTTCTTTCTGCAAAATCAGGTGCTCTTCTCGCAGATTTCCGGCGTGGTGGTCATCGTGTTTGGTCTGCACTTTCTGGGTATTTTCAGAATTCCCTTTTTGGACAGGGAAGCGCGGATAGATGCGGGCGATAAGGGTGGATCAAGCTTTGGCGCCTATGTTCTGGGCCTTGCGTTTGCCTTTGGCTGGACACCCTGCATCGGCCCGCAGTTGGGCGCGATTCTTTCACTGGCGGCATCCGAGGCTTCGGTGACCCGTGGTACCCTTCTGCTGGGAGTTTATGCTGCAGGTCTGGGTATTCCTTTTCTGCTGGCCGCGATGTTCATAACCCGGGCTGTTGGTGTGATGAACCATCTCAAACGCCATATGGTGATGATCGAGCGGATCATGGGCGGACTTCTCGTGCTTGTCGGGCTAGCGCTCTTGACCGGCGCATTCACCATGTTTTCCTGGTGGTTGCTGGAGCGGTTCCCGGTCTTGGGAGCTTTGGGCTAAACGCTTACCTTTCGGGCGCATCCCCGCTAGGCTGCTTTGGCAAATCAGAGGCAGTAGATGCAGCCCCAAAGCCCATCCAAAGTAACGCGACGCCGGGTGTTCTATTTTCCGGGCTACGATCCGTTCCATCCACGCCGTTACCGCGAGCTTTATCGACGCGAAAGCGCTGAACAGGCACGCGTGTCCGGTTATGAAATCGCGTTGTCCCACCGCCCAAATGCCACGTTTTTTGGCTGGCAAGTTGCGGCGCGCATGGACGGCATTGATACCATCACCGATGTCAGTGTGCTGGTCTGGTCGGATATCGTGCGGGGCAGTATGCGCAGCTCTGTTTCTGCGACCTATCTTCAATTGCTTCAAACGGCCTGGACTTATCTGTCCACCGGAGCGCTGTGGCGTCTGATGCGCCTGCGCAAAGGGCCTGTCATTGCGGCATTGTATCCGGTGTGCATGCTGGTGGGGCAACTGGCGCTGGCTGTGGTTTTGGCTTTGGGTGTTTATGCCGGTACAGGTCGCCTGTTGGATGGTGTGATGCAGGCTGTGACGGTTGAGCGGCCGGGGGATATTGGCTGGAGTGCAAAGCAGCTTGTCGCAGCGGCACTGGGTGGGGCGGCCGGGTTGTGGCTGATGTCCTGGTTCAAACGGCAGGACGGGCGATTTTTCGCATATTACCTCATGCATGATTTCGCTTTTTCGGCAGGTCTTCGCGGGGCGATGCCGCCAGAACTCGAACAGCGGTTGCGCGCGTTCGGCGATGCGATCGCCGATGCCCTGAGTGACGATGTCGAGGAGGTGCTGGTGGTCGGCCATTCGTCCGGTGCGCATCTGGCAGCCGTTGTTCTGGCCGATCTGCTGCGTGAGGGCCGCGTTTCGCCAAAGGGGCCGACCCTGAGCTTTCTGTCGCTGGGCCATGTTGTGCCGATGGTTTCGTTCCTGCCGGACGCGCATCGGCTGCGCGGTGCATTGCAATATCTTTCCTGTCAGGACGCGATGTTTTGGGTGGATGTGACAGCACCGGGTGATGGTTGCGCGTTTGCGTTGTGTGATCCGGTGTCTGTGTCCGGGGTGGCGCCCGAGGGCAAGCGGTGGCCGTTGGTCTTTTCGGCAGCTTTTTCACAGTCGTTGTCGCCTGCACGATGGAAAGCGCTGCGCTGGCGGTTTTTCCGCCTGCATTTTCAATATCTGTGTGCCTTTGACGCACCCAAGGACTATGACTATTTTCAGATCACGGCCGGGCCGCTGACCCTTGGGGCGCGGTATGCCAATCGAGCGCCATCCAAATCGCGCATCGTCCGGCCGGTCAGCAAATACACATCTGTAAGCGCATGAGCCTGCCGCCCAAACCACAACGCCAAGCGGAACGCGTGTCCCTGTGGCGCTACCTGCGGCTGTTTCGCAGGGATATCCTGTCGGCACAGCCGGAACGGCTTTTCCGGGCATGGATGGCAGAGTTTCGCACCCCGTTTTTTCGCAGTTACCTGATCAACCAGCCGGAGCTTTTAAGAACCGTGCTGAAAGACAGGCCGCAGGATTTTCCAAAATCGGATCGTGTGAGTGCAGGATTGCGCCCGCTGCTCGGACGCTCCGTCTTTCTGACCAATGGCGAGACCTGGAAGCGCCAACGGCGGATCATCGATCCGGCCTTTGAGGGCGGGCGGTTGCAAGTGACGTTTCCGGCCATGCGCAGTGCGGCCGAAGCTGCATACGAAAGGCTGTCGGCTCATTTGGGCGAGAACGTCGAGGTCGAAGCCGAAATGAACCACACAGCGGCAGATGTCATATTTCGCACGCTGTTTTCGCTGCCGATCGAGGATGCAACCGCCCGCGCGGTTTTTGAGGCCTTTCGTCTTCATCAACGCAGTCAGCCGATCCTCAATCTGGGTGCGTTTGTACCACTGCCCGCCTGGATGCCACTGGGCCACCGGCGCGCCACACGGGTTACGGCGCGTAAGATCCGTGCGCTGCTCACCGACCTGACGGACCAGCGACGCGCGCAGATTGCGGCAGGGACTGCACCTGACGATCTGGCGACCAAGATCATGACGACACCGGATCCTGTGTCAGGGGCCTGCTTTACCGCGGACGAGATGGTAGATCAGGTGGCGATCTTCTTTCTGGCAGGCCACGAAACCAGCGGCGCGGCTTTGGCTTGGGCGTTGTATCTGTTGGCCACAAACCCCGACTGGCAAGACCGCGTGGCGGCCGAAGCCCAATCTCTTTGCGTCGAAACAGTCTCCGATGTGGCGCAACTGTCCGTCACACGCGACGTGTTTCGCGAAACACTGCGGCTTTATCCACCGGTGCCTATGATGGTGCGCGAGGCGGCGGGCGCCGAGGTCTTTCGCCAGCGGAGCCTCCGGCGGGGCGCGCAGGTGGTTCTGAGCCCGTGGCATCTGCACCGTCATGAGCGTTTGTGGGAAACGCCTGATAGCTTTGATCCGGGGCGGTGGCAGACAGACACAGGTCGCACCAGCGCCCGCTCTGCCTTCATCCCTTTCAGTGCAGGGCCGCGCGTCTGCCCCGGAGCCGGATTCGCAATGATCGAGGGGCCACTGGTTCTGGCGCGGGTGTTGCGGGCGTTTCGCGTCGAACCGGTTGAGGGGCGTGTTCCGGTGCCGCAGGCGCATTTGACCATTCGAGCGCGTGACGGAATTTGGCTTCGCTTTGTCCGGCGCTAACATGTACCATCCAGACACAAGCTGTACTATGCAGACTCCACATCGGAATCACAAAACGGAGCCACCATGTCAGACCTAGCCAAAATGCGCGCCCAGATGAAAACCGGCGGCGGATTCATCGCAGCATTGGATCAGTCTGGTGGTTCTACCCCAAAGGCGCTTAGCCTTTATGGCGTGGAGCCTTCGGATTATTCCGGCGATGCAGAGATGTTCAAAGCGATGCACGACATGCGCGCGCGCATCATCCTCGCTGATGACTTCACCAGCGCCAAGGTGATCGGTGCGATCCTGTTCGAGCGGACCATGAACGAGACCATAAATGGCAAGCCTGTGGCGGATTTGCTGTGGCGTGACCGTGGTGTTGTTCCCTTTCTGAAGATCGACAAAGGGTTGGAAACCGAAGCGGATGGTGTTCAGTTGCTCAAACCGATGCCTGGACTGGACGCGTTGTTGGCAGAAGCGCGCAGCAAGGGAATTTTCGGGACCAAGGAGCGCTCGGTCATTCAGGAGGCCAACGCAAGCGGGATTGCGGCTGTGGTGGCGCAGCAGTTTGATGTCGCCCGGCAGGTGCTGGCGGCGGGCCTGGTGCCGATTCTCGAACCTGAAGTGAATATCCATTCGGCGACCAAGGCCGAAGCCGAAGCAATGCTGAAAGCGGAGATCGAGCGCCATCTCGAAACGCTGGATGAGGGCGTCGAAGTGATGCTCAAACTTACACTGCCGAACGTGCCGGGACTGTATGACAGCCTTGCCGCGCATCCGGCCGTTCTGCGTGTCGTCGCGTTGTCCGGGGGCTATAGCACGGATGATGCCTGCGCACGTCTGGCGCAGAACAAGGGCATGATCGCCAGCTTCAGTCGCGCCCTGACGGAAGGGTTGAACGTCGCGATGAGCGACGCCGCTTTCAACGCGGCCCTGGGCGCAAATATCGACAAGATTTATCGCGCCTCGATCTGAGCTAAATGATTGGTTCTTGAATACTTCAGGTCGACTTGCGTCGATCGGTACAACCTGTTGTCGAGGTAGACACAGGCGATATCAACGTCGACCAATGATGAGCGCCGCTATGGCAAGCGCTTCTTCAGATTGTTGAGAACGTAAACCCGTATGGCGGACGCCAGCCCGGTTTCTGGCGCTCTGTCCACATCAATTTCGGCGACCAAGGCGTTGATAGGAATGCCTTTGTGTGTCGAAATAGACCGAAGCTCCCGCCAGAAGGCATCTTCCAGCGAGATCGACGTGCGGTGACCTTTCAGCGTGACGGAATGTTTGACGGGCCGTCCGCTCATGTCTCGCGCTTGTGTGCTTCCAGATTGCGCGCGATTTTCTCTGCTTTCGCTTTCAGCAATTCTTTTTGCGACTTGGTCTGCCCAAAGGCCACGGCATTCTCATCTGCACGTGCCTTGCGAGAGGCGCGATTGCGTTCTTTTTTCACTTTGGAAAGGTTGATGGGGGCGCTCATTTCGGTCCGATCATTTTTTCTGGGCGCACGATGCGCTCGAATGTCTCCGCATCGACAAAGCCCAATGCGATGGCTTCTTCTTTCAGGGTTGTCCCGTTCTTGTGCGCGGTCTTGGCAACCTTGGTAGCATTATCATAGCCGATTTCGGGAGCCAGTGCAGTCACCAGCATCAGGCTTTCGCGCATCAGCTTTTCAATCCGCGGCAGGTTGGCTTGTGTGCCGACCACCATGTTGTCTGTAAAGGAACTCGCGGCATCCCCCAGAAGCTGCATGGATTGCAGGACATTATAGCTCATCATCGGGTTGTAGACGTTCAGTTCGAAATGCCCCTGAGAGCCTGCAAAACCGACCGCTGCATCATTGCCCATCACCTGCGCGCAGACCATGGTCAGTGCTTCGGCCTGCGTTGGGTTGACCTTGCCGGGCATAATGGACGATCCGGGTTCGTTCTCCGGAAGTATCAGCTCTCCCAGACCGGATCGTGGACCGGACCCCAGCAGTCGCAGGTCATTCGCGATCTTGAACAGCGAGCCGGCAACAGTCTTGAGTGCGCCGGAGAACATTACCATCGCATCATGTGCGGCCAGCGCCTCGAATTTGTTGGGTGCCGTCACAAAAGGCAGGTTGGTGATCTCTGCGATCTTGCCTGCGACGGCAACATCCCATCCCTTGTCCGTATTCAGCCCGGTACCCACGGCTGTGCCACCCTGTGCCAGTTCGTAGATCTCGGGCAGAATTTTGTTAATTCGCATGATTCCCTGAGACACCTGATGGGCATAGCCGGAAAACTCCTGCCCCAGAGTGAGTGGCGTGGCATCCTGTGTGTGGGTGCGGCCGATCTTGATTATGTCCTTGAATTCATTTGATTTGGCGACCAGCGCCCCATGCAGCTTTTCTAGGCCTGGCAGCAGCACGTCACGCGCCATCATACCGATCGCCACATGCATGGCGGTCGGAAAGGTGTCGTTGGACGACTGCCCCATGTTGCAATGATCGTTGGGGTGAACCGGGGTCTTGCTGCCGAGCTTGCCGCCCAGAATTTCGATGGCGCGGTTGGAGATCACCTCGTTTGCGTTCATGTTCGACTGGGTGCCGGACCCTGTCTGCCAGACGACAAGCGGGAAGTTGTCGTCGAACTTGCCCGCGATAACTTCGTCGGCGGCTTGCACCATCGCCTTGGCGATGTCCTCGGGCAGTTTGCCGGTACTCATGTTGATCTCGGCGCAGGCGCGTTTGATCACGCCCAGTGCCCGCACGATTGCGATGGGTTGTTTTTCCCAGCCGATCGGAAAATTGATGATCGAGCGTTGCGTCTGCGCACCCCAATATTTGTCTGACGGCACGTCCAGCGGTCCAAAGCTGTCGGTTTCAATGCGGATATTGGTCATTGCGGCTCTCCTGTGCGCGGCGTCAGATTCCTGTTCTCTCTGACCCATCCTTGCACAAACTTCAATATCGGACGGGGTTGATCAGATTGGGTAAAACGGCTGGATTATTCAAAATGACTTATGGAAAAAAATGTAGTTTGAGAAGAAAATGCATAAACTGAGAGGTTTGTGTCAGACTGTGCGTGTAATCATGCCCACGACGCCCTACATTAACTTTGATCGACCGAATGATCGTTTGAAATCGAGGAGAAATTTTCATGGCACTGCAGTCGATTGTTTCCACCGCTGCACGCGGTCTTGTTCTTGCGGCGGTATTTGTGAGCCTTGCAGGTGCCGCGATGGCAGACATCAGCCAGTTTGTCGGCAGTTACAAGGGATCGGCGGAAGTCCTGAGTGCGGATGGTACGCCAACGCCGCGCGACATGAGCGTCGAAATTTCGAAGACCAAAAACGGATTTCAGGTGAACTGGACTTCGACCTCGTACCGGTCTGGCGGGCGGGTCAAATCAAAGAGCTACAGCATCAATTTCGTGCCCAGCGACCGCGAGAAAGTTTTCGCGGCAGCCATGCAGCGCAATGTGTTCGGCCATGAAGTGCAACTGGACCCGATGGCCGGCGAGCCTTATGTCTGGGCGCGGATTGATGGCGACACTCTGAGCCTCTACTCGATCTACGTGACCGAAAATGGTGGCTATGAGATACAGCAGTATGACCGGACCCTGGCAGAGGGCGGGCTGGATCTGAAATTCTCAAGTGTTCGGAACGGCGAGATTCAACGCACTGTGAGCACATTTCTGACAAAGCAGTAATCTGCTATTTACGGAAACTGTCCAGTGATACAACGTCCGCGTCCTTCGCGGACGTTTTCGTTTTCTTATCAGAGCTGTCAGGTACTTTGCTCTTGGGCTTCGGGGTAACTTTGGGCAGTGGTTTGTTGGTCGCTGCCTCGTCTGTGTTGGTCTCGAACCGGAGGCCAAATTCGACGGACGGGTCCACAAACGTCTTGATCGAGTCGTAGGGGATGAACAGCGGTTCGGGCGCGTCGCCAAAATTCAGCGTAATCGAAAACCCGTCATCGCCCACTTCCAGATTGTCGTACCAATGTTGCATCACCACCGTCATCTCGTCGGGGTAGCGATCTGACAGCCAATCGGCCAGCTCTGCGTCGGGGTGGCTGGTGTCAAAGGTAATGAAAAAGTGATGGTTGCCGGGCAATCCGTTTTTGGCGACGTCACGCAACACCTTACAAATAAGGCCGCGCATGGCCTCGTGCATCAGATTGCCGTAATCAATGGTGCTCGACATGGAAATCCTTCTGGTGCCTTTGGGACAAATCATACCCGATTCCATCCCAGAAGAAAGAGGGGTTGCGCGAATTCGCGCATCAGCTTCAGGTCAGGTCGATCAACACACCCGCACCGGCCATCAATGCCAGAACCAGCACCATATCGCGCCGCGCCCATAGCAGTAAGACACCCGCAAGTGCCGTCAACGCAACGGCGCGCAAGTCAATGGATGAGAGATCAGGCACCGGCAGGGCGAGATTGCCCAGGGGCGCCTGCGATGCAAAAAAGACGTGCAATGCAAACCACAGCGCCAAATTCAGGATCACTCCGACAATAGCCGCCGTTATGGCCTGCAGCGCGGCGGCCAGACGCGGGCGCGCCGCGATCGTGTCCAGATAGGGTGCCGCTGCGAATATCCATAAAAAGCAGGGGATAAACGTCACCCAAAGTGTCAGGGCACCCGCCGCGATAGACCTTGTAATACCGCCTTCGGCAAACCCTGCGAGCATGGCGACAAACTGCGTCACAAGGATGAGCGGGCCAGGGGTTGTTTCGGCCAGGCCAAGCGCATCGATCATTTCCGCAGTGGTAATCCAGCCAAAATCCTGCACGACCGTTTGCGTCATATAGGCCAGAACAGCGTAGGCACCGCCAAAGGTGACGACCGCCAGTTTGGAAAAGAAGAGGCCGATCTGCAGCAAAAATGCCTGATCCGCGACCCAGAGCGCGAGAAGGGGAGTGACCCACAGGCCAGTCCACAGGCAGATGACCGGCAGAGTGCGTGCCGGGGGTATCATCTCCGGGACTGCTTGTACGCTGCTGCCTGCATAGTTCAGCGCGCCAAAGGCTCCAGCTGCGACGACAATCACAGGGAATGGCAGGCCAAAGACAAACAGCGCTGCAAAGGCGCAGGCTGCGAGCGCCCAGGCTCTGCGGGTTGTCAAAGCCCGTCGGGCGACCTTGAGCAGGGCTTGCAGGACGATGACGATGACGGTGGCCTTGATCCCGACAAAAGCGGCCTGTACCAGCGGCACCTGTCCGTAAGCGGTGTAGCCAAGGGCGAGGGCCAGGATGATGCAGGCGCCTGGCAGCACAAAGAGCAGCCCTGCAATCAGGCCGCCAAAGGTGCCACGCAGCCGCCAGCCAGAATAGGTGGCCAGCTGCATCGCTTCGGGGCCGGGCAACAACATGCACAGAGACAGGGCGCGCAGGAACTCGGCTTCGCTGAGCCAGCCCCGACGATCCACCAGTTCATCATGCATCAGCGCAATCTGGGCTGCGGGTCCACCAAAGGACAACACACCGATGCGGCCAAAGACCCGGAAGAGATCACCCGTGCTGACCGGCGTCACTGCGTCACCTCCTGCCAGTCATGGCCTTCGCCCTGACCGTCGCGCGCCCAGCGGTAGAGCGCATCATAGAGCGTGAGCCCGGCCTCGAGCTGCGCCAGATCATCGGAGTAGGCGCGCGACAGGCCGACAGACATCGCCAGAAGCCCTGCACATTCGGGTGCCAGGCTGTGATCATTGGTATCCGCGCCGCGAATGATCCGTGCCATGTGATCCAACGCGGGCGTGCGCAGGCCGAAGCCGTCCAACATGGTGTCGAAGGTGCAAAGAGGGCCTTCGTGGGTCCAGCGGGCGTCAGGGACATCAAAGGCCGTGGCGTTGAATTTCTCTGCCACGGACAGGACTTCGGTTGGAGGCACGAAGAGAAATCTGGCGTCCGGATCGACAAACCGCCGGATCAGCCAGGGGCAGGCGATCCGGTCGATTTTCGGGCGGTGGCGGGTCACCCAGACAGAGCCGGGCGTGTCCGGTGGAAGGCTGGAGACCGGGATGCGCGGATATCGAGCGGCGCGCCAGGCGACGTTGCCGCCCTCGAGGGCTTCAGCCTGGATGCCGTGGGTGCGCAGCAGGGCTGCGGCACCGTGGCTGAGCTTGAGACCCTTGTGGCAGATTACGACCACACCGCGCGCCGGAGAGCGATCTGCGATGGCTGCGATGTCTTTATGCGAGATACGGCGTGCGGTCGGGATCACAGACGGATCGAGTGCGACGTCGTCATCGGTTGTCACGTCGATGAGAAGCGGTGCGGCGGGGGTACCGATCAGGCGCAGAAGGTTTTCGCAGGAGATCGATGTAAAACGGGGCATTGAGGGCATCCTTTTTCATGTCGTCAGGATGCGAACTTTGGGCCTGAGCCTCACGGGGCGATCGCGCAGTCCCCATGGAGATGTAGTGCCACAGAAAAAATCAATCCGTCAATCATGTTTCGTTGCGAGGGTGGTCTGTTAGGGGCGGTGCGCGGCGGATCATGGCCGGATCGGAGGGAGGTCCGCACGCGCGGGCATGGCGCGTCGAGATCGTCAGTTCGTGGTGACAGTTCAGAAAGGTGCAGGTCTCCGCTCGGCCAGTCCTTCTTTGTAAAGGTTCACGAGGGGCGTTTTGCGGGGAAAGTGCCAATATTCATCTGCCGTTTGGAAGCGAACTGGTGTCGTGCAAAACGAGTTCTGAGGTGTCTGGAGACGAAAATATCTGGTCCGTTGCCTCGGATCAGTATCAAGGCATGGTATGCGTTATCGGGCATTCGCGGGTAGGGGGGAGGTCCGTTCAAAAAACGCAAGAACAACCCCAAGCACAGTAGAAAATGGACCTTATTCTGTGCGGAAATGCCTTGTCAGGCCGTGGTGTCAAAGTGTGGGAACGCCAGATATACGCGCGTGGTGCTGGATATCTCGGGCTTTGTGAGGCCCTCCCGCCGCCCGATATGCTGGCGATGGCGGTGCATGCGGAACACTGTAAGTGCCCGGAACGCGCGGGGTGGGACCAGTCAGGCTGCCGCATGCATGAGGCAGCACGTGTCGATGGCCGGAAGTGCTGCGGATGCGTCTGATGGCGAAACCCAAAAACGAGTCTTTCGTGCAACGGTTTCCACGCTCCGGCAGTGAAATTTATTAA
>Ga0102812_10003170_pt1 | contig 10830 bp, 7 predicted proteins | sample ColrivemetaGS713_FD_79334 | JGI IMG/M metagenome (GOLD analysis project Ga0102812, IMG submission 79334) | Estuarine microbial communities from the Columbia River estuary - Flood tide ETM metaG S.713 | ecosystem: Environmental > Aquatic > Marine > Intertidal zone > Estuary | place: USA: Columbia... | reverse complement strand
TTTGAGCAAGCTTCGTGATGCAGGTGGCCCTGGCTTGAAGGTGTTTGAGGGAAGTGGTGGCATTGCCCTGCTCGACTCTTATCGCCGTGGAATCTACGGTACTATGCCGGGTACTGAAATCGTCTGGGCGGTTCGCGCCGAGTGGGATGCGCTTGAGGCCGGAGACCTACAGCGTGCTACTGAGCTCCAAGGTCTCATTGCACCACTTATATCATTACAACAGGGTCTTGATGGTTATTTGAGTGTGGAAAAAATGCTGCTAGAGCGACAGGGTGTTTTTCCGAATCGCATTATCCGCGGCCCAGTCGGGTTTACACTTGATGCGGAGACAGAGGACGAGGCCACGCGGCTCTTTGATCTTCTGCGCGAAGCCTGTTCTAAATAATCGTGATTGAGCACACTCTGTATCCAGGACTGAGGGCGCGCTTCGGCGTTGCTCGTTGGGATATCACGCCCGGGCTGGATGTAAGTGCAAAGAATTGGGGGGCCTCGGAACACTGGTTTGCAAGGGGGGTGCATCGTCCACTCACGGGCACAGCACTGGTCATTGCAGAAGGCTCTGATGCTCCATTGGTGCTGATCAGTTTGGATCTGGGCTGGTGGCGAGCACGTGCTGATGCTGATCGCTTGAGGTTGGCATTGTGCCAAGCGCTCTCGCTTCCGGAGGAAAATCTTATCGTGCATCTCACTCACACTCATGCAGGTCCACTGTTAGACTCTGAGCCTCCGGCTGAGTCAAACCCAGCGGCGACCGTAGCTTATCTGGGCACACTACGAGATGCTTGTATCACAGGAGCCAAGCAGGCGGTTGATGATTTGCGAGATTCTACCCTCATGTTTCACCGCGGTTCTTGTGGGCTTGCTGTGCACCGCGATTTCCCTGATCCGGATGACCCTAGCCGCTTTCTCGCAGGCTATAATCCTGAGGGAACAGCACAGCAAAAAGCGGATGATGCGCTGCTGGTGGCTCGTGTGTTTGATGAGCAGAATCAAACGCGTGCGACTTTGGTTAACTACGCTTGCCATCCCACTACGCTGGCGTGGGAGAACGATCAGCTGTCACCAGATTTTCCCGGTGCGATGCGTGCGATTGTTGAGGGCGCTACGGATGCTCCTTGTTTGTTTTTGCAGGGGGCCTCTGGCGAGCTTGCGCCCTGTGAGCAGTATGTTGGCGATTCTGCCACCGCAGACCGACACGGCCGCGTGTTGGGCCACGCGGCGATGAGTTTGCTTGAGATGCTGGCACCTGGTATGGGCGACATGGTTTACGATGGCGCGCTTGAGTCCGGCGCTCCTTTGGCCTTGTGGTCACCGTCGAAGGGGGAGGCAGCTACGGATGTTGCTGCGGTAGCACCGTCCATTGACTTACCATTGAAATCAGATCTTCCCAGTCTTGCTGAAATCCAGGCCGAGCTCGCTGAACAATCCTCTGGCTTTGCCTATGAGCGCCTTGTTCGGCAGCTTCGGGTGCGTCAATCGGTGGGAGATGGTAAGGTCTCAAGCGAGAGAATTTGGAGCTGGAAACTCGGAGCGGGTGCGCTGGTCGCGGTTCCCTTTGAGGCCTACTCAGCCCTGCAGCGCATGCTGCGTGAAGAGCATCCTTATCTCTTCGTGCTCAATCTCGCTAATGGCAATCATGGCTACCTTCCGTCCGAGGCACTTTATCACGACCGCTCCCTTTATGCGGTCTGGCAAACACCCTATGCTGAGGGTTCGCTAGAAGCCGTCACGGAGCTTGCTCAAGAAACACTCAACCATCACTAAGACACTTCATCATGAGCATCGATCTTCAACCTCTGTTAGCACAATCCGAATTTGGCCTTCATTACTGGGATTATCTCGCCATCGGATTGTTTTTTGTGATTCTCTCAGTGATTGGTTACGTAGCCGGACGAGGCGAGCAAGCCAATGCCGAGGAGTATTTTTTAGCTGGCAAAAAATTGCCATGGTATGTCGTCGGAGGCTCATTCATCGCATCCAATATTTCAAGTGATCAGTTCATTGGCTTAGTGGGTGCCGCGATGGTCTATGGTGTCTGCGTTTCACTCTATGAGTGGGCGAATGTTGCGACCTTCTCGATCCTGATCTGGTTCTTTGTGCCCTTTCTGCTGGGGGCGAAGGTGTTCACGACTCCAGAGTATCTTGAAAAGCGCTTTAGCCCTGCGGTGCGCACCGTGTTTGCGGTGGTCACGATCGTTAGTAACATTATCGCATTTCTCGCGGCCGTGCTCTATGGTGGAGCGCTCGCTCTGCACGAGCTCTTCGGCTGGGATTTATGGCCGTCGATCATCGGGCTGGGCATTGTCGCCGGTATTTGGGCGATTTATGGCGGCCTTTCCTCTGTTGCATGGACTGACCTTTTCACGGTGGCTGTCATGCTTGTTGGGGGTGTGGTTGTCACTTATCTTGGAGTTCAAGCGTTAGCGCCAGATGGTGGAGGTGTTATCGAGGGGTTTAATGTTATGCTAGAGCGCAATGCCGCTACCAGCGGGCAGTGGGCTGAGGCGGTGCAGAGCAATACTCAAGAGCTAGCTGGAAAGGAAACCTACAATCGGCTGTCTGTGATTCAGCCGGTAACACACCCGATGACACCGGGCTTTGGTATGATCGGCTTGCTGCTTTCTGTTAGTCTATGGTATAATGTGCTTAACCAGTTCATGATCCAGCGTGTGTTGGGTGCCAAGGATATGTACCACGCTCGTATGGGCATTGTGTTTGCCGGTTGGCTCAAGGTCATTCTTCCTGTTATCGTAATCATTCCTGGTATGGTGCTTTTTGCCATGCATCCTGACATCCTGCTCATTGAACCATGGAATGACGTCAAGCCCGCTGCGGATAAAGGTTATGTAAAACTCATTCAGGATCTTGTGCCCATTGGTGTGCGCGGGTTGTTCCTCGCAGCTCTGTTCGGGGCGATCCAGTCGACGGTGAACAGCGTGTTAAACTCGACTTCCACGATCATCACGTTTGATATTTATCGTCGGTTGTTTCGGCCGCAGTGCAGCGACCGTCAGTTGGTCCGAGTTGGTGTGATTGCATCGATCTTGGTGCTTGCTGTTGCCATTTTCATTGGAGGCTTCATTGATGTTCTTGGGGGTGGTCTGTTCGAATATGTGATCTCACTCTATGTGCTGTTTGCACCTCCTTTTGCCGCAGTCTTTCTGCTGGGTATCCTATGGCGTCGAGTTACTGCTCCAGCCGCATTGGCGACTATTGTTATTGGCATGACAGCAGGCCTTGCTCTGAAGGTTTTCCTGAAAAGTGATGTCGACTACCCGCTATGGTTAGCCTCATTCCCTAATCAAGCATCAATTCTCTACGCTATAAGTATGCTGACTTGCGTGAGTGTCACCTTCTTTACGAAACCACCGAAGCCTGAGCAGGTCACCGATCAGCTTTGTATGAACTGGAAGAAAATGAATATTTTTGAGAACTTAGGAGACAGATGGTACAAGAGCGTCACCTTTTGGTGGTTGGCCTATTCGGTAGTGATTGTGCTACTGATGTTATTTTTCTCGGGTATATTTTTCCCTAGCGTTGGTGCTGAATAAAACTTTAAGTAGAGAGCGAAAATGGAACATACAAAAATAAGTAATGATCAGGTGATAGCGGTGGTGGGTCTAGGGCCACTGGGGCGTGGAATCGCAGCATGTTGCTTATCGCGCGGATTTACCGTGGTCGGTATTGATCGTGAAGAAAAGCATCGCGAGGAACTGAGGAGTTTTCTTCCTGAAGCGGCGGCACATTGCCTTGAGGCTGGTGTCATGGATACGGCTGATGCTACACAATGGGATACTCGCCTGAAATTGTCCGGAGATCTTGCCGCAATTAAGAATGCTGGTTTAGTGATTGAAGCAATTCCTGAAACGCTACCCGCGAAGAAGATTTTGCTTCAGCAAATGGAGCAATTCATCCCTGCGGGCGTCCTCATTGGAAGTAACACCTCTGCGTTTCCAATCACCGAGCTACAAGATGGATGTGTGCATCCAGAGCGGGTTTTTGGCATGCACTGGTCGAGCCATGGTCATGTTACTCGCTTCTTGGAGTTAACTCCCGGTGAAAACACATCTGCCGAGGCCATGAAGCTGGCTGTCAAGTTTGCTGTGCAACTAGGCAAAGAGCCGGCTGTTCTTAAGAAAGATATCCCCGGGTTTCTGTGTAACCGCATTGCTTACGCGATGTATCGCGAGGCTGTTCATCTGCTTGAGTCCGGTGTGGCCGATGCTGAGGCAATCGAAGCATCGTTCAGAAATTCGGTTGGACTATGGGCGCCAATGTGCGGCCCGCTTCGAGTAATGGATGTGATGGGTGGTGGTGCTTTTTATGCTGAGTCTATCAAGGGGGTGTTGCCAACGATGGCGAACTCGACCGAGCTGCAGCCCACGCTACAATCTTTTATCGATCAAGACGCTAAGGGGCCTAAAAACAACATTGGATTCTTTGACTACGATGAAGATGAAGCGGCCAAGTGGGCAGAGCGCTTTACCGCGTCTATTCTCACTACTCGTAAATACCAGGATCAATACATCCCCACCGATGAGTCGGCGGGCGATCAGTCAGCCACGTGATTGGGCCGAGGCACTATGATACCTTTTGGACAACTCGCATCACGGATTTCCGGTCAGCTCGATACGGGTGAAACCCTAGGGCGTCTTTATGCGACGGATGCCTCCGAATATCAGGAGATGCCGGCGGGAGTCGTGTTTCCCGCGAATGATAAAGATCTCGGTGAGATCATTCGCTTCGCCCGGCGCAATCAACTAGGGTTGATTCCTCGTACTGCGGGGACTTCACTTGCCGGCCAGTGTGTTGGCGATGGGTTGGTAGTTGATGTCTCAAGGTACTTTGACCGCACCCTAGGTGTCGATACCGAGTCCCGCCGGGTACGTGTGCAACCGGGTGTGGTTCGCAATGAGCTCAATGACTTTCTTGAGCCGCACGGGATGTTTTTTGGGCCTGAGACATCGACTGCTAATCGCGCGATGATGGGCGGCATGGTCGGTAACAACTCGTGCGGGTCGAACTCTATCGTTTATGGCAGCACGCGTGATCATCTCGTCTCACTGAAGGGTTTTCTTAGCGATGGCAGCGAGGTCACTTTTGAGGCACTCACAGCTGATGAATTCAATGCGAAGTGCAATGGCCCGGACAGCCTAGAGACAAAAATTTACCGAGGTATCAGGACGATGCTGGGTGACTCAGAAAACCGCATTGCCATCACCGAGAACTTTCCCTTGGTCTCGATTCCTCGGCGCAACACCGGCTATGCGCTCGACTTGCTGATGGATGCTGAGGTGCTCGACCAAGAATCTGATAAACCTTTTAATCTTTGCAAACTCATCGCGGGCTCTGAGGGCACCTTGTTTTTTGCAACCGAGATCGAGCTCGATTGCTCGCCGCTACCGCCCGAGCACGCCGCCCTTGTTTGCGGACACTTCAAAAGTGTGGATGAAGCCCTACGCGCCAATCTGCTCGCGCTGCATTATGACCCGAGTGCCAGTGAACTGATTGACCGGCATATCCTCGAGTGCACCAAGTCCAACCTTGCCCAGCAGCGTAATCGCGATTTTGTCGTTGGTGATCCTGGCGCCATCCTAGTTGTTGAAATCCGTCGTGACTGCCGTGAGCAGACCGAAGCTGCGGTGCGTGAGCTGGTAGCTGCTTGGCAGGCTGCGGATCATGGTTATGCTCATCCGATACTGTGGGGAGATGAGGGCAACAAGGTCTGGGAGCTTCGCCGTGCGGGGCAGGGGCTGATGAGTAATGTCGTTGGTGATACCAAACCCAGGGAGAACGTGGAGGACACCGCTGTCGATGTCAGTGATCTTCCTGAGTATATCGCTGAGTTTGATCAATTATTGCGTGAAAAATACGCCATCGAATGCGTCTATTACGCTCATGCTGGTTCGGGTGAGCTACACACCCGGCCGATGTTTGACCTCAAGACGCCCGAAGGGCTGAAGATGTTTCGCGAGGTGGCGACCGACATTGCCCACCTTGTCAAAAAATACCGTGGCTCGCTCAGTGGTGAGCACGGCGACGGCCGCCTGCGTGGTGAGTTCATCCCGCTCATGGTCGGTGAACATTGTTATCAACTGATGCGTGAGCTCAAGGCTTTGTTCGACCCTGAGCAGATTTTCAATCCGGGTAAGATCGTGGATACGCCACCGATGGATACCTCACTGCGTTACAGTCCGGGGCAGGCGACTCCGGAGTATGAAACGGTCTTTGATTTCAGCGATACCATGGGTATCGTTCGTGCCGCTGAGAAATGCAATGGCTCCGGCGACTGCCGCAAAGGGCCGCTTGCCGGTGGCACGATGTGCCCGAGCTACATGGCGACCCGAGAGGAGAAACACACCACCCGTGCCCGCGCCAATATCCTGCGTCAGATGCTCACCAATCCGCGCGATGCGAGCAATCCGTTCGACAGCGAGGAAATCAAGGAAGTCATGGACCTCTGCATGTCTTGTAAGGCCTGTAAATCAGAGTGCCCGTCCAGTGTGGACATGACCAAGCTCAAGGCCGAGTTCCAGCAGCACTACCACGATGCCCATGGCGTGCCGCTGCGCTCCCGTATTATTGCCCACTTTGCTGACAGTGCTCGGTTCGCCTCACTCGCTCCGGGGCTCTATAACGCGATTCTACAAACACCACTGCTGCGCCGCATCGTTAATCGTGTCTTAGGGTTCCACCCCGAGCGCAGCATGCCTAAGCTCAACAAGATCACTCTGCAGCGTTGGTTTGAAAAACGCACACCACTCAAGCCCCTACGTGGTGAGCGCCTCGGCCGGGTGCACCTGTTCTGTGATGAGTTCTCTAATTACAACGACCTCGATGCCGGTATCGCTACCGTCGAGTTGCTTGAGTTATTAGGCTATGAAGTCAAGCTGCCAGATCACGCCGAAAGCGGGCGAGCCTCACTATCCAAGGGGTTGGTTCGCCGTGCTAAGCGCTTTGCCAATGATAACGTGCGTGCACTCGCCAGCATTATTTCTGAAGACGAACCCCTGATCGGTATCGAGCCTTCTGCCATTCTTGGTTTTAGGGATGAGTATCCCATGCTCGTTGATGAGTCACTGCGTGAGCGCTCTCGTGAGCTCGCGCCTCATTGCCTGATGCTTGACGAGTTTATTGCCCGCGAGGCGGATGCCGGCCGCATTGATGCGGATTGCTTTACCCGTGAGCCGCGCACTATCCATGTCCACGGTCACTGCCACCAGAAGGCATTAGCGTCAACCGAGCCGACCTTGCGCATGCTGTCGCTTCCCGAAAACTATAGCGCGCAGGAAATCCCGTCTGGTTGCTGTGGCATGGCTGGTTCATTCGGCTACGAACAGGAGCACTACAAAGTCTCGATGAACGTCGGCTCCCTGGTGCTCTTTCCCCACGTGGAGGACCTCGATGCCGAAACCCTCATCGCCGCTGCGGGTACTAGCTGCCGCCACCAGATCGATGACGGCACAAGTCGCGCTGCCATTCACCCGGCCAGAATTACCCGCGATGCATTGGCCTGATCACTTTCTATTTCCCATTATCCTGCTAATTTACACACCCAACTAACTGACTCATGAAGATCCAAGGTATCCTCACTCCCAACATCGTTCCCTTCCACGAAGATCGCAGCATCAACGAGGGCGAACTACGCCGTTACGTCAGCTGGCTCATCGACAAAGGGGTCAGCGGAATCTACCCAAATGGCAGCACTGGTGAGTTTATTCGGCTCAGTTTCGAGGAGCGCAAGCAGATCGTCAGTATCATCACCGATGAGGCTGCTGGGCGCGTGCCCATCCTCGCGGGAGCAGCAGAGGCCAACATTGACCTGGTGCTTGAGGCTTGTGCCTATTGTGCGGATTTTGGCTGCACCGCGGTCTCTGTGACAGGTCCCTATTATTTCAATGTCTCACAAGAGAGCATCGAGCATTACTTCCGTGAGCTTGCCGCGCGTTCTCCGATCGATATCTTGCTTTATAATATTCCACAATTTTCTAACGAGATTGGCGTGGATATTGTAGAGCGCTTGGCGATGGATTGCCCACGCATCATTGGTATTAAGGACAGCAGTCGTGACATGCCACGCTTCATGAATACGCTCGGCAAGATTAAGCCACAGCGCCCTGACTTTATCTGCCTCACTGGTACTGAGGAAACACTACTGCCCACCCTACTCATGGGTGGTGATGGTGGCACGATTGCCACAAGCGGAGTTGCACCCGAAGCAGTGATGAAGCTCTACCGCGACTGGCAACGAGGCGACCTCGAAGAGGCGAAGCGGGTCCAGTTCAAGATGCTTGAGCTGATCGAAACGATGTTTGCGGCAGGTAATTTCCCCGAAGGTTTCCGTGAGGGAGTCAACTTGCGTGGCTTCAATGCCGGGCGAGCTCGGCAGCCAATGGCCCCAACGGAGATGAAGCATTTTCTTAATATTCGTTCCAAGCTCGCATGTCTGCTTGCTGATTGTGGATTCGATGAGGCTGCCGCTCATTGTGAGAGTGAGAGCTGTGGACAGGCAGCTACCCCTGCATCTGTGACAGGAGTTGATCAACTGGATGTGGAGACCATCGTTCGTGAAGTCTTCGGTAGATTAAATCCAGGCAAATAATCTTTTATTATAGGCTTAAGGACGTTTAAACAAAGGCCTTAAAACAACAACATGCTGATGTAGAGTCAGTTGTGTTTTTTGCCTCGTGTGGTTGCTGACCCAAAAAATGTCGGAAATGTACATGTTTTGGACATTGATAGTACATTCACGAGATTGCAAAAATGTGCAATTATAAGGCGTTCTTACAAATAAGTCATATTAAATATCAATTTTTCTGTAGCAAATCCTTCGATCGCAAGAAGGAGTTATGCATTCAGCCAAAACGCCAAAAGAACAACACATTAAAAACACAATCATAAAGCGCAGAGAACGCTGCCAAAAAAACCATCCATAAATAGAACCACAAAAATAAACCCATGAAAATAACATCACTCATTATTACAGGAATTCTTAGCACAGCATTAAGCGTGTCGGCTGCAGTTGTAGCCACTGAGTCGAAGCAAGGCACGGTATACACGGTATCAAGCACGGACCTTCTAGAGACATCGTCCACGGGGTTTACAGATACACTGGCTTGGCGCTAAGCCGATCCTGGAAATCCTACTTTCTTGGCAGACGGGGATGGAGATCTCATTGCTACTCCAAATGTGCATGTCCTAAATGGCACGATCACCTTTGACTTGGATCTTGGTGTATATCTACAGGGTTATGATATTAACTCTATAGACACTTATTCTGGTCACGTTGATGCAGGTCGAACTGATCAAGAATATATTGTTAGCTATTCGACCATTACTGACCCCGGAACGTTTATCACGATCGCCACCATCGCAAAAAATGGAACCAATGTTTATGAGAAATGGTCTATCACTGAAGACACCACCGGAATCCTTGCGACGGGTGTGGCGAAAGTTAAGTTTGATTTTTATTCAGATAATCGACAGCAGAACTCAGGCGTTGGCTACTGGGAACTGGATGTGCTTGGTATCTCTACGGTTCCCGAGCCGTCTTCAGCTGCACTTCTCGGCCTCGGTGCCCTTTCGCTCGCCTTCAGGCGCAAGAGATAATCCTGTAGCCGAAAGAGCACCCCGATGGAGTCGGGGATGTTACGCAGCAAGCGCAGCTAATAAAGGGCAAGCAATATTCATTTATTTTTGGTCCCGTGAGGAACCAAGTGTGTGATCAATGTCTTGGGGTAATAGCCAAGACATTGTTTTTTGCTTGTTAAGGGCTTGAAGCACTTGCCGCTAAATCTTTGCCCGTCCGCGGGTATTGACTGATGACGCTCTGAGATAGGCTCCAAAATAACTTACTTTGGCTCCGCTTTGTTGGTGGTTTTGTTAGTGGTTTTGTTGCGTCTGCAACGCTCGCTGCAGTAGGTGACACTGTCCCAGTTGCGCTCCCATTTTTTACGCCAGGTAAATGGTAAGCCGCAGACGGGGCATACTTTACTTGGCAGGTCAGACTTCTTGCGGTGTTTCATGATGTGGCGCTATTTGAGCGGTGCCTAGGCTGGGATGAGTTTTTTGCATTTCTTCCAAAAGGAAAAAAACGAGGGGTAGTCTCCGCTCACATCAAACATCCATGATCGGGGTTCTTCCGTGCCGAGGTAGTGTAGGTTGGTCGGGTGTTCCTTGTAGATGATGTGTGCGGGATCTACTTGTTGCGTGAGTGTTTCAAACTCAGCCACCATTATTTTAATGCCGGCGATGTTATCTGCTAACTGCATGATAAAATCGATGCATTTTTGGCTAACGGGATAGGTTTTAAAAAACGAGGGCTCGAGTAAGAGAACTCTCTGAACTTCTTCGCCAGCGTGCCAATCGGGATCGAGGTTGTAGTAGTTATAGACCAGCGTTTTTTTGTCTCTCTCAAGCTGGATGTCAGCTGTGTCAGTTAGTTTGGTTTGTGAATCAAAATCCGAGACCTCGGCCAAGACCTCTGGTATGGTAAGGGTGCTGAACTGCCCATAGTCAATATCCAGGAAGGTCTGCTTTTGGCTACTGTTGAAGTACTTATTAATGTTGTCCTGATTGGCGTAATATTTTTTGTTGGCATTGCTGCCCGCTACCCACTGCCAGCTTAAGGCATTGCTCGCCCAGTCCCCGTCAAGCAGGTGGTAATACATCCACCGGGCGGGGGTGAGCCAGTGAGATTGGGCGACATTGCAAGCCACCGAGGCGACATACATGCGCATGTGGTTATGCATGTAGCCGTTCTTGTAGAGGTCTCCGATGGCATTATCGATGGCGTTAATGCCCGTGCCGTGATCCACAATGGCGTCACTG
>Ga0102812_10003169_pt1 | contig 10831 bp, 10 predicted proteins | sample ColrivemetaGS713_FD_79334 | JGI IMG/M metagenome (GOLD analysis project Ga0102812, IMG submission 79334) | Estuarine microbial communities from the Columbia River estuary - Flood tide ETM metaG S.713 | ecosystem: Environmental > Aquatic > Marine > Intertidal zone > Estuary | place: USA... | reverse complement strand
GTTCTCGATGATCATCAGGCTGGCATTGGGGACATCGACACCGACCTCGATCACCGTTGTCGCTACCAGCAGTTGCAGCCTGCCCTGCTTGAATTCATCCATTACTGCGGCCTTTTCTGCCGGCTTCATGCGGCCGTGGATCAGCCCTACGCGGACTTCTGGCAGGGCTGCTGCCAGGTCACTGAAGCTGGTTTCGGCGGCCTGGCAGGTCAGCTCTTCAGACTCTTCGATCAAGGTACAGACCCAGTAAACCTGACGGCCTTCACGGCAGGCGGCGCGAACCCGTTCGACCACTTCGGCTCGGCGGCTTTCGCTAATCACCAGGGTGTTTACCGGGGTTCGCCCCGGCGGTAGTTCGTCGAGGATCGAGGTGTCCAGATCGGCGTAGGCACTCATCGCCAGAGTGCGCGGAATCGGTGTGGCGGTCATGATCAGCTGGTGCGGACAAAGGCGCCCGTCGATGCCCTTCTGCCGTAGCGCCAGCCGTTGCTGCACGCCGAAACGGTGCTGTTCGTCGATGATCGCCAGCGCCAGGCGCTGGAACTGCACTTCGTCCTGAAACAGCGCGTGAGTGCCAATGACCATCGGCGTGCCGCCGGCGATCTGCGCCAGTGCAGCGGTGCGCGCTTTACCCTTGAGCTTGCCGGCCAGCCAGGCAACCTCGATGCCCAGCGGTGCCAGCCATTTGCTGAAGGTCAGAAAGTGCTGCTCGGCGAGGATCTCGGTCGGCGCCATCAAGGCCACCTGATAGCCAGCTTCCAAAGCTTGCAGCGCGGCCAGAGCGGCAACCACGGTCTTGCCGGCACCGACATCACCTTGCACCAGACGTAGCATAGGTTCGTGCTGGGTCAGGTCGTAGGCAATTTCTGCGGCAACCCGTTGCTGGGCGCCAGTGGGCTGAAAGCCGAGACCTTGCAGGAATTGCTGCGGTAGCCTGCGCGCCAGCGGCAGCCCCGGTGCCTGTTGTGCGCGTACGGCCTGGCGCAGGCGTTGCAGCGAGAGCTGATGGGTTAGCAGCTCTTCGAAGGCCAGCCGGCGCTGCGCCCAGTGCTGTCCTTCGCTCAACTCTTCTACATCTGCTCCCGCCGGCGGACGATGCAGATAGCGGATCGCTTCGTCCAATGGGCCCAGCTGATATTCCCTGGCCAGCTCGACGGGTAGCCAGTCCGGCAGGCTGTGCGGCCCGAGCCGCGCCAGTGCCTGCTCGCTGAGTTGGCGCAGACGTTGCTGGGTCAGGCCCTCGGTGGTTGGGTAGATCGGAGTCAGGGTCTGCTCCACCGCCGGGCTATCGCTGCTGCTCAGGGCGCGATATTCCGGATGGTAGATTTCCAGTCCTGAGGCACCCGAGCGTGCTTCACCATAGCAACGCAGTTGCTTGCCACGCTTGAGGCCATCCTTCTGCGCCTGGCTGAAGTGGTAGAAGCGCAGGCTGAGCATGCCGCTACCGTCCTGCAGACGCACCAGCAGGCTGCGCCGGCGTCCCATGACGATATCGGCACCGGCAACCACGCCTTCGATCACCGCATCCTGGCCCGGACGCAGGGCGCCAATCGGGGTAATCCGGGTGCGATCCTGATAGCGCAACGGCAGGTGAAACAGGATGTCCTGCAGGTTTTCCAGGCCGACGCGGGCGAATTTCTCAGCCAGCGCCGCACCCACACCCTTGAGTGCCGTGAGTGGCACCTGTGCCAGTTCGGTCATTTATCGGCTGACAGAGCAGAGGCGGATGGAATCCGCAAGCATCTCGATCGCCTTGGGCCGCGGAAAGCTGGCGCGCCAGGCAATGGCCACCGTGCGTAGCGGGACCGGTGCGTTAAACGGGCGAATTTCCAGAATGCCGGGCGCGTAGTGGTGACTGTTCACGGCCGACAGCGGCAAAACGGAAACGCCGAGGCCGGACGCGACCATATGGCGAATGGTTTCCAGCGAGCTGGATTCGACGGTGGTGTGCAGGTGGGCGCTGCCACCCTTGCCGCTGGCCGGGCAGGCTTCCAGAACCTGGTCGCGGAAGCAGTGGCCTTCACCGAGCAGCAGCAGACTTTTGTCGTTGAGCTGGGCGGTATCGATACTGGTCTTCGCGGTCCACGGGTGATCGGCGGGCATCAGTACGCAGAACGGTTCGTCGTAGAGCGCCTTGGTCAGCACATCGGCTTCCTGGAAGGGCAGCGCGATGATGATCGCGTCGAGCTCGCCGTTGCGTAGTTTGTCGCGCAGTACATGAGTGAAGTTTTCCTCGATGTACAGCGGCATGTTCGGCGAGACCTTGTGCAGCTGCGGTATCAGGTGCGGGAACAGGTAGGGGCCGATGGTGTAGATCGCGCCGACTTTGAGCGGCGCTGCCAGCTGGTTCTTGCCGGCCTGGGCCAGCTCACGGATGCCCTGTGCCTGCTCCAGCACCTTCTGCGCCTGGGCGACGATGGTTTCACCGACCGGTGTCAGGCGCACGGCACTCTTGCTGCGCTCGAAGAGCATCACGCCAAGCTCGTCCTCAAGCTTTTTCACCCCGACGGACAGGGTCGGCTGGCTGACATGGCAGCGCTCGGCTGCGTGGCCAAAATGCTGCTCCTGGGCCAGGGTGACTATGTAGCGCAGTTCGGTGAGGGTCATAGCGAATATCCATTAGAAGAGCCTGAAGCATAGTCGCAACTTTTCTGTGAACCAAGCGGCAACGGCGCTTATTAACGCTGTAGGCTATCGCTGACCGGAGCGAGACTCGCTACAGGACCCTGTTCAATTAACTCTGCCGGCTTGGCGCAGTTACGGCTGCGGAGTAGGCTGCAGGCTTTGTCTGTTAGGAGCGAGCATGTCTGCATCCCCTTCAGTGCTGATTGCCGGTTGCGGTGATGTCGGCTGTCGTCTGGCTAGCCGCCTGCTGGCGCAAGGCTTTTGCGTGTACGGCTTGCGCCGGACAGTCACAGCCCTGCCTGGCGGTGTTCTGCCGGTTGCGGCTGACTTGCAAGACCGTGCCTGCCCGCAAGACTGGCCGAGCGGGAGCCTGGATTATCTGGTGTATTGCGCGGCAGCCGATGACGGCAGTGAAGCGGGTTACCGCGCGGCCTATGTGCAAGGCCTGCAGCATGTGCTTGGTTGGCTGCAGCAGCATGGGCAAAGCCCGCGGCGTGTGTTGTTCGTTTCCAGCACCAGTGTCTATGGCCAGAAAGCCGGTGAATGGGTCGATGAGTGTTCGCCTGTCGAACCGTCAGGATTTTCCGGGCGCATTTTGCTTGAAGCCGAGCAGGTGCTGCTGCACAGTGGCCTGCCGGCCAGTGTGGTGCGTTTGAGCGGGATATACGGGCCTGGCCGTACCTGGTTGCTCAATCAGGTGCGTCAGGGTTATCGGGTAGCCAGTGAGCCGCCGCTGTATGGCAATCGTATTCATGCCGACGACGCAGCCGGGTTGTTGCAGTTTCTGCTACAGGCGGACCAGCGCGGGGCAGTTCTGCAGGATATCTATATCGGCGTAGATGATTGTCCTGCGCCGTTGCATGAGGTGGTCGCCTGGTTGCGCGAGCGTCTTGGGGTTACCGATTGGTCGGCGGTGGCTAGCGTGCGCCGTGCCGGCAGCAAGCGCTGCCGTAATACCCGCGCCCGGCAACTGGGCTGGATGCCGCGCTATGCCGATTACCGCGAGGGATACGCAGCGCTATTAACGGCGGAATAGGTTTGCGCTTGGATGTATAGGTCGCAGTCGCGCAGGAGCCAGCACTGCAGCCTTCTGCGCGAAGGGATTATTCGATGACCAGAATGGCATCCATCTCTACCGCGGCACCGCGCGGCAATGCGGCAACACCGATAGCGGCGCGGGCCGGGTATGGCTGGACGAAATAACGGCCCATGACTTCGTTGACCTTGGCGAAGTGGCCAAGGTCGGTGAGGAAGATGTTCAGCTTGACGATGTCTTTGAGCGAACCGCCAGCGGCCTCGGCGACTGCTTTGAGGTTCTCGAACACCTGTACGGTTTGCGCCTCGAAGCCTTCCACCAACTCCATGGTCTTTGGATCCAGCGGAATCTGTCCGGACATGTAGACCGTGTTGCCGGCCTTGATTGCCTGGGAATAAGGGCCGATCGCGGAAGGGGCGTTATCGCTGTTGATGACTGTCTTGTGCATACATGCTCCTGGGATGTTGCGGGTGGATCAGGTGCCACCCGGGTAAATAGGGATATTGCCTGCGGAAATTTTCAGGCGCGCACGCGGGTGATGCGCAACACACCCATCAGTGCCCGCAGGCGCTTGATCACACGCGCCAGATGGACCCGGTCATCTACGCTGACCACCATCTGCACGACACTGATACGGCCATCGCGCTCGTCCATGCTGACTTTCTCGATATTGCCATCGGCACCGTTCACCGTGGCTGCCAGCAAGGCGATCAAGCCGCGCTGGTGCTCCAGTTCGACACGCAGCTCGACATTGAATTCGCCGACCACGTCCTTGGCCCATGACAGCGCGATGCATTTGTCCGGGTTATTGCGCAGCTCGCTGATGTTCTTGCAGCTGTCCAGATGCACCACCATGCCCTTGCCAGCGGACAGATAGCCGATGATCGGGTCGCCGGGGATCGGCGTGCAGCATTTCGCGTAGTTGAGGATCAACCCTTCCGTGCCGCGAATGGCCAGTGGTGCTTCGCTGATCAACGGGCTGTCGGGTGCACTGCTGGTAGCGCGCAGACGACCGGCAACCACATAGGCCATGCGATTGCCCATGCCGATGTCTTCCAGCAGGTCGTCAAGGTCGCTCAGTTTGTATTCGCCGAGCACCAGTTTCAGGCGCTCTGCCGGCAGCTTATCCAGACGGCTGTCGAGTTCGGCAAGGGCCTTGTTCAGCAAGCGTTCACCGAGAGCGACCGATTCCGAACGGCGTTGCTGCTTCAGCGAGTGGCGAATGTGTGTGCGCGCCTTGCCACTGACCACGAAGTTCAGCCATGCCGGATTGGGCCGTGCGCCGGGTGCGGTGACAATCTCTACGGTTTCGCCACTCTGCAATGGCTCGGACAGCGGCGCCAGGCGCCGGTTGATGCGGCAGGCTATGCAGCTGTTGCCGACGTCGGTATGCACGGCGTAGGCGAAGTCGACGGCCGTGGAGCCTTTTGGCAACTCCATGATGCGGCCTTTGGGAGTGAAAACGTAGACTTCGTCGGGGAACAGGTCGATTTTGACGTTTTCAATGAATTCCAGCGAATTACCGGCCCGTTGCTGCAGTTCGAGGATGCCTTTGACCCACTGGCGTGCGCGCGCATGACTGCCTTTGGGCTGCTCTTCCTCACTGGACTTGTACAGCCAGTGTGCCGCGATACCGTGCTTGGCCAGCTCTTCCATTTCATGGGTGCGAATCTGGATTTCGATCGGCACACCGTGCGCGCCGAATAGCGTGGTGTGCAACGACTGGTAACCGTTGGCCTTGGGAATCGCGATGTAATCCTTGAAGCGCCCGGGAAACGGCTTGTACAGGTTGTGCACGGCACCGAGCACGCGGTAGCAGGTGTCAACCTTGTCGACGACGATGCGGAAGCCGTAGACGTCCATGATTTCGTTGAAGGCGCGACGTTTGCCGCGCATCTTCTGGTAAATGCTATACAGGTGCTTCTCGCGGCCAACCACCTGGCCTTCCATGCCTTCACGGGCCAGGCAATGGGTCAGCGACTCTTCGATCTTGTTGACCAGTTCCTTGCGGTTGCCGCGTACGCGTTTGACGGCGGTACGAATGCGCTCCGAGCGCATCGGGTACATGGCCTTGAAACCCAGCTCTTCGAACTCCACAAACATGCTGTGCATGCCCAGCCGGTTGGCAATGGGAGCGTAGATTTCCAGGGTTTCCTTGGCGATGCGCCGACGCTTTTCGCCGGAAAGCACTTCCAGGGTGCGCATGTTGTGCAGGCGGTCAGCCAGCTTGACCAGGATCACACGGATATCCCGGGCCATGGCCATGGCCATTTTCTGGAAGTTTTCCGCCTGCGCCTCGGCCTTGGTCTCGAAGTTCATCTGGTTGAGCTTGCTGACGCCGTCAACCAGTTCGGCAATGGTATTGCCGAATTGAGTGGCTAGTGCCGCTTTGGCGATACCGGTGTCTTCGATCACATCGTGCAGCATGGCCGCCATCAGGCTTTGATGGTCCATGTGCATGTCGGAAAGGATGTTGGCTACAGCCAGCGGATGGGTCACATAGGCTTCGCCGCTTCGGCGCTGCTGGCCATCATGCGCCTGCTCGGCATAGTAGTAGGCGCGGCGAACCAGGTTGACCTGGTCCTTGTTCAGGTAGGTAGAAAGTCGCTCGGCGAGGTTGTCGATGCTAGCCAAGCGCCTTACTCCTGCCGGGCGTGGACGTATACCGTAAGCGATCTACCGGGCACGCAGTTACAGAGGCTCGTTAGCCTCATCCTCGAAGCTGGCAAACATCGGCTCTTCTTCGATCAGCTCTTCTTCGGCAATCACGTCATAGTTCATCAGGCCGCTGGCAATTTCACGCAGCGCAATGACCGTCGGCTTGTCATTTTCAGGAGCAACTTTCGGCTCTTTTCCGCCAGTAGCCAGCTGCCGCGAGCGCTTGGTGGCCAGCATGACCAGCTCAAAACGGTTATCGACGTTATCCAGACAATCTTCAACTGTGACGCGGGCCATGGTGAACCTCTGACATGTAACGGGCTGCCCGGGCGGGCAAACGGACTGGATAGTCTAAAAAAACCCCGGCATTAAGGGAAGCGCTGATTTCCAGGCTTTTTCCAGAAAAGTGCCGGTGGCGGCCTTCAGACCAGCAATTCAGCCAGCAAACCGTGATGCAATTGCTGCTGGCGCGCCTGCGCCAGCTGGTTGGCGCGGAAAATCGCGCGCAGGTCATCAAGGGCGTGGGCGAAGTCGTCGTTGATCAGCAGGTAGTCGTACTCGACATAGTGGCTCATCTCGCTGACTGCCTCGCGCATGCGCTGCTCGATGATTTCGCCGCTGTCCTGGCCGCGATTGGTCAGGCGGTGGCGCAATGCCTCCTGAGTTGGCGGCAGGATGAAAATAGAGCGCGATTGCGGTAGCAGGCGGCGAACTTGCTGCGCGCCTTGCCAGTCGATCTCCAGAATCAGGTCGAAGCCTTTGGCGAGGGTCTCTTCGATCCATTTCTGCGAGGTGCCGTAGAGGTTGCCGAACACCTGGGCGTGCTCAAGAAATTCGTTGCGCTCGAGCATGCCGCTGAATTGCTCGCGGCTGACAAAGTGATAGTTCACCCCGTCCTCTTCTCCGGGGCGTATGGCCCGGGTGGTGTGCGAGACCGAAACCCGCACCAGCGCCGAGCTGTCGATCAGTGCTTTGACCAGGCTGGTCTTGCCGGCGCCGGAAGGCGCGGAAACGATATACAGGGTGCCGGGAACGGTCATTCGCGTCTGTGCCTCACTCAATGTTCTGTACTTGTTCGCGCATCTGCTCAATCAACACCTTGAGGCTGACGGCGGCTTGCGTGGAGCGCGGATCAAATGCCTTGGAGCCCAGGGTATTGGCTTCGCGGTTGAGCTCCTGCATGAGGAAGTCCAGACGCCGGCCGGCGGCACCGCCTTTTTTCAGTACGCGGCGGACTTCGCTGACATGGGTGGCCAGGCGGTCCAGTTCTTCGGCCACATCGCTTTTCTGTGCGAGCAGGACCATTTCCTGCTCGAGGCGCTGCGGATCCAGTTCAACCTGCATTTCCTTGCAGCGGTCGAGTACTTTATGCCGCTGGGTCGCGAGCATCTGCGGTACCAGCTCGCGCAACGTGGCGATTTCCTCGAGCATCTGCTCAAGGCGTTCATTGAGCAGCCTTGCCAGTTCGGAACCCTCGCGACCGCGGCCGTTGCGCAACTCCTCCAGCGCCTGATTGAACAACTGCAGGGCTGCAGCGTTCTGCGCTTGCGGGTCGGCAGCATCGGCCACCAGTACACCTGGCCAGGCGAGCACTTCGAGCGGATTGATCGGGGCTGGCTGGTTGATCAGGCCGGCTATAGTTTCGGCGGCGTCGACCAGCTGGGCGGCGCGCTCACGGTCGATCTGCAGCGCCTGACCGGTGTTGTCCTCGGTCAAACGCAATGTGCATTCGACCTTGCCGCGAGAGAGGCCTTGCCGCAGGGCTTCGCGGACGCCACCTTCAAGATCGCGGAAGGCTTCCGGCAGGCGCAGATGCGGCTCCAGATAGCGATGATTGACCGAGCGGATTTCCCAGCTCAGGGTGCCGCGGGTGCTGCTTTGCTCGACGCGGGCAAAGGCGGTCATGCTGTGCACCATGTGGACTCCTCCTGAAGTGGCAACGGTTTGGAAAGTGGCGGATTGTAGCGCAGAGCGTGCTGCTGACCCAATCCGCCACTGCGCTCGGCCGGCCTTGACCGTATACTGCCGGCTGATTTTCTTCCTTGCAGGTATTCCCATGATTCGTCCCAGTGGCCGCGCGGCTGATGAACTACGCCAGATCCGCATTACCCGGAACTACACCAAGCATGCCGAAGGCTCGGTACTGGTCGAGTTTGGCGAGACCAAGGTGATTTGCACAGCGAGCGTCGAGTCTGGCGTGCCGCGCTTTCTCAAAGGTCAGGGTCAGGGCTGGCTGACAGCCGAATACGGCATGCTGCCGCGCGCTACCGGTTCACGTAACCAGCGCGAAGCCAGTCGTGGCAAGCAGGGTGGACGAACCCTGGAAATCCAGCGTCTGATCGGCCGCTCGCTGCGCGCTGCGCTGGATATGGGCAAGCTCGGCGAGAACACCATCTATATCGATTGCGATGTGATTCAGGCTGATGGCGGCACCCGCACCGCATCGATTACCGGTGCCATGGTGGCTTTGCTTGATGCGCTCGCGCTGCTGAAGAAACGCGGCGCGCTCAAGGGCGAGCCGCTCAAGCAGATGGTGGCGGCGGTTTCCGTGGGTATTTTCCAGGGTGTACCGGTGCTCGATCTGGATTACCCCGAAGACTCGGCGGCTGAAACCGACCTGAATGTGGTGATGACCAGTGCCGGCGGTTTTATCGAGATCCAGGGAACCGCTGAAGGTGCACCTTTCCAGCCTGAAGAGCTGACCGCGATGCTCGAGCTGGCGCGCAAAGGGTTGCAGCAGTTATTCGAACTACAGCAGGCTGCCTTGCAGGACTGAGGTTTTGCGCTGCTGAAAGCACAGTAGTTGGAGGTGGATATGAGTGAGCATGACCTGCAACCGCAGCTGAATCAGGAAGTTCGTCAGTGGGCAATGTTTTGCCACTTCGCCGCCTTTCTGGGTTTGGTGTTCCCTTTTGGCAATCTGATCGGGCCGCTGATTGTCTGGCAGATCAAGAAGGATTTGCACCCCTTCATCGATGATCAGGGCAAGGAGGCGCTCAACTTCCAGATCAGTGTGGCGCTGGCAGCAGTGCTGTGCTTTGTGCTGATGGTGGTGGTGATCGGCTTCCCGCTACTGGCGCTGCTATCCGTAGCAGCGGCGGTGTTGGTAGTTATTGCCGGGATCAAGGCCAACGAGGGGCAGCTGTATCGCTATCCATTCTGTTGGCGACTGGTGCGCTGAGGCTTAACTCAGCGCAGCCAACAGCTCGCTGCGGCCGTGCGGCGGCAACATCACGATCAGTACCTGTCCGGGCGATGGCGTGACATCGGCAGCCGGGTTAAAGATGAACTCTGCACCGTTCTTCAGTGCCACCACCACGCAACCCGGGCAGAGCTCGCGTAATTCGCCGATGCTGCACAGGCGATGGTGCTTTTCCAGCAGCAGCTCTTCCAGACGGATTTTCTGTTCCGAGCGCAGCATTTCGTCGAGAAAATGCACCACATGCGGGCGAATCATGGATGAGGCAATCCGCGAGCCGCCGGTGAAGTCTGGTGAGATCACCACGTCGGCGCCGGCTTTCTTCATCTTCTGGGCGTTACGGATTTCGTGGCAGCGCGCAACGATGCGCACGTTCGGGTTGAGCTGGCGGGCGGTGATGACGATCATCAGATTGCGGCTGTCGTCGCCGGTGACAGCAAAAATGCCGGCGGCATCGCCGATATCGCTTGCCAGCAGCAGGTCGTCATCGCTGGCATCGCCATTCAGGTAGAGCAGCTCCGGAAAGTGCTCGAGTTGTCCGAGCAGGCGTTCTTCATCGAGATCCAGCGCGACGAACTGGCGATTGGTGTGCACCAGTTCATTGGCAACATTGCAGCCAACCCGACCAAAGCCGCAGATGATGTAGTGGCCGCTAAGTTTTCTGATCGCTTTTTCCATACGACGCCTGCGCAGACTGTAGTCCAGATCACTTTCCAGGAAGAAGGTTGCCAGACTGGTAAAAAGGAAGGTTATGGTGCCGAAGCCGATAATGGCAAAGAAGCCGGCAAACAGCCGCTCTCCAAGGGTGTTGAGTGGAACCACCTCGTTATAGCCGACGGTGGTGATGGTCATCATGGTCATGTGTATGGCGTCAGAGAGACTGGTCGGCTCGTCTGACATGGTAATAAAACCGATGGTGCCGATCAGGTGCATCAAAGCCAGCAGCAGTATCGCGGCAATGATGCGCTTGCGAATGCGCGGCAGCTGGGTGATGCGCCCCGGCATGCGCAATGCGTGCTTGTGCTGCGACATTTTTGCCATGGGCGCTTAGATGCTCAGGGTCCAGTCGTAATCCACCAGCAGCGGCGCATGCTGGGAGAGCTTCGGCTGGCGCGGCATGCGGGCATTGCGCACAAAACGGCGCAGGCCGGGGGTGAGCAGCTGGTAATCATAGCGATAACCGAGATTGAGCATCTGTGCCTGTTCGGTATCCGGCCACCAGCTGAACTGGTCGCCTTCACGGCTGACTTCGCGCAGGGCATCGACATATTCCAGATTGCCGAGTACTTCATCCATCCAGGCCCGCTCCGGTG
>Ga0102812_10003164_pt1 | contig 10835 bp, 11 predicted proteins | sample ColrivemetaGS713_FD_79334 | JGI IMG/M metagenome (GOLD analysis project Ga0102812, IMG submission 79334) | Estuarine microbial communities from the Columbia River estuary - Flood tide ETM metaG S.713 | ecosystem: Environmental > Aquatic > Marine > Intertidal zone > Estuary | place: USA... | reverse complement strand
GCAGTGTGTTGGCTTAATCGTAATTGTCGATGCAGCATCTTGTCGTGTTTTTCAATCAGCCGATCATTTTGATTGAGCCCAACCCAGTGCGGGCGGCCGTGTTGTTGGGGAATACCCAGATAAAATTTGATGCAGATTTCCAGGTGTTGTAAAGCGGACTCGCCACGGGAGCGAAATAAAAAATCATATTCACCGAGTGTTATGCCGTTTTGCCTTACCGCCAGAGCATAAAGCAGGCGGGTCGGCCTAAGGTGCTGCGCCAGCATAAACTTAACAAGGGTTTCAACATAGATACCGAGTCGATGTGAGCGCTGTTGCGAAATAGCTTCGAGTAATGGTTGTGGTTGATTATCCAGTCTGCGTAACCAGCACCATAGCCCTTGAGGATCTCCCAGCAGATTGTTGGCCGTATGTCCCAGGCGGTAAATAGCAGGGCTATTGAGGCACCAGGCTAGATCTCTGACGCAGGGGTGCTGGAACTGATTGAGCTGTCGTGATCTTGGTGAGAATAACGTGCAGGGTGGAGAAAACCCTGCCGTAGGATGCATCGCTAGTCTGCCAGCAAGGACTTAATAATCGCCTTAATCTGCAACGTGTCAAAAGGCTTGTTACAGATTGCGTTAACTCCTGCTTGGCGAACCCCTGCCAGGCGAGTTTCGTTTAGTTCGGAAGTCACCATCAGTATGGGAACTGAAGGCTGGTTGGACGAGTTGCGGATATATTGGGTGAGTTGCTCACCATCCATTAATGGCATATTAAAGTCGGTAAAAATAAGATCAAAGGTTTGCTGCTGCAGCAAGTTGATTGCCTCTTGACCGTCGTGCGCGCGTTCTACGAGACCAACACCAATGTTCTCTAGTGCCCTGCAGATATGTTTCAGAGAAAATTCGCTGTCATCGACAACCAGAACCCGGAGCTCAGCAGCCTCATAGTGTTCTAGTTCTAGCTCAGAAGGATCTACAAATTCAAGCGTGGCCTGAAGAGCTATCTGTAAATCATTGATTTTAAATGGCTTAGGTAGGATTGCTACGGAGCCTGCTTGGCGGATAGGGTCAAGAATGTCAACGCGATCCTCACTGGATATCAGCATATAAGGGATGCTGTCGAGGCTTTCATCGGTACGGATTCTACTGACAAAATCAATACCATCACCGTCGGGTAAGTACATCGAGCTGATCACCAGATCCGGTTTATGCCGACTCATTAACTCCAGCGCTTCGGTGATGGTGGCTGCGGTATCAATTTGCTGGCAACCTAGTTGTTCTAATTCGGTACAGATGATCTTTTGTTGAAAGGACGACGGCTCTACGATAAGAATCGCCAATTCACCTACGCTGACTAATGGCATGCGTTAACCACCTGATAATATATGGATTTATGAAGCAGGGTCTGTATGTTAAACGCTTATAATGAACGCTTGTGTTAAGATGTGTCAAACCTTAAGAGTAAGTTTTATGGTACAGGGTAGACCTGCCCGAGTGGGGCGCCAACCGGTAATCTTTGATACCAATATTAATCATGTGTTGGTGAATGGAGCGGGTATCGCGCTTAGTAAGCTCAAAAGAGCCAAAAGCTTTAATGCTAGGCTTTATTACTATGCCGAGCTCGGTGTGTATCTCGAGGTCTCTTTATCTCGGGGAGCTGGTATTACCGATGAAACGCGTCTGCTGTTAAGCAAAATGCATAATGAGGCGACGCATATTCACATGCAGGAAAACAAAAATACCAAGCTTAAAAGCTGAATGTGTCATTCACGATGAACACAGACGATAAGATAGATCCTGCACCTGCATCGTCGTTTGATAGCGATGAGTTTCTGACCCATACGACCCAGCGCCCTGGTGTGTATCAGATGTACGATGCCGGCGGGCAGATTCTCTATGTAGGCAAAGCTAAAAACCTAAAAAAACGTTTGGCCAGCTATTTTCGGGCTGCAGCAGGGCTGCCTGTTAAGACGCGGGCGTTGGTGCTAAAGATCGCATCCATTCAGTTGACGGTTACGGGTAGTGAGACCGAAGCGTTACTGCTTGAACAAAATCTGATCAAAAAGCAACGGCCTCCGTATAATATTCTGTTGCGCGACGATAAATCCTACCCGTATATCTTTATCTCCAGTCAGCATCAGTATCCGGCAATCCAGTTTCAGCGTGGTAACACTCGTAAACAAGGGCGGTATTTTGGTCCTTTTCCCAGCGGCGGCGCCGTTCGGGAGAGTTTAAATCTGTTGCAGAAAATCTTCCGTATCAGGCAGTGTGAGGAGCCTTTTTTTAAGAATCGCTCTCGCCCTTGTTTGCAGCATCAGATCCAGCGTTGCAGTGCACCCTGTGTAGCCATGATTAGCCCTGAGCGTTATGCCGAGGATATTCGCCGGGCGATGATGTTTTTGGAAGGCAAGAATAGATCGATTAATCAAGAGTTGGCAGAGGAGATGGAGCGAGCAGCTGGGGCTCTGGAGTTCGAACGAGCCGCCAGCTTGAGGGATCAGATTGTCAGTTTGCAACAGGTGCAGGAGCAACAACACATCAGCGGAGAAGGAGGAGATGCAGATGTTCTGGCTTGCAGCATCAAAGCAGGATTCGCTTGTATCCATCAGTTGTTTGTGAAAGGTGGCAGGGTAGTGGGTAGCAAAAGCCATTACCCCAAGTTACGCCTTGAGACAGAAGAGGCAGAGCTGCTGACCAATTTTATCGGCCAGTACTATCTGCAAAACGCTGGTCGCCCCGTTCCATCCTTGCTCATACTGAGCCATCTGGGAGAAGATCGGTTGGCGTTGAGTGAGGCTTTATCACAGCAGCGGACGCGGAAAATCGAGTTGGTCAATCGGGTTCGCGGTCAGCGTAATGGTTGGCTAAAGCTGGCACAAACCAATTCGGCGCAGCAATTAGATAGCTATGTGTCCAGTCGTCAGGATGTAAAGAAACGATTGATAGAGTTGCAGCAGGTCTTGGATCTGGAGCAGCCTCCAGCCCGACTAGAATGTTTTGATATCAGCCATACTTCGGGGGAGGCAACAGTGGCATCCTGTGTTGTGTTTGATGTACAAGGTCCGCGTAAACAAGACTATCGACGTTTTAATATCCAGACCACGGATAGCGGCGATGATTACCAAGCGATGTATGAGGCCCTGCAGCGTCGCTATCAAAAGCTGAAGTGCAATGATGCTCAAATGCCAGATATTTTGGTTGTTGATGGTGGTAAAGGTCAGGTCAAGCAGGCACTTGAGGTGTTAGAGGAGCTGCAAATCAATGAGATTACCGTCATAGGTATTGCCAAGGGAGTCACCCGTAAGGCCGGGTTTGAGACGCTGATTACTGAGCAAGGAAAAAAAGAGCAAGTGCTCGATTCTGGCAGTGGTGCTTTGCATTTGCTCCAGCATATTCGTGATGAGGCGCACCGGTTTGCGATTGCCGGTCATCGCGCACGACGTGCCAAGAAGCGTGGTCAGTCGGTTTTGGAGGAGTTGCCGGGGGTGGGGCCAAAGCGCCGTCAGGCGTTGTTAAAGCATTTTGGTGGTTTGCAGGAAATACAGCGAGCCAGTATTGAAGAAATCGCAAAAGTCTCTACCATTAGCTCCACAATGGCTGCAGAGATCTACAGCCATCTTCATCAGGAGTAACGGTAACCGCATCCCGCGGGCCGCTGGGGTGCTAGACCATACATGAAAATCCCAAATATCATTACCACGCTACGTATTATTCTTATTCCTTGTTTGGTCGTGGCTTTTTATCTGCCTTTTCAGTGGAGTTATTATGCCGCTGCAGGGGTGTTCGCACTTGCTGCAGCCACCGATTGGTTTGATGGCTACCTGGCGCGTAAGCTTAATCAAGCCACCGCTTTTGGCGCTTTTCTTGACCCTGTTGCTGACAAATTGACCGTTGCAGTGGCTCTGATCATGTTGGTCCAAAGCTACGCGGATATGCTTTTAACCCTGTCTGCCGCCATTATTGTTGGCCGAGAGTTGGTGATTTCAGCATTAAGGGAGTGGATGGCGGAGATAGGCAAGCGCGGCAGCGTATCGGTGTCGATGCTGGGTAAAATAAAGACCGGATTTCAGATGTCTGCGATCTTTTTTCTATTGCTGGCCGAGCCTCAGAGTGATCTGGCTAACGCCGCGATGTTGGTGCTGTACAGCGCCGCAATCCTGACGATATGGTCTATGTGGATCTACCTTCGCGCCTCATGGACAGAGTTAGTGCGTGATATTTGATCGATTTGCTCGCCAAAAGCGAGGTTTTTAATTGTCTACAAACAAGCTGTTATTGTCTGTTGACATGCCAAAGCATCACTCTATAATACGCCTCACTCGAGCGCAGGCTCAGGTGTAATGCGGGAATAGCTCAGTTGGTAGAGCGCAACCTTGCCAAGGTTGAGGTCGCCGGTTCGAATCCGGTTTCCCGCTCCAGTTCTTATTTGAACTGGTATTTGAAATGTCATCTGGCTGGATGGCAGAGTGGTCATGCAGCGGACTGCAACTCCGTTAACGCCGGTTCGATTCCGACTCCAGCCTCCATTTCTTCAATGCCCGGGTGGCGAAATTGGTATACGCAACGGATTTAAAATCCGTCGGCTTCTGGTCTTGCCGGTTCAAGTCCGGCTCCGGGCACCATCCTTTGTTTAAATCAATAGGCTTGCGATAAGGTCGTGGCTTTCCTGCCATTTATCCCGCGATTCCTAAAATCCTTGTTTGTTACTGTCAGGGATCGCTTGCTCTTGATCCTAAGTCAATTTCCTATTTTTATCCGTTTTGTTGTGCTGGGTGCTTAATCCACAGCCCTTGCTGAGTGTGCCTGCTATATTTGAGGGAGCTTAGACAAGGAGTGTCGATCATGAGTCATCACACGCTCTGCCAAGACTGCCAAAACCTCCTCGCTCATCAGAACTTACCACGCCACGCGTTTTTAGCAGTGCGGAGTCATATCACCAATTACACGATTTATCGTTGTGACCACTGTGCGGCGCTTCTAGAACAGACAGAATCTCCATGCTGCTGGCATTTGCTGCCCGTCCCTTTATCCGCTCCTATTCCGCGCTTTTTAGCTACTAGAAGGCAGCCCTAGAAAGGATTGCAACTGGTTAAGCCTTCTTCAGCTAGGAAGGAGTTTATTAGATCAAAAGGACTCAACCAGGATGGCTTTCCTCAGTGTGCAGAGCAGATGAAGAAGTCAGGTAAAAATTGTCCTTTCTGCTCGACAGTGATTGAAAGCACTCAAAAGTAAAACCGGTTAACCCAGCTGGCTTGCATTGCCATCGGCGGAGCAAGGTTTTGCGATCTTGCAGATGGGCGGGCAGGTTAAATCATAGAGGTCATTAGGGGGAGATAACCAACTTTTATAAATCTATTAATTGCTCTGCAATATCGATAGATAGTTGATTAGCAGGGTTTCACTTTGTTCTAAAAACTCAAGGAAGTTGAAACTGAGGTAATAAAGGTTCTCTGATATACGCCTTGTAAGCACAAGACGACAAAGAATTTTTATTTGCTTGTCTTTGCCGGGAAGCATGATCTTGATTTGGAGGTTAGGCGCCTCCTTTAATACATTATTATCAACATCTGAGCTGCAGCTGATTTGTACCCCGTTTTGAGAGAGATTTAAGGTTTCGCCATATAGCCCAGCCTTGTTAGAGGGCAGCAGTGTGTTCAACTGCGCCGGAAGGTGTGAGGAAAATCGTGGGCAAAGGCGACGCTCTGAATACATGGCAATTGGTTCAAAAACGATAGTAATAGTGTTTCGTATGATGTCAAAGAAACACCCACTTTAAAGGTAATAATCACTGCGTGGTAATACTCCCGGCAAGCCTAGTGTATAGATTCTGAGGCCTTAGTAAAGTCGTACACCTGTATGTTTCTGTGCATCACAATCCGCGGAGCTAATAGCCATTCTATCAATGCATTAGCTACGATTGAGCATAATGGGGCGGGGGGGGGAATCGTGTAAGCCTCTTTCTTTTTGTGCTTATGGAGTCAGGCTTGATACTCTTCGTCACTTAAGGCCGCAACAGCTATTTTGTTGAGCTGGGACAAGATCCCCGATCTGAATAAGTGGTAGTTTTATTTTATGTCCGATCGCAGTGAGATTAACCCAACTACCTGGTCACGATTTCTTTTATGTTGATCGCTCGTGCCTAGTATTTTTATTAGGAATGGGGCAGCACAGGAATTCTGGCGCGGTGGAGGTATGTTCACGTTCTAAATTGCTGTTGGGTTTTTTGAGCTTACTGATTCAGCTTTAGGCTCTAAACTGTTTTCTTTTAATACTGAGTTTTTTATATGGATTTTGCTTCCCTTGTTGGCTTTCTTTCTGGGCTTGCACTGATCGTCAGCGCCATTCTTCTCGGTGGCAGTGTAGATCTTTTTATCAATGTGCCGGGCATGATGATCGTTGTTGGAGGCACTATTGCCGCCACTCTGCTGACCGTGCGTTTTAGAGATGTTGTCGCTGCCTGGAAGGGTGCCTATATCGTATTCAGCAACGACAATACCGATCCCCAGGAAGTGATTGACAGCATGCTTAAGCTAAGCAAGATCAGTCATCGTAACGGCTTATTGGCCTTGGGAAGTGTCGAAGTTAACTCCACCTTTCTTCGCCGTGCCTGCGACCTAATGTCTGATGCAGCCAGTGAATCGATAGTACAGAAAACGCTGCAGATAGAAATTGACTCGCTGATGGCTCGGCATTTTATGGTGCAGGATGTATTCAAACGTATGGCAACCTACGCCCCGGCTTTCGGCATGCTGGGAACCCTGATCGGCCTTATTCAGATGTTAAGCCAGCTGGATGATCCCAGTAGCATCGGGCCTGCGATGTCAGTCGCCTTGCTGACCACTTTTTATGGCTCGTTGTTGTCGTCTATGTTTTTTCTGCCGATAGCGGGCAAGCTTAAGGGCAGAACGCTGATCGAGGTGAACAATCTGGAAATAATCCGTGAAGGCACCCTCAGTATCCTTTCCAACGACCACTACGCCTATGTTTACGAACGTCTATCTTCTTTCATCCCTGAAGCCAAGCGCAAGCCCCTGCCAATGACAGTGCGTGAACCCAAGGTGCCGCAAGATGGCTAAGACTCAGTCGCTTTTAGAGGAGAGCGAAGATGCCGGCTGGATTATCACTTTTGCGGATCTTATGACTCTGCTGTTGGTTTTCTTTGTACTGCTGTTTTCGATCTCATCGGTAGAGAAAGAGCGCTTTGAGCAAGTTGCTGCCTCCCTGCAGAACTCTTTTGGCATTCCGAATGAGAGTGTAAGTCCGGTTCGCTTATCCCCAATTATACCAGTGGCTCCGGAACCAGAAATAGTGCCACCTAGTGCTGAGCGTCCATCAGCTACCCCTCAACCTCTGGACCCGTTACCCCTGCCAGATCCTGACTTGCAAGCACTGTCGGCCATGCTTGCCACGGTGTTTGAGCGACAGCAGATTGGTGATTTAGCTGAGATTAGGGTCCCCCTGGACGATCAGCTCAGTATTCAGGTTCATGGCACTGCCTTATTCGATTCGGGGTCAAGCGATCTGAACTATGAAGTGGATCAGGTCTTGGATGCTCTGCTTCAAGTCTTTCTGCTTAAGAGTGAATACACCATTAATATTCAGGGGCACACCGATAACTTACCGATCACCACCGCCCGCTACGAGTCTAATTGGGAGCTTTCAGCGATAAGGGCAACCACTGTTTTGCGCTATTTTATCTCCAGAGGCGTACCGCCTAAGCGACTGACTGCCACCGGCTACGGAGACTCGATGCCAATAGCCAGCAACGAGACAGAAAAGGGACACAGCGCAAACAGGAGGATCGAGTTTGTTCTGGAAAAAAAATAATCCTCCGCTGCTGGCCGAATATCAGAGCAATAATCATCGTTATGCCTACCGGCTTTGCCCTAGTCCCCATACCCCGATACTGATGATGGTGGCCGGTGAAAAAGTCCGGATTTGCAATATTTCATCTACTGGCGTGGCCTTTTCTATGGAAGGGGACACAGAACTCATAATCGGCAGCGATCATTGTGTTCAGTCTCTGCTGTTTTTGGAAGACAAGCTCAAGGAGCCGATCCCGCTGCTGCTGCAGGTGCTGGAGCAGCAAGATGCTGTCTATCGCTGCAGTCTGAAAGCCTTAAGTGAGCGGGGACAGAAAGCACTCTGCGGCTATCTGATAAAACATCAGAAACACGAAATTCGTCTGCGGCGTCAAGCAGCAGAGCAGGGACCCGCTTGAAAGCCGGCGGTCAATCGAGCTGGTTAAAAACATATTCAGTCAGAGCGTAAGAATAGGAAAAAACTCAGTTTCCTGTTAACCACCTAAGAGTCGTTACCGATCTGGTTGAGTGGTTTAAGGCCGCTTGGGGCGCTGCATTCGATGATTAGCAATAACCTAGAGATAAATGGGTGATCCGATCCCTGTACGCAAAGATATTTACCTTTTTCGGTTCATGGATCTGGTAATGTTCTAAAAAAAGCCGCATCTGTATAATGATCGTTTGTTTGTTAATTGCAGGCCCGTCTATGAAGAGTGATACCTACAGCCGGGTATTTGAAGTAGCTGATACGTTATTAGCAGAAGGGATTCGTCCTACACAGCAAAATGTTCGTGATCGGTTGGGAAAGGGCAGTGTATCGACTATACACAAGGCTCTGGGTGAGTGGTGGCAGACGCTCGGTCAGCGTTTACAGCAGGGTCGTCAGTATCCTGATCTCCCAGATCTTTTGTCTGAAGCGATGATTGCCTGGTGGCACAGTGCGGTGGATCGTTCTCGCAGAGAGTTCGAAGGCCAGCAGGATCAGGCACGTCGACACCTAAAAGCATTGCGGGAGTCACACCGTGAAGAGCTGGAGCAGCATCAGACGACTCTATCTGGAGTACTTGATAAATTGTCACAACAAGTCGAGCAGCAGCAGCAGCTATACCAGCAACTGCACGAAGCTGGGCAAGATCGGTTGGCATTGGAGAAACGAGTGCTTGCGGCAGAGTCCTGTGCCGCTGAATTAGCGCGTGAGATCAAAGTGAATATAGGTGTTGTGAGTCGGCTGGAGTCAGAAAATGATCAGCTACGTCAGCAGCTTAAGCGCCAGAGTTCAACGTCTGCTGATGCGATTCTACAAAAATTACGGCAAGAAAATAGCAATCTCCGCGCTTTGGTGGCTGATCTAGATAGCAAATATAGCCAGTCTCATTAGTCGTTGATACCCGAGCAGAGAGCGACTCGAATCTGGCGCCTTAGAGCGACACAGGGTAGGATTGTCGGCTTTATTTATAGGTTTTACTGGTTTTATGAATATCGACATCCCTGCAGATGCCAAAGTTTCAGATATCCTCAAGGCCGTACAGGGTTTGGGTGAGGGTGGGCATATCTATTGTGGTTCTGAACGACATTTCTCTTTATTGAAAATCTGTCTGATCAAACTGCAAAAAACCGATGTCAATATCTACCTCCTAGACGAACACGGTTTTACCCTTAAGCAGGTGTCTGCTAGAAAGAAAATTTCGGCTGATGCTCAGAACACAGAGAAGCTCATAACGGCACCTGTCATTGGCGCTGAGCTGTCACCGCCAGAACCTCAGGAACAGGCTGCAGAGACGGTCCCTGAATCCACTGCATATAGCCAAGCTTCGGTATTAGAATCTGCCCCTATCGCGTCCCCAGGCAGCCTCGCTCCGGTAGTTGATAGCAATGTATTACCTAAGTTAGCTTCCGCTCCAGCGCCAGCCATCGTTAAGCCGATAGAGCAGGGGCTTTCTCATCCCCAGATCAGTGCTGTCAGGGATTTAGAGCAAGCGCTTCGTCGCTGTAAAGAATTGGGGTTGTTGTTGATAGGTTTTAGTGATGGATTAGTGGCTGTGCCTGAAGCTCTGGGCTATGGCGCCGATGCGATTAGTTCTGCTGACGCTCTAGAGGTGGAGTCCTTCGATGCCTATCGTGGTTATGAAGCCGATGAAGATACGGGTTATTAACCCCTTGTTCAATCGCGGGTTTTTCTGGTCTTGCATTCGTCTATGTATTTAAGGCCTGCGTTGTAAGTCACTGCCCTGTAGATCTGCAGGCCTGTCTAAATTACTTAATCGAGGAAGGTGCGGGTATCTTCTATGACTTCGCTATGTGGTAGATCCACACGTTTAAGCAATGTCATCGGAGACTCGCTAGTATCAAAAAGCGCTAATGAAAATTGCGGTTCTGATATCTGGTACTCAAGCAGATAATGCTCGTTGTGGAAATGAATGCTGAGGCTGCCTCCCGCCTTTGCATCAGCGCTTGGTTCAGTCTTGATGTCAACATGATGATGATCCAGCCTTTTGAAGCTCGTTCCAAGTAGTTGATTTAATATGTAGTCATGCGAGAGGTTTTTTTGTAACTTGCGGCCTTTACAAAGATCTTTGATCTTGTAACTAAATCCTTGGGGTACCACCCGGTATCGCAACTTGGTTCCGGTTACGGAGTTCTTTAACGTTAGGTTGAGGCTGTCCTGGGTGACCTCGGTTGCTGCGGTACTCCAAGCGTTCCATGATGAGCGAGGAGAGAAGGGTTCTTGAATCTCCACGATCTGCATGCACTGTTCACGGAATACGTCTGGATCTGATTCGTGCCTGTAGCGCCAGTAGTTACCGGTTCTAGGTTCAAATCCTGCGTAGCCTTGGGTTTCAGAGTCGATAATGTTAATACCGGCTTCATTAAGGTCGTTAGTGGCGTCTTCCGCTTGCAATACACCTTCAAAAATATCGGCCCATTCGATTTTTTTTTCAAAAATCTCGCCACAGCGATACTTTACCCGCAGACCTGTTTTAGGCAGATCTTCAGGTTTCAACTGGATCATTACGTGTGCAACCATAGAGCGTCCTCATATAGGGGTAAG
>Ga0102812_10003159_pt1 | contig 10847 bp, 11 predicted proteins | sample ColrivemetaGS713_FD_79334 | JGI IMG/M metagenome (GOLD analysis project Ga0102812, IMG submission 79334) | Estuarine microbial communities from the Columbia River estuary - Flood tide ETM metaG S.713 | ecosystem: Environmental > Aquatic > Marine > Intertidal zone > Estuary | place: USA... | reverse complement strand
TTCCAGGCTTATATTCAGATTTTAAAAAATCTATATAAGCTGGGAAGCTTTGGTCAATTTTAAGAAGGGCTGCTCTAAATTTACTTTGACTAAATTGGGCAAAGATTTTTTTTTCGTCATCTGAATAGGGAAATTCAGTGTTGCTTTTTTTATCGCTCTGCATTTCCTGGATTTTTTTAGCAATTAATTCAGCAACTGCTTTATTTCCGACTGGAGTCAAGTGAGAACCACTATCGATAAATACATCACCATAATTATGAGGGCGAGCAAAAATGGTTGATAAATCTAGTAGATTAAAAATCTTTACTATTTCAATTTTATCATCTTTGGAAATTGGTTTAAAACTATATAAAATAACGATATCTCCCTGGCATATTTTAGTGTCAAGTATAGCAAGAGCAGAATTTTCAAGATTGCCCCCTCTTAATCCTCTGTTGTGAATGGTACTAGTAGGATTATTTATTTGGGTTTCTAAAAATGATGATAAGGTTTGTGATTCTTCGCAACCAAAAGAGTAGGCTACAGATGAGCCAAATAAATAAATACTAGGGCCAATTGGTTTGGTTTCTTTTTTTAATCCTTGACGATATCCCTGTTTTACAGAAACATAGTTGTTTTCAAAATCGGCATTTATGTAATAGGTTTTCTTCAGCTTATTGGTTGGGCCTGAAAATATTTCACGAGTATACTTAGTGTTTAATTTTTTAAAATAGCCATTCCCTAAAAAATCTGGGTTATTCTGCAATATACTTAATCGGTCTTTACTCCAATCTGTTAAACTAATTAGGTTCTCATTCTTAGACAGGTTTGAGCTTGGAAATTGAGGATTGTCTACCAAAAGAAGACGGCCACCATTGTCTTCGACATATTTTCTTACTTCCTTTAAAAGTGGAATAGTGTAATTATTGATAGAGTCGTTTACAAGCCGATTTTTCCGTTTAATTTTTTTTGAAAATTTTTTCCAAAAAGAATAGAGTTTCTTTAGCATCATTATATTTCTTTTCCAAGTTGCCTAATCTTGTTTATTGATATCCTAAAAGTTTACTTATACACCAAAATACGCAGAGTAGAAATCCATTTGTTGATATGGTTTTTGACAATTATAATGATTATTTCCTAAACTAACTGCTTATTAAGGCGTTAATTAATCGGTTATTTATTTTTATGACTTATGAACTTTATGTAACATCGCAATTTCTAGTCTTTTCAAATAACCATTCTTTTTAATCATTCGGTGTTGAGCTAATCTCACAATTATTCTATTTCAGTTGTAAAAATAAAATCAATCTTAACCCCCTAAATCGTAAAATTATTTTCTACCATTCTACTTTTCGGCTTTTAGTGCTGTACTTAATGCAAGATCTCTGTCATAAATATCTTTTCTGAACTGTATAATTCCTTCATCCGTTGTCCAGGCTGTCCAATAAAGAATATGTATGTCGGGTGGATTTTTTAATGAGACGGTTAGCGTTTTTTTTGACTCAATTTGTTTCTTGATTTTATCCAAATTCCAATTTGTACTATCGTTTATGAAATATTCAGCAAGTAATAAGGGATGTTGAACTCGAATGCATCCAGAGCTAAAAGATCGTTCACTTTTATCAAATAATTCTCTGCTTGGAGTATCGTGAAGATAGACACTATAGCTATTTGGGAACATAAATTTAACCGCACCAAGAGCATTTTCTGGCCCTGCCGGCTGCTGGTAATTGTACAATAATGGAGCCGTACTATTCCAGTCAATGGTACTTGGGTCAATACTATTTCCCTTAGGATCAAGTACAATAAGATTCTTTTTCTTCAAATAATTACTGTCTTTTTTAACGGCTGGAATAATATCTTCATTAATAATGGTAGGAGGGACGGTCCACGTTGGGTTTAATACTAAATAGGTAATTTTAGAGCTAAAGACAGGAGTTCTTCTAAAGTTTTTGCCAACAATGGCCTTATACTGCCGTTGATTAATGCCATCTTTAAAAACTTCAACAGAAAAATTGGCAATATTTACGAGTACATAGTACTTGCTATATTCTTGAGGCAACCAGCGCCATCTTTCAAGATTGACTTTTATCTGATTTATTCTATCATCAACAGAAACGTTCATTGCTGCAATGGACAGTTTTCCAAGGCTTCCATCAACATCTAGATTATGCCTTTTTTGAAACAGAATAAGGGCAGCATATAATTTTTCATCAAATTGATTTAGTTCGCCAATATCATTTTTTTTCAAACATTGAGAGGCAATTAATCGCTTTTTAACTAAAGCAATTCTATCATTTTGATCTCCCTTTTTGAGAAGTTCTCCATCCGGGATTTCATTCCAGCCGCCATCTTTTTTGATTGTTTGATAAAATTGAAGGGCTTTTTTAAGGCCATTATAGGTGGTGTGCTTAGGTAAAGTTTCTTTAATAGATTGAGAAATGCTGTTTTCCTGTAAGGCTTTGCTTAGTAGTTGAACAGGATTTCCTTCTCGTCTTTTTACAAACCATTCAGGATCAATATTGATGGGATTAACTTTACCTGAAAGTAAATGAGAGGTGTAAAGAAGAAATGCATCGGTGGCCAATAGGTCTATTTCTGCCTTTTGGGAACTACTTAGTCTAGTAAATTCTTTAGTTAAGCTAAGTAGTTTGTCATAATGGTAATCTTTGGGATTTAGGCCTTCACCTTCAGACTCTTCAATGCTTTTAATTAATTGATCTAAATTCGCTTTTGAGTCCCAAACCAAAGTAAATGTTCTGTCTTCATAAAACTTAGATAAGGTTTCAACGCAATAAATTAAATCGCCACTAGCTTCGATGGGCTTCATTTTCTGATTCTCAATTTTCTTTCGAATGATTTCATTTGTTTCATACGAAGTGCTAAAAGCTGATACTCTTAACACCATTAAAACCCCATACAGTACAAGAAAAATATGTTTCATAAATAAATAAGTATTTAAAATGACTTAGTAGTCAAGTTTTCAAATTAATAGATAAAAGTTAGTTTAACAACGATGAAGACCTAAGGTATTCTTGGTCGTTTCCAAAAACAAACAAACACGTTCCATTTGCTATGGTTTTAATAATTTGTTTTGATTTTGCTACGGGTAGAGCAGGGCAGCCCCAGCTTCTTCCAAGTCTTCCATACGTTTTAATAAAATTGGAACTAACATACTTGGCTCCATGAATTACAACCGCTCTTTTTCTAGCATTGTCATTAAATCCTTTTTCTAAACCATCTAATCTTAATGAGAACCCATGTTTACCGAAGTAAGTTTTTCCTGTTTTAAAGAATCCAATGCTACTTTTAAGAGAGTTTTGTTTGTTAGAAAATTCCACAGCAAAATTGTTGCCTGTATTTTTCCCATGAGCAATAAGGGTATTAAAAAGAAGCGTTTTGTTTTCTAAATCAATCACATAAAACCGTTTTTCGGTCGATGGTTTTGTGTAATCAATAATGGAGATGATTCCTTTTTTAAATGAGTCATATTCGTAATAACCTTTCATGGCTTTTATGAAAATATCGATTGATATCATTTCTTTAAAAGTGGATTCGCTCCATATCTTTTTTACAATGACTTCCATTGAATCTTGTTGACTCAATGTGTTCGATTCTTGAGTCTCTGTCTGTGCCTTAAGCCCCAAAGTAACTTCTAGGAGTAGTAAAGACAGTATGAAAAGGTATCTCATAGTTGGAGTTCTGAATGAAATATAAAAGGGTATAAATGGAAGCAAGCAAGCAAGCAAGCTTTACTTATGGCAAACATAAACACTTTTATACACTATTGGTTGATTTTTATGTAGAGCGCGTTTCAAATTTTTCCACTTATATTTTTCAGGCATAGAAACCTGACGGTTTTTCTTAGCCTAGAATTGGTACAACTGTTAAAAGAGATTTTTTGTTATTGTCGCTTTTGCCAAATAAACCTAAAATCACCACTATCACTGCTAGTTTAAACCGGTGCATTTTTCCTTCAAATAATAGAATAGGACTTTATTATGGCTTATGTTCATTATCAAATAAAGCTCATAAATTGAGCCCGGCCGATGAGCTGGCTGGCAAACTATTAACCCGAACTCAGGTTAACAGTTTGCCAATTAAGTATAACAGGGGATAAATATAATTTACTTATGGCTACTCATTCTTTTTTAATAATGCATACTTTCTTGGAAGCTCATGATTATAGGAGTGTTCTACATAATCACTTTGGAAGCAAATCCCTTTTAGCTTAATCATATTATCCTCAAAGAGTACTTTATCAACAGAATTTATAGCATAATAATAATTATGTTTATTTACTGGGTGTTCAATAATAAGTTGTAGAATTTCGTGTTGGTTGTATCTAATCAAATCGCTTAAAATTGCTCTATGTTCGCTTGCTAGTTTATTCAAATCTGGCCATCCAATACGTTTAAACGCAACAAGCTCCGGGAAATCAAAAGGATCATTTTCCTTCATTTCTGCTTCTCTGAATTGTGCAAAATAATGGGTAATCTTTTCTATAAATAGTTCTTCAGCGAGTTCAAGTGTATAATTAAGCGATTCAAAATCTTGCCATCTCTGCATTTGACCATAATTCATACTAGCAACTTGAGCAAGTTCAGAGAGGATTTTTTTATTTTCAATTAATATGTTCATAAGTTAATAACATGTTTAGTTCTGATTTATTCATAAAACAGAATTAGCCGTTTGTTGGTACATAGTCAAGTGTGGTCAAATGCATGTGTAGTAAATCAGTTTATTTTTATCGATTTCCAAATTTAGAACATGATTTTGCATGTATTGTCTGAAGAAAAAATGAGAATTAAAGCAATGAATTATCAACCTTGTTAAGTACGAACTGTATTTATTTTTTCCTATTCAAAACGGGGATTACAAATTTTAAACCAGACCAGGTTTCGTCAACAGCACAAACTTTTATATCCACAAGGCCTGTTTTCAATCCTATTTCTCGAACCACATTGCCATTAAGATCTGTTTCAACTTTGGATGATTTTTTCGGCCAAGAAATCCAAATAATTCCATTTTGTTCAATTTCCTGTCTCAATTGGTAGATATCCTTGTTCAAATCTGATATAGTGTTGGCAAAATAATGTATAAAGTCCTTCTTCGTATTTACATCGTTTATATGTTGAGTTAAGGCAGGGAAGTCTGAAAAGAGCTCAAAATAATAGTCGGGATGGTTTACAATCTTTATGTTGAAACCATTTTTAATGCCAAGTTTTTTGGCTAGCGGTGTCCCAGAATAACCAGTTGTTTTCATTGTTAAGTAATCATTTTTTTCGGTTTTCTATTGAAGCGCAACGTTGGCTTGCATGGCAAGTATGAGATTGTGGGCGATTTCCAATCAAGGTTCAAAAAGTTGAAGCGGGCAACACCCTTCACATAGCCTCGAAAACCTAATGGGCTATATAGCGTGTTGAGATGTAATACATTTTTGCATAGTAGCAGTATGTTATTATTTATCCCATCTCATAATATTCATTTAGTTCTCATTTTTGCTAGTAATAGAATAATATCTAACATAATCAATATAAAATTTATGCGGGAAGTGAGAATCATCAATGCCTTGTTGACCACCCCATGAACCACCAATGGCAAGGTTCAGTAATAAATATTGAGGTTTGTTAAAAGGCCAGGTTTCATCATCTCCTTTAAAATCATTTTCAAAAGTAAAATATTTTGTTGTATCGCAATAGAAATCAATTCTATCGGGGTGCCATTCTATAGCATACACATGATAGTTTTCCCATGGATTTTCAACAAGTATTGCATTTCCCTTGTTTGTGTTAATACTATGGTGGTAGGCTTTAGTATGAATGTTTCCATGAATTTTTAGGGAGTCATATCCAACATTTTCCATAATATCAATTTCTCCACAATAAGGCCACTTTACTTCGTTTATGTTTGTTCCTAGCAACCAAATTGCAGGCCATGTACCTTTGCCAACTGGTAGCTTTGCCCTAACTTCAATTCGTCCGTATAAAAACTGTTGTTTATTTAAGGTAGTTATACTAGCCGACGTATATTCTCCACTTTTAAAACCTTCTTTTCTTGCTTCGAGAATCAGATTTCCGTTTTTAACTCGTGCATTATCCAATCTTCTAGTTGTATAGTATTGAGCTTCTTTGTTGCGTACAAATCCTTCTTCAAATCTCCATTTTATGGAATCAGGATAACCTTCATAATTGAACTCATCACTCCAAATTAAATGATAATCCTGAGCTTGAAGAGTACTGCTAGTATTTTGCAAGAAACAGACGAGTATAAATGGTAGAACTATAACTTTCATTGTGAATCTTCCTGGTGTGATTAACATGTGACAATTTGGTCATAGGCTTTGCGAATGAGGCGATAAGTAGTATTACCAAATTTCAAACGAAGTAGAAGACTTTAAATGTAAGAAAATCTAGTATGCGAAGTACTGAACCGTAATTTTTACAAAATTCGTTTTGGTAGGTTTTGTAATTCCCATTCACCAATTTTAAGTACAATAGTTCCTTTTTTGCCCAGTTTCGATGTATTTGTTGGTTTCTATTATTTAGGCCATTGTAAAGGTTTTGTCTATCGTAGCTTTAAATTCACCATTCTCGAAGAAAGCTTTTTTTTGTTGTAAATAACTGCTTTCATCTCATCTCTGCAATGTTTAAAAATTATATCCAAAATGCAAGCCAGGTTCAGGTGTCCATTTTGGCCACTTGTCATCTTTTTGTTTAAAACCATCAGGCATTGCAGTGTGAAATGGACGACCAGCAATTCCAAGCGAAGGCTGAATAAAAAACTTATCCTTAAATAGTTTAAAGTGATAGCCAACTCGATTCGTGTTGAATAGCATGAAACCATTTCCCACGTTGTTGCCAATTTCATTACTATAGGTTTGTAATGTAGGCATTACGTGTATGGCTAGATATAGACCTTTCCATAAAAAGCGCTGATAAGCAATTCCAACACCAAAATCTCTGATGTAACCAGGATATTTCTCTTCATCTTTTCCGTATGCTTTATTGTAAAATGGGTTAATGCCCAATGGCCATGCATATTTCCAAGTTATGAGCTCAAGGGAAATGACATCTGTTCCAGTAATGCGATAGCCTACATTTAATTGAGCAAATTCGGGTGGATTTACTGGAACTAAATTACCTAATAAAAATAGGGTGCTACCAACAAACCACTTTTTGAAAGTACTGTCTTCTTTAGCATATTGAGCTTTCAGTTGTATAGTGTTTGTCATGAATAAGACAAAGCCAATGAAGATGATTTTCTTTTGCATTTCTATGTATGTTGATGTTAAACGATACTGTAAAGGTAGATTAGCGAGATGCTAAAACTCGTTCACTTTAGTTAAGAAATAGCCTTTACAGTTTATTTTTATCTGAAATTCTTGCTCTTAATCTGCTTAATGGGTAATCTATTTTTCCTAAAACATTGCGTGTTCTGTTTCTTTTAATTTATCTAGTAAATTCACTTACTTGTGCACTTGCCGTTCTAGTTCTTTTAATAAAGAATGGCGCAAAACCACTTACATGTTCCTCTGTCATTACGTTTATTATTGCTTTTGAACCATTCAGCAAGTTGGCTTTCTTCAACATCGAAGAATATGCATTTTCGTATAATTGACTTTTGTGCATACCACCAATTGCAAATACATAAGATGCCTCTGAACTTCCACTAACCTGATCAATTACTTTGAAGTTGTTCCCACTTAAATGTACCTCAGTGGCGTTTTGATTGTGATTAGTTATATAAGCGGCGCCGATGCCACATGAACTAATAAATGCTGCGAGAAATAACATAATGGAATAAGTGCTGATCTTTTTCATAGTAGTAATTGTTTATTTTTGTTGAAGTTGAATTAAATAAAAAAATGAAATTTGAAATGAAAGCCCTGTTCACAGGGATATCTGTGAAGACCTAATCTGGAACATCGAAATCTGCTATTTGAGTTTATTATGATGAAAAGTATCTGGCTAATTTCTAGATATGGATGCTAGAAGTTAAATCCGAAATCAAGCCCTGGTTGAATAAAGTAGTTAGGCCACTTTTGTTCTACTGCTTTAAAAGAATCAGGAACCCCAGTTCTTAGAGGCCAATAACTTATTCCGATAGCAGGTTCAAAAAAGAAGCGACCTTTAAAAAAATTAAAATGGTAACCCAAATAAAAGTCTGTATATAATGTGAACCCATTTCCTACCTTCTTTTTATTCTCATCCATATATTTTTCAAAAGCATTCAATACATAAACAGATGTATAGAGTCCTTTCCACCAAAATCGCTGGTATCCTATTTGAGGTGCAAGTATGCGTGCATGTCCTGGATAGTTTAGCCCGGGTGCATCAAAATCTGGTCCGAATGGGATACCTATTGGCCAAGAATATACAGATCGTTTAAATCTAAACTGAATAACATCTTTTGGTGTAATTCTATATCCTGCATTTAGTTGTAAATACCCAGGATTGTTTGTGTTATCTAAATTTCCCAGTAATAAGAGAGTACTTCCAACAAACCACTTTCTATTAGTACTATCTTTTTTTGTATCCTGTGCATTAATCTGCAAGCTGTTTGCTAACATTAAGACAAGTCCAATCCATAAAACTATTTTTTGCATAACTATTTTCATTCATTGTTAAATGATAATGCAAAGGTAGATTGGCGAGATGCTAAAACTCGTTCACTAAAGTTAATAAATAGGCTTTATCGTTTATTTTTTTTCGAGAATCCTCGCTCTTAATCTGCTTAATGATTGTGGCTTTATGCCTAGATAACTGGCTAATTGATGTTGAGGCACGCGTTGAACAAGGTCTGGTCTTTTTTGGAGTAAGTTCAAATATCGTTGTTCAGGGGAAGAAGTTTTAAACTCATCAAAGTCAATTCGTTGTTTTGCTAATAATTCTTCCGAAAGTTTTCTACACATAATTTCAAATTTGGGGAATTTATGGTTTACTTCTACTTCCATTTCAGCATTTGAAATGGCGAGGATACTATCTTCGGTACAACTTATATAATATTCTGATGGAGTATTACTTAGTACACAAGGCGGAGTCAAACCTTCCATTTCGGTATAGAAAGCAGTAGTTTTTTCATCTCCGTCTATAATGTAATAGGTTCGAATACAACCTTTTAAAACAAAGTAATTTTCTTTCGTTTTTTGACCTGCTTTTAGTAAAGTCGCCCCTTTCTTTACGGGGTGAAATATGTTCAAAGAAATGATAGCGTTCTTCTCATCTTCTGTGAGTGAAATGTATTTTGATATGAAAGCAAATAATAAGTCTTGCATGGTCTTTGGTTGTTAATGAGGTTTTTAACGCATACCTATAGCAGTTGATTTTACAAATTAAGCGATTTGAAAGCACTAAACGTTCGGATAATTACAAAAATCTGGGACCTGCTAAAGCCATTCAAGGTATCAATTTTTCTCCTCTTCATTAAAAAAATAGTTGAATAAATAGGGGCTTTCTACGTTCTATCGCTATATTTTTTTAATGAAGCTAAGGGCTTTGCAATGAGTAGTTTTGTGGCTTAGTATGCAATAGTTCTCAACCACACCAATCTTATGATCCACAAGTTTTTTAAAAATAGAATAGAATAAACAATTACATATAGCTATTGTTGAGCTTAGTTTTTTCTTTTTCTATCAGTTCGTCAATAAAGTCATTTATAGTTAATTCTTTAAGTTCTGCGTACCGCTTTTTATTCTGATGTGCTTTTTCAGCGATTTCATATTTCCTATTCTGATAGCTTAATCTAGCCCAATCATTTTTTCTCAAAAAATTCCGCAGCAAAACGTGTCTTTCTAAAGGCTCACAATCTTTTGGGCAAACATATAAGTGGTGAAGAATAGAGTCTAAAATTCTATTGGATGAAATTACGTTTCGTTTAAAAACTTCACGATTCTCAATACCTTGATTTCCGTTATGATAATATCCGAGTTTAATTAATCCAGATTTAATTTTTTCAAACTCCGATTCATGTTCATAAATAATATCAAGGTCAATAATTGGCTTAGAGTCTAAGTTTGGTACAGAAGTGCTTCCAACGTGTTCAATACGATATTCAAGTCCACTCAATTCGCCATCTATTTCAAATTTAATATCTTCAAACTGTTCAATCCACTTTGTTGTGTATTTCTCGAGTAACATTTTTTTTTAACTTATGAATAGCGTTATGAGGCATGCTAAGGGCAGGGTTTTCGAATCTGTAAAATAAATGGGGATTGAGCAAATTGTTTAGGCAATCTAAACATGAAATAAGCACTAACCGAATAGGAAGAATTTAGAATAAAGAAATGAAGTTTAGGTTTTGTTTTAGCTTGTTTCTACTTCTTTTCTAAATCAAGATAAAGCCGTTCAACCTTATCTCTTGCCCATTGTGTTTTTCTTAAAAATGTAAGACTAGATTTAATTGAAGGGTTATTTTTAAAACAATTGATGTTAATGTACATTGCTAATCTTTCCCAGCCATAGTGTTCGACTAATACGTCTAGTATTGTTGCTAACTTCACCCCGTGTAAGGGGTTATTGGCTTGTTCTTTAGGGTGAGTTTTTTCTTTATCCATTAACAATATGTTTCTTTCTTTTAAATTGGTTGCAACAGTTTTGTGTATGTGCAGTTGCGAAGTTTAACAACTAATCTAGCAAATACAAACCGAAAAGAAAATCCGCAAGGATTTTTCAACGTAGGTATGAAAAAGCAATTGTGATAGGCATCGTTGTAATAATCTAGTTCGTTTTTTTTCAATTATTACTGGTATTGGACAAGGTTTTCTGTTTTATCCATTGAATTGAAATATCAAAAGGAGCGGTATTGTTGCTTGAAGCAGTATTGTGTCCTAATGAAGAAAACAAGGTGTATTCAAATGGTTTGCCTTG
>Ga0102812_10003158_pt1 | contig 10847 bp, 11 predicted proteins | sample ColrivemetaGS713_FD_79334 | JGI IMG/M metagenome (GOLD analysis project Ga0102812, IMG submission 79334) | Estuarine microbial communities from the Columbia River estuary - Flood tide ETM metaG S.713 | ecosystem: Environmental > Aquatic > Marine > Intertidal zone > Estuary | place: USA... | reverse complement strand
TTAACAAGTTCGATTTGATCTTTATTTACCGTAATTGGTTGTAAATCTGGTTCAGGGAAGAAACGATAGTCGTTTGCTGCTTCTTTAGATCTCATTGAGATAGTTGTTCCTTTCAATGCATCAAAAGATCGAGTTTCTTGACTTATAACCTCACCATTTTCAATTGCTTCGATTTGTCGAGAAATTTCAAATTCAATTGCACGTTGAACATTTCGAATAGAGTTCATGTTCTTAACTTCAACTTTTGTCCCGAATTCTGTAGCATCTTTTAACATTACAGAGATGTTAGCGTCACATCGTAATGATCCTTCCTCCATATTACCATCACAAATACCTAGATATCGAACAAGCTTTCTTATTTCAGAAACGTAATTATATGCTTCTTGAGATGATTTTAATTCTGGTTCAGAAACGATTTCTAATAATGGAACTCCAGCTCTATTTAGATCGACTAAAGTGTCGTATACATCAACGTCATGAATGCTTTTACCAGCATCTTCCTCCATATGTATACGTGTGAGTTTTATCTCTTTTTCATTCCCGTTTTCGTCGTTAATGAAAATTCTTCCATTGGTGCAAATAGGGGTCGTGTCTTGGGTGATTTGATACCCTTTAGGTAAGTCAGGATAAAAATAATTTTTTCTTGCAAAATATTGTTTTGGTGCTATATCACATTCGCATGCGACACCCAATTTTATTGCATTGTCTATCGTCTGTCTATTCATCATTGGTAAAGTACCAGGATGACCTAGAGATATAACACTGATATTTGTATTTGGAGCAGCTCCAAACTCATTTACATCATTTGAATATGCTTTTGTTTTTGTAAGCATTTGGGCATGAACTTCAAGTCCAATTACTACATTGTATTTATTTCTGGTTTCTTCTGAAATCATTATACTCTTGAAATAAGTTCTTTCATAATTAGCGTCATTTTTGGCTCCTGCTTATTTGCTACAGCAATTACATCTTCAACACTTGTCTCTTGAATTTTTCCAGGTACACCAAGGTCTGTAATAATTGATATCGCAAAACAAGGGATATCCATGTGTCTTGCAACAATTACTTCAGGTACTGTTGACATTCCAACAGCATCAGCTCCAATTGCACGAACGTAACCGTATTCAGCAGGAGTTTCAAGCGTTGGGCCCGTTAATCCTGCGTATGTACCAACAGCAACTCTAATATTATTTTCTGCAGCGATTGTTTTAGCCAATTCAATCATTTTATGATCGTAAGGCTTCATCATGTCAGGGAATCTTGGTCCTAAATCATCTATGTTTTTTCCAATCAATGGATGAGCAGGGAAGAGGTTAATATGATCATTTTGAATCATGATTGCACCAATCTCAAAATCTGGATTAACACCTCCAGAAGCATTACTAACAAATAAACGTTCAATCCCAAGAAACTTCATCACTCTAACAGGAAACGTAACTTCTTTCATTGTGTAACCTTCGTAGAAGTGAAATCTTCCTTGCATAGCTACAACTTTCTTGCCTCCAAGCTCACCAAAAATAAGTTTACCACTGTGACTTTGAACTGTAGATAAAGGGAAGTTTGGGATGTCCTTATAAGCTATTTCGTCAATGATGTTTATTTCATTAACTAAACCTCCTAATCCAGTTCCTAGTATTATTCCAATACTTGGCTGAACATTAGTCCTTGTTTTAATGTAGTCGTATGATTCTTTAAATTGAGTTAACATAGTTGTTTATTATTTTCAAAAATCCTTCAGAGTCTTCAATCTCAATAGAAATTGGAATGTAAAACCAAGGATAATTGGAGTTCTTAATTACGTTGTTTGTTTGAAGACGCATGTAGTCTTTCTCGGTTGTTAAAATAATAGTTTCCGTATCTACAAAACTATCAAATTTTTTATGAATTTCTGTAATGTCTTGGTCTGTATATTCATAGTGATCATCAAATTTTAGATGTGTTATGTCGTATTTAAGATTTAAATTTTGAAACAGTGGTTTTGGATTGCCAATTCCTGTGACTAATAAAATCTTTGAATAACTCGATTTAGCTATAGGTTGGAACGGTAGGAAGTCTTTGTAAATAATTCGAGAAAAAAACACGTTAGAACAGTATTTTTCAACTTTAGAGCGTAATTTATCCTTTTTATGTTGTTGATAAAATTCAGGTGTTTTTGATATAATAATCACATCTGATCGTTTTGCTCCGTTTCGCCCTTCTCTCAATCTTCCTGAAGGAACAACAAAGTCATTGATGAATGGGTGTTCAAATTCAGTAATTAATACATTTAATCCAGCTTTTAATTTTCGATGTTGAAAAGCATCATCTAAAAGAATAATTTCAGCCTTTGGATGATTCGCTTGGATGTGTTTTGCACCAAATACTCTTGATTCACAAACAACAACATCTATACTTTCATATCGCAATTTATAGAGGAGGGGCTCGTCTCCAACATCTTTGCTGGTTGAAGATGATTGCACGTCTAATACTCCTTTTGTTTTTCTTCCATATCCGCGACTGAGAGTAGCGACATTCTTATTTGAATTAAGAAAATGTTCAATTAAATATCCTACATGAGGAGTTTTTCCTGTTCCTCCCATAGATAAGTTTCCAACAGTAATAGACTTTTTTAATGGTGTGTATGATTTGAAAAAACCAGTATCGTAAAGTTTATTTCTTAAGAAGGTAATACTCGAATAAATGATTGAAATTGGAAATAAGAGAAATTTAATAAAAGCCATTAAATTTAATCGTTATGATAATCTGAAAGTGCTTGTTCTTCATCAAAATAGTAAATCCTTACTTGCGCAGTATCTTCAAGGAAGTTGATTTTACCAACCTCAAAACGGTTAATAGTTAATCCTGTTCGATTTTCTAAATCTGCTAACATCTCGGAATAAAATTCGGGTTTAATTAGATCTATTTTTTCGTAAATAATTGTTTTGCGAGTCTCATGTTTTACTAGCCATAAATACTCTAGGCCGTATGTTAAAGCAACAACACTAATGTTAATTAAAATTAATTCAGCAAAACTTAATTGTTTACCTGCGAGAGAGTTGACTACACTTATTCCAATGATTAAAAACAAGTAAGTCATTTCCTTTATTTCTATGGCATCTGTGCGGTATCGAATAATCCCAAATATGGCAAATAATCCTAATCCCATACCGGTATCAATGTCTAATTTTTTTAATCCAAAACAAAGGAAAAAAGTTATTGTTCCAATCAAATAATAGGTAAATAAATAATCCTTTCTTTTTGTAATAGGGTAATACAAATATCGAATTAGAATAGTCATGAAAACGATATTTATAGCCAATCTGAATAACAATGTGTAAAAATCATCGCTAAACAAAACAAAGTCAAATACGTTTGAAACAGGGGATACACTCAATATGTTAGACAGCATGCTTTTTTATTTTGTTAAGTTTAAGTAATTTTTTCTTAAAACGGTTATGTTTCAAGTTTTCTTCTCCTAATAAGTTGATTAAACCGATGCAATACTTGCTAATTCTGTATGGTCTAATTTGTGATTCTTTGGTGATTTTGAAAAAAGGAGATTTACGAGATACTTTTTTTTGCTTCAATTCTGCTATCACAATATTCGTCATTTGATAGTTTGAATCGGTAGATTTAAATTCCAAATTGATGTCTAATGTAAGCCTTTCATTCATTGTTTTACCTACTAAAGTCATTCGATTGAATTTATTCACTAAAATAGCTTTCAATTTTTTTTTGGGAACTCCTGTACTATAAACAAAATCAGAATGTTCTTTAGGCATTTCAGAATGAAGTCCATCGACTAATATTCGACTCTTATTTGTTCTTCCTTTGTTTTTATGCTTTACCTCTAGAAATGCTATGTTTGACTCAATGTATTTTCGGTATCTAACTTTGAATCGATTTAGTCTTTTACGATGATGATCATTGTAGAAATTTAAATTATTATCATCGTAATAAATACTCTCGTATGAAGGTGTCTTTTTACCCTCAATTAACAAGATTTTGTAATACGAATTTAATTGAGGGAGGATGGCTAGTAGTGTATCAAATGTGAAAACAAATTTGGTGTCAACACGATTCATTAGCTTCACGTTATCCATCTCTTCCAATGTTATTGGGTCAAAAGATTCAAGGATTAGGTGAAGTTGTGAGTTTTCCATTTCTCAAATTTAACATAAGAAATGATTAAAACAACTTCGTATAACGTATATTAATTAATTAAACCAAGGCAGATTTTTGCTCGTATGACTCTTTTACTTGCCGTATTTACTTTTTCCGCAAATTGAGGGTTATTGTTATACGTTTTTAGCAAATCTCTGTGTGCTCTTTGGGAATCTTTAGGCATTAATAATATGTCACATCCTGCGTCAATCGCTAAAACATAACAGTTTGGAACATTAACAACTCCTCCCATATTCATAGCGTCAGTAACAATTAAACCTTTAAATTCGAGGCTATCTCTAAGTAGTTCAGTTACAATCTTGTGTGATGTAGTGGCAGGCATTCCTTTGGTGTCATATTCTGAATTATTTTTAACAGCAATGTGGGCAATCATTATAGAGATAACTCCTTGTTCAATTAGCGGTGGATAATTTTCCAATTCTCTTAACTCACCATCAATGGTTTGTAAAGATTTGTGTGTATCACCTGTTACAAGACCATGTCCTGGGAAGTGTTTGGCCGTTGCAATGATGTTTCTAGATTGAGTCTCTTCAATAAAAGTGGAAGAAAAAGGAATTATATTTTCAGGAATTGATCCAAAACCTCTATAGCCAACAGTTTTATTTGCAGATACATCTACAACAGGAGCAAAATTGTAATTCACTCCTGTTGCAAGCAATTCATCCGAAATAATATTTGTCGCGATGCGAACATCTTCAATAGAAGTAAGTTGAGATGCAGTATTAACTGGAGCAGATTCTTTCATCTTTCTATTGAATAATGTAGGTTCTGCATCTGCGGAATATAAAAAAGGAAGGTTATTGTTCTCTGAGTTTAAATTTTCAAATTTTTCACTCCAATTTTTAAATTGCGTTTTTGTTCCATTTAAAAGTAAAACTCCTCCAATTTTTTGCTGTTCAATTAAAGCAATTATTGAATCTTCAGGGATGCCATAATTTCCAACTGCAGGCATTAATAGCTGCGCGATTTTTGAATTGGTATTTAATGAATTAAAAATACTATCAACTTTTAAATTAAGAATTTCATCGTCACTCAAAAAATCTGAAAGAGAATATTTTTCTTTGGAAGAAACTTGAGTTGGGTCTTGTTGTACATAAGCCGTACAGCTTGTTAATAAAAGGAAACCTAGGATAGTTAATTTCATTTTTTAAATACTTTATAAAGATAAGCGTCAAAGTTAACATGTTCCCACAGTCCTTTTGACCGCAAACCTTCTGTTTTCTTCACAAAACCATTGTCAATAACCATACCATATCCCATTATTGGCGTTTTAACTTTTCCCTCAGTCATTTGAGTAGGGACACCAAAGCGTAAATCATAAAACTTAATAGTGTCTATTGAACGACTGTCAATAGCATAGTATCCAGTGGTTATATGCTTTAACATTTTTGAATAATCTTTGTCTTTCCATTTTAATTTATGAATCTCTTTTTTATTCTTTTTGATTATATCAATATCATTATGGTCAAAACGATAGAATAATGATTTATATCCAATGTAGAAGTTGTCTTTATCTTCTGTAATCATCATCCAATAAAAAGAAGTAAAAGGCATTGGGGTCACTAAATTGTTTTTCCCTTTAATTCCTGCACTTTCAAAATATGCATCTGAATTATTTAAAACGGTAAGCTTAACAATAACGCACCATAAAAGATAGGTTGTAGAGTAAATGATACCAATCATATTCAATTTGAAACGCCATTTATTAGTTCTCTTAAAAAATAAAGCAATGGTTAATAAAATCATGAACGGTATTGTGTATAATGGATCTATAACGAACACACTATTAAACGTAAGTCGATAATTAAATGGCCATAAAAATTGTGTTCCATAATTTGTGAAAATATCTAACATTGGGTGTGTTACAATTGCAAGGAAGAAGACAAGTGTCCAAGTTTTTTGCTCATACTTTTTTTTATATAGACGATGTAATAGCCAACCAAGTAATGGTGACATTAAAAGCGCAAAAACAAGTGAGTGTGAGAAGCCGCGATGAATAAGTGCTCCGTCTATTGGATGAACAAAAGCTCTAGCAAATACGTCTAAGTCTGGGATTGTTCCGGCTATGGCTCCCCATAACGCTGCTTTTCCTCCCATTTTCTTACCTGCTACTGCTTCTCCAACAGCAGCACCCAATACTATTTGCGTAATCGAATCCATCGAATGTTTTTACAAAGATTAAAATAAATGTTGGTTAATTAAGTTGATATTTTTCTTTAACTTAAATAGGAAATATCCATTTATGATTAATTCGATAGCATCATTAGCCGCAGATGACCGTCCAAGAGAAAAACTAGTTTCTAAAGGTGTAAAAGCACTTTCAGACTCTGAGTTACTCGCTATTATTTTAGGCTCAGGAAGTCGAAATCAATCTGCAATTCAGCTCGCTCAACTAATCCTTAATGAGGTAGGGAATGAGTATGTTGGTCTTGGACAGTTAAGTATTGATGAATTAAAGAAGTACAAAGGCGTGGGAGAGGCGAAGGCAGTTGCTATTATTGCAGTGATGGAAATCGCAAGACGAAAAAATGCGGGAGCCAATAAAAAAAATGTAATTGTAAATAGTTCACGCTCAGTGTTTAATCATATTCAGCCTTATTTTGAAGATTTAAGTCATGAAGAGTTTTATGTAATCTACTTAAATCGTGCAAATACAATCATTGCGACAAAGCAAATTTCAAAAGGTGGTATTTCTCAAACGGTAGTTGACGGAAAAATTGTCTTTAATTATGCGCTTCAATGTAAAGCATCCGCAATGATTTTGGCTCACAATCACCCAAGTGGAAGACTAGTTCCAAGTGACTCTGACAAACAATTAACACAATCTTTGTCTCGTTTCGGAAAGTTTATTGATGTACAAATTCTTGATCATCTTATTATCAATGCAAATAATTACTTTAGTTTTGCTGATGAAGGCTTAATGTAAATTCTAAATTGAAATCATTGAAGAAAATTATTACCATTATCGGAGCAAGACCTCAAATTATTAAATCCTCAGCGATTATTAGAGCGATCAAGACAAAATATTCTGATAAGTTAACTGAGATTATTGTTCATACAGGACAGCACTATGATGAAAATATGTCGAATGTTTTTTTTGACGAAATGGGAATACCATATCCAAATTATAATTTAGCTGTAGGTAGCGGCTCTCATGGTGCTCAAACAGCTAAAATGCTTGAAGGTTTAGAAGAAATATTCTTAAGCGAAAAACCTGATGCAGTTTTAGTTTATGGTGATACGAATTCAACCATCGCTGGAGCATTGGCAGCTTCTAAAATTCATATACCATTAATTCATGTTGAAGCAGGTTTAAGAAGCTTTAACAAAAGTATGCCGGAAGAAATTAATAGAATTTCATGTGATCACATGTCAACAATGTTATTCTCACCCACCAATACAGGACTTGAAAATTTAAAAAAAGAAGGTTTTAATATTAGTAATAAAGGAAAAGCCACAATTGATAATCCATTTGTTTACCATTGTGGTGACATTATGTATGATAATAGTTTGTATTTTTCTGAAGTATCGGATGAAAAATCAACGATATTAAATGAACTAGGTTTAGAAAAGAATAATTTCATCTTATCAACTATTCATAGAGATTCTAACACCGATATTCACGAAAATCTAGAGTCAATTTTTAAAGCACTGATTGTGATTTCAGAAGAAAGTAATCAGAGAATTGTTTTGCCTTTGCATCCTAGAACAAAAGGAAAGTTGGAGACACATCTATCTGAAGAATTAAGAATGAAATTAATTCAAAGTGAAAATATTCTTATAATTCCACCAGCTGGATTTTTAGATATTATTGCATTAGAGAAGAATTCGAAAATGATTGTAACCGACAGCGGGGGACTTCAGAAAGAGGCCTTTTTCTTTGAAAAACCATGTATTATTTTGAGACCTCAAACTGAATGGATTGAAATCGTTGAGAATGGAAATGCTATTTTAGTTGATGCTGATTACAATCGTATTTTAGAAGCATTTAACTCACTTTCTGCGAAAAATGATTTTTCTTATCCTACATTGTATGGGGATGGGAAATCCGCAGAATTTATTTGTGAGCAAATTATTGAACATATCTAAATGCTAGTTATTCTCGTAGATAAAATTACGGAACGATTAAGTTATACGCTTGATTTTATTTTCGCGAATCATGGCGTTAAGTACAGTTTAGTGACCTCAATTTTTGAATTCGAAAAAATTGATGGTGTCAGGAAATTTAATTATTCAAATTCTAATGTTGATGGGGTTTCACATATAAAACCTTCCATTCTTTTAAGTCTACATAGTATTATTCCTCTAAAAATTGAAAAGAATAAATTCGAAAATTTAGAATGCTTAATGATTGAAGGAGAAGTAGATCCAATCGCTTCTGTTTTTTATGTTTTAACCAGATATGAAGAATATTTCAATAACAATCTTGATGTACATAGTCGATTTAAATTTGAATCGAGTATTTTATCCAAATACGGGTGGATTGATAAAGCGATGTGCGACAGATGGTCTAAAGCAATCATTGAATGGATAAATCCAGAATTTTATTTGGAATCAACATTGTCTTCTGTGTTAAATAAGGATTATGTAAAATTAATCCCAACATTCGATATCGATAATACATATGCCTATATGCACAAGAAAGGATTTAGGAAATGGATGTCAATTTTTAAAGATTTGGTTTATTTCAATTTCAACCGAATTAAGGAAAGAAATTTAGTTTTAAAAGGTAACTGCAAAGACCCATACGATACTTTTGAGTTTATAAAAAATGTTCAAGATGAACACGAGAACTCTAAAATATTTTGGTTAGTTAAAAACAATGGTAAGAAAGATAGAAATATACCTTTAAGTTCAAAACCACATCAACGTTTGATAAAATCGTTAAATAATGTAAATCTTCATCCATCTTATGACTCTTTTTTAGAAAAGGATAAAGTTCGATTAGAGAAAGAAAATCTGGAAAGAGTAACAGGCAAAAAAATAACAGCAACAAGGCAACATTATTTAAGAATGAAATTGCCAGAAACGTACGTTAATTTGATTGATTTAGGTGTTAAACATGAATATTCAATGGGTTTTGCAGAGCATGTAGGATTTAGATGTGGAACGGCAAGGCCTCACTTTTGGTTTGATTTAAATAAAAATAAACTAACTGAATTATTGATTCATCCTTTTGTATACATGGATGGTACGTTGAATGAATATATGAAATTGACTCCAGTAGAAAGTAAAGACGTGATTCAGAATTTATTTGATGAGGTTAAAACTTTTGGAGGAGATTTTGTATTTATTTGGCACAATGAAACAATAGGCGAGTACGGGAAGTGGCATGGATGGAGAAGCGTTTTAGAATTCACATTAAAATTACAATGATGCGTAAAAAGATAGTACTTACAGGAGTTGTTTTAGTTTTGTTATCAATCGTTTTTGGTGCTTTTGGGGCTCACAAACTGAAAGAATTAATAGATGTAAAAGATTTGCAAACGTTTGAAACTGGTGTTAAATATCAAATGTACATTGGACTTTCATTTCTAATTATTGGATTTAATGGTGATAAAATTAAGACTCATTTAAATCTTACAGTTATATTAATTGGAATAGGAATCCTCCTATTTTCAGGATCGATTTACTTTTTATCTTTAAAATCAATAATTGGTGATTGGGTTAAATATTTAGGACCAGTTACGCCTATTGGCGGTCTTTTCATGATTATAGGATGGATTTTGTTATTCATTCAAATTCTAAAGGATGAGAAATAATAAGTTTAGTATTACCGTTTTAGGATCTGGAACGTCACAAGGAGTTCCTGTTATTGCTTGTGATTGTGACGTTTGTACTTCTGATAATCCAAAAGATAAAAGACTTAGAAGCTCCCTGTTAGTTTCTTTAGACGAAGAGAACTATGTTATTGATAGTGGACCTGATTTCCGTCAGCAAATGTTGCGCGAGAAGGTGAAAAGCCTCAGAGGTATACTTTACACGCATGAACATAAAGATCATATTGCAGGAATGGATGATGTAAGAGCATTTAATTATCGAGAAAAGAGAGATATGGAGCTGTTTTGTTCTGAAGATGTTGAAATGGCTTTGAGAAGAGAGTTTTCATATGTTTTTTTACCAAATACCCACCCAGGAATACCGAAGGTTAATCTAAACCGAATTAATAATGAGCCTTTTTATCTTTTAAATGAAAAGGTTATTCCAATTCAAGTAATGCATCATAAAATGCCTGTCTTTGGTTTTAGAATTCGAGATTTTGTTTATATCACCGATGCAAAAACAATTTCTGAAATAGAGAGAGAGAAAGTTAGAGGGACTAAAATTATGTTTATCAACTCATTGCGATTAGAAGAACACGTTTCGCATTTTAATTTGGAAGAAGCTTTAGCTTTTATTGAAGATGTAAAACCTGAAAAAGCGTATTTGACACATATCTCTCATTTGTTTGGTAAATATGAAGACATTCAGAAAAATCTACCTGAAAACGTATTCTTAGCTTATGATGGTTTAAAAATAGATTTAACAATTAATTAGTAGCATATTATAGAATATTTTAAATTTGTAATTCAATAGAGAAAAACGATGGCAAACAATTTATTAAAAGGTAAACGAGGAATAATATTTGGAGCACTTAATCAGCGGTCAATCGCATGGAAAGTAGCAGAAAGAGCTCATGAAGA
>Ga0102812_10003155_pt1 | contig 10849 bp, 18 predicted proteins | sample ColrivemetaGS713_FD_79334 | JGI IMG/M metagenome (GOLD analysis project Ga0102812, IMG submission 79334) | Estuarine microbial communities from the Columbia River estuary - Flood tide ETM metaG S.713 | ecosystem: Environmental > Aquatic > Marine > Intertidal zone > Estuary | place: USA... | reverse complement strand
TGTAAACTTGAGGCGGCCTGAGTAAGCCATGCGCGAAGCGTCCCGCAACTGACCCTCAGAGATGAAGCCGCCATAGATCAATTGACCGACTCGGCCCGATAAAGCCCGATAATCGGCAAGGGTTCGCGTGACCTCCGCACGATCCTTTCTGATCCAGTAGTCATCGCAATAATCCGCCCACTCAATCTGCGGGCGTTGATTCGCAAAGGCTGTGAGTTGCTGAAGTAAAGACATAATTAAAACCCCCATTTTTCGCGGCAGATCGGCCCGATGCCATCCTCAACCGATTTATGATTGGTCAGCTCACGGCCACAGCATGAGCATTGACCCGTTACCCGCCCATAGTTGAGAGCGGCTTCCAGTGGATTAAGAGCGACAGACTCAACCGCCGCCGCCTGTTCATCAGTGCAAGCCTTAGAGCGTACAAACTCGCCCGCCGGTGTGATCTTGCCGAGGTACTCGCGGTCTTCCCAGTGGCCCTCTGCGTCGGTGACGTAAAGACAGCCCGCATTCCGTGACGACTCCTTAGCCTCACTGATCCGCAAGCCTTCGGCTCTAAGGATCGGCTTGGCTTTCTGTGCCGCTTTCGCATTCTCAAAGAGTCCGAACAGCTCCACAAACTTCTCAGACACAGCGCACGGGGTTTTCTCGCGTTCTTTCTGGGCCGCTTTCTCGGCTTCCCGCTCTTTGGCTTTGGAGTGCCACTTCTCAACCGCCGCAAGCTGTTTATCTGTCCACGGCTTGCGCTGTCTCAGACGCTCGCAAAGGCTCTGGGCCATCTCGTTGTTACTCCAGAAAGTAACGTAGTTGACCGAATGAATGAGCCAAGTAATCGCGGCTTGCTGATCGTCCGACAAAGTATTGTCCCAATCCCAGAAGGCGTTGACCTGCGATTGACGCTCGGCGGCTTTCTTATCGGCTGACCGCTTGCGAGCCTTGGCCCGCTGTTCTGGGCTAGTCTTGAATGACAACTTGCCATTGCCGCCACATCTAAAGCACTCACCAACCGCTCGGCCAGTGTAAGACCGGAAGCGGCCCGTGCCGTTACACGCCGCGCACTTCTCGACATACTCCGCGACCGTTTCAGCGTCGGCCCCTGCCATCAATGCGTGACTCGCGTTGGCGAACTCTGCGCGAGGTGTTGCCGCTACGTCAACGGCCAGCTCTGGAATCCCTGCGAAAGGATCATTTTTAATATCTGCGTTCATTTCTCACCCACTGAGATAGTCCAAACGAAAGGAACGGTGAAAATTGCGCTGAAGCTAAACAGGAAAGCCCCGATTAAGACTCCGGCATTATCACCAACGAAAAAGCCCCACAGCATCAAGCCAAGCGGGGCGACTAATCCGACGGTGAAGATCACCGCGAGAAGAATTGCTAGGTTACGGCCTGTCATCTCACGCCCCCTCGACATACGAAACGTCGAAGCCATGCAAGGCGAAAGCCTTCAAAACTTCAGGGCGGAGCGAATACACGCCGTCATAGTCGGTAATCTCGCCGTCTGTTATCCAGACGTTACCGCTCCCCATTTCTTCATCGGTTGAATAATGACCAAACCACCAAATCTCACGGCCTGTTTCTGGCTCGTCTTTGACTTTGCCAATGTCCCATTCACCAACACGGCGGGCGACACCTTCGCGGAGTGGCTCCGGCTCATACGCTTCAGGATGCTCGGCACGGTGGCGAACCATCGCGGCGGCTGTGTCGAATGCGTCTTGCTTTTCATCTTCTTCGGCTGTGGCTTCTGGGCGGCCATCTACAACCACCTTGAATACGTTCCACTCCTTGTCAAAGTAGACCGAAATAACATCATCAAACTTTTTAATTAACTTCATAAAATCAGACTCCTTTTAGCTGAGTCGTAAAGATAACCAATGCAAGCAACAAAAACAACAAAAGAGGGCAAAAAAATCCCCTCTCTATATACCTTTATTATTAGGGCAACGCTCGGCCCTTTATTTCTGGGCCATCAACCACGCCTCGGCGGTAGGTTCTGGGGCGGGTTCTAGCTCAAAGAAAGCCGCCGCAGTGTCGGCAATTCTTCGCTCCTTTCTGTGGGCGCGATCCGCTACCCCGTCCCAGTGACTCTCGACTAACTCAGAACGAAGGGCGGGCGACTGTTCTAAGGCTTGCCGAAATTGCTCCTTGAATGGATCGAGGGCGGGGTGACTAATCGGCGGGGCTTCTTCTTCGGCTTGCTCGGCTTTCAGCTCATACCCCTTCGCCCGTTCTTTCGCCTTTAGCCTTGCCCGATATTCTGCCAACGTCGGCTCGTTCTTTGGCAGAGCCTGAAGCGTCAACCCGTCCTCTATGTTCTTTCTCCGCATTTCTCGGTTGACCGTCGGCGGGGTGTAGTCGTCATCAGGGAACAGCAAACCCAAAGGAAGGCCGAGAGCCTTTACCAATTCCGGCCCACCCGCTCCGCAACTGAAACAGTGGGCCACGATATAGCCGCCGCCTTTATCGGTGACGTGGAGGGTCTGACCTTTCGAGCCGTGAACCGGACAGCAAGCCCGCACCGAATCGCCGGAGCCTTTTGCCTTATCGAGCCGCGAAACGATGGCCTCAAATTTTTCCATATAAATCAACCATTTAGCGATGGATCGAGGGCCGATCGAGGGCCGATCGAACCTGAATATAGTTTCAAGAAAGGGCAATATAGTTTCAAGAATATAGTTTCTGACGTACCCAATATAGTTTCTGACGTGACTAATATAGTTTCAAGAAGCGTAAATATAGTTTCAAGAAACGTAAATCTAGTTTCAAGAAGCACGTCGCCCCCAAAATCCTCTCGCCTTTCTGATTTGGTCATACTGAATATATTTTCTGACGGCATCGCTGATCTGAGTCACACGAGCTGGCTCTATACCATCAGGCCACTCGCCAAACTTCTGCTTGTATAAGTGACCTGCCCAGCCATCCTTGAATCCCTTCTCCTTAGCGTGTAGCTGTAACTCTCCTAAGAACATTGCCTTATCTTCTGCCGTGTTGAGATAGTTGGCCTTCTCCACGGCTGTCATACGCTTGAGAATCTGCTGATCGGCCTTCAGTTGCTCTACCTTGGGCAGTTCGTACCCGCATGGACACTTCATGCCTGTACGCTGTTGATAGCACTCTGGACACTCCCAGACTGTCGCTTCCTTCTTCTCCTTAATCTGTTTAGTTTCAGAGAATGGCCTGTCACCTGTATCTAGTTCTAAAGGTACGATGTATTCTGCGAAGCCATGCCTTGCCACGTTTCCAGAATGATCCAAGTAGATACTATACGGTTTATTTGGAGCTGTTCTGGCGATCCTTCCCGCTCTCTGGACGTACGCAATTACGGACGTTGTTGGATAGCAGTCGATCAAACACCGTACAGAAGGTGCGTCATACCCCACGTTCAGTAGTTTGGAACACGAGAGAATCTTAAACTCTCCGCGATCATGCGCTCGGAACATCACTTCCCGTAAGTCTGGGTCTGTGTAGCCGTCAATGTGTTCTGCACTGATCCCGTTCTGGCGGAACAGGTCTACCATATACTTCGAGTGCTTGATCGAGGGGCTGAATGCGATAGTTTGACTATCCTCCCCATGCTTGAGCCAGTTCTTAACAATATCTCCTGCAAGCAGAGAATCCGTTTCGATGCGATGCTCTAACGACTTTGGATCGTAGTCTGTGCCGCCAGTAGGCAAAGCCCTACGGTTCATATCGTCCAGATTCACTTTCCTGCCGCCGTAATAGTGAATCGGGCAGAGATAATCCTGTTCCAGTAGCTCAACTGGCGTGATTGGGACGATCAAATCGTCATACACATTGCCCAGACCCTTGCTGAATGGAGTAGCAGACAAGCCAATGAAAGGAATTTTGTTGTAGGCTTTCATCATATCCAAGAGATACTTGTGGACTGAATGGCACTCATCGACAATCGCAAAGTCGAAAACAGGCATACGAGAACGACGTGCAAGCGTTTGGATACTCGCTATCTGTACCGGCATATAACTATCTGATCTATGATGGTTGCCTTGTATAACTCCTGATTCTATGCCGTGAAGATCAAAGGCTTCCAAGCTCTGTTCGACTAGCTTAATCCTGTCACAGATGAAGATTCCGCGCTTACCACGCTTCACAGCCTCTTCAAAGATGTAAGCCGCTGTAATCGTTTTCCCGAATGAACATGGTGCGGCCAGTATCGGCCTTCTTTTTCCCCTGCTGAGTGAGTATCTCAGCATATCGACTGCTTTTTCTTGATGTGGACGTAGTTCCATTTATTTTTCCCATAGTTGTCATTTAGAGGACGAGGGGTGATCCCTGTCCATCCAGTACGTTATCGTCCATGCAGTCACAGTAATCAGCAGTGCTTTTAGCCGTGGGTATCTCGACTCGGTAGCTCAACCGTCCCTGCCCGTAGGCGGATCACCTCTAACGCTGTTTGTCCCGTCCTCAAAGGTTGGACTGCAATCTCGCTTTTTATGTACTACTGCACGATGCGACAGTTTCAACGGACGCAGGAGGGACTAAAGAAGGGGAAAGTATTGATAATGTAACGATTTATGTTTACATTTATACCCGTGTGCCGGAATGCGGCTTGGGTACTTTCTCCCGAATCTCAGTCCGGTCTGCTAGGGGTCTGCTAAACCCCGTCCGGCACATATTTTTCTTTTTACCCCGGTATTCCGTCGGAGTCAACTTCAGATGAAAACCCCGTTGGATCAGGATCATTCCACAAGTCCAGTTGCAGGGATACTTTGTACCCATCACAGACTGGGCAACGGATGCTGGCTTGTTCCGTATCCTTCTCACCAAACGTCGAACCGCAGTGGTTGCAAAAAAACTTTGCATCAATCTTCATGGTATCCCCCTAATTTCTGACGATGTTTCAACAAACGTGTAAAGATACTTTTCACACGTTTCGCGTAGTTTATATCATGCTCTTTGGTACTTTGTAAACACTCTAGGTACTCTACCTTTTCATGCCCTAGTTTCCAAATCAGTGCCACTCGATACTGCGATACATTCCCTGACAGGTAACGATTGCACTTTACGCACTGCTTGTGACAGTTCCAAAGATGGAATCTCAAGTGAGGTGCTGACCCCCTTGAACGGAAATGACCAGCATCATAATTACCGCCAAACTTCCCGCCAACGTGTTTTCCGCAGGAAATGCATCCATTGTGCCGATCACGCCATCGAACGTAAGCATTAAATGCGCTCTGAGCTTCAGAGAGCCATTTTGAGCGAGTTTTTTGCTTTTCCCGTACCTCTGCCCTATTTTTACGATCTTGTCTCTCTATGGCCTTCCTAACGGTCTTCTTGCCCTTATCAGACTTGCTAAAGTCCATCAAACACTGCATAGAGCAAAAAGCTCGCAAACCCTTGGTGAGAAGATCGTCAGCCGGACACTTCTTCCGGCACTGTGAGCATCTACGCGACTTGGACTGCATCTTCTTTGAACTTGATTAGTTGATCTTGTGTCATACAGTAGGTTGGGCCATAGCCCAAATCCTTTACCTTGTCTGGGTTTATTATGTCATCCTCTGTTGCGAAACCAACAAAATCCACAGATAAACCCTGAGTTATCCCCAAAATATACACATCTGATGCACCTTTCTTCTTCCAGTTAGGAACAATGAGCTGTCCATCAATAATTTCTGTTGATTTAATGTCGCATTTCCATCCTTGATAAATCAGGTCTGAAGTCCCTGCTTGCGGCCTCACATCAAGATTGCAGTACAAGTTGGCCCATTTACAGAAGGCCATCTCAGCCATCACGCCAATCGTTTCGAGCCGCATTTGACGATCCTTACTGACGTACGTCTTGTTTTCTATGCCAGCCGCACGATTCATGGTGTATCGCATCATCCCAACTTGAGTAGCCAGAAGAAATTCTGTGTCTGTCAGTTCGATCTTCATACTTCACCATACTCAGGAACATGGAGCCAAGTTTGCCCATTCCTGATCCGATAAATGATGTGCTTGCTCACATCAAATTTCTTAGCAATCTCCACTGGGCGAAGACCCTCCTTCAATAACCCTTTAATCAGGTAAACATCATGCTCTGTTAGCTGGGCCGCACGATGCTTTGCACGACGGCCTTCCCAAAACTCTACTGACTTCACTGATTTTCTCTCTCTTTCAGCTTCATGTATTCCGAATCATCAGGGATAGTTAGCTTCATCCTATGCGAATGAGCAAAAGCATCGACTTGTTGCATATAGAAATACATTTCGCCTTTCAGCAACTTAGTGGTGCTTTTTAAGGTCGTTATCTCTTTCTTGCCAACAATGCGAGTCTCGTATCCAAGAAACTCCTCAACTAACCATTCATGCATCTCCTCCTTAATGAATGGCGTAGCATCCTTATCGAGCTTTGCATTGGTCTGAGCGACAATCTCGCCCAGCCACATCCAATAAAGATCATTCTGGTTAATGCTTCGGTTGCTACCTGCCTTCCACTCTAGCTTGATGAACCCGTGATCCTCGATGCCCCGAAGGGCATCTTGGTACACCTGATCCATCATCTGCTTGGAAGTGACTGTGTATTTAGCCTTTTGCATCATCAAGTCCAATGAACTGGTCAAAGCTCATGCTGTGATACTCAGCAATCTCCTGCACCCGATGAACGCTCATGTCCTGCATATTGCGCCAGCGGATGACCTGCTGTGGCCTGACATTAAAATGATCGGCCAAGTCTTTGTTTTTGACGTTGCGTAGGGCTTGAGCTACACGCAAGCACCTTCCAATGTTGATGTATGTCATGTTCACCTCAGAACGGGATCGAGTCGTTAGTGACCTGCACAGGGTCAGCCTGTGCAGTATTGGTGTACTGCGCTTGATCTTTCGGTTGATCTTTCATAGTTAGCTTGGCTTTGAGTACCGGCGCACGTTCGTTTGCGCCTTCATCTCGTTTCCAAGCACTAACCCAATACTCTTTGCCATCAACAGTTGCATTGCCCTTAAAATCAGGATCAGTCGGCTTGTTCTTCCGATCATTACCCCAGATAGCAATCTCATTGTTGTTGTCATATTTCTTTTGTTCTGTCATAGGAATTTCTCCAAGTTCTTACTTTCTTTCTCTATTTCCTTACACGCATCAATCACAATCGCTTCCAACGCTTTGATGTATTCATCATCACGCTCGACACGAATGAGAAGTGGCGGCAAAGACGGGTGATAAGACAAAAAGTCCCACCATTTACGTTGAGTTATCCATAGGCAACCCATCACCTGAGCTTTGTACTCAGACGGCAACTTACCTGCACGAAAATACTTAACGTGTGTTGCAGGGGCCGGACACTTAATCTCCAGACCCCCATCAGCATTGACTAGCCCATCAGGGCTGATCCCGCACTCATATTCATCATGCTTGCAGAATCCCACCTCTTGTACGGACACTCGACGCTCAAACTCATAGAAGGCTCGTGCATCAGGCTCCAGCTCCCGTCCACGAATCATCCATTCATTCTCATACGTCACGGGTACTTCACCCATCACCTTTTCAGCAATCAGACCGTTCACATAACCTGCGCGGCTAGTAGACTCTTTGCCTTGTGCGGTGATTAGTTTCGAGAAGCCTGACCCTGATGGACAGCCCAGACGGGCCATCAACCATTCATCAGTTCCCTGATCTGCTTCGATGATCCTCATTTTTCAGCCTTCTTGCGCTTCAAAGCACCAATCAGATTGTCAAATTGGTCTGGATGCGTATCGTGCAGGTCTTTAACCTTGAGCCACTTATACAAAGAATCCATTTCTTCATCAGACAGCTCGACTTTCTCAAGCAACTTATTAATCTCGTTCTTCTGCTTCAGAGTCAGAGATGTAAAGTCAGCCTGTTCAAGCATATCTGCGTCATCACGCTCGCCAGAGTTGATCTTGAAGATCGTACGCATGGCAATCTTTTCGACATACGACAGTGCTGAACCGGCAGACTGTGCGCCAGTGAAAGGAAGTGTGATTGATCTGCGGATCGGGAAGTTCCAGACAGCCCCATCTTTATGCATGATGGTGAACTGATACACCGCACGGTAGAGTTTACGATCTTCGCTAAGACTGCTTTCCAGCTCGTCAGGGATAATCATAATCCCCGCCTCGTTCATCAACGGACGCATCTTCTCGTAATACTTATCGATAGAGACGTATCTGTACTTAGCAAACTCGTTATTAGAATCGTATCCCAAAGCTCCGATCTGCGACTGAATCTCAAACAGTGCATTCGCAATAACTTTTGGACACTCATTAGACTGATGATTCATCTTTGTTCCCCCTTTATGAAAGCATCAGGGAACAATCTAATCATCCGAGGGCATATTGTCAACTAAACAGGATTTTATTTAGCCAATTGACTTTGCTAGAAAATACAGTAATTTAGGGGACTTATTTCATCACCCCCCGATGAAGTTCAGGCCAGACTCCACAAGCTGGCCTTTTTTTTACGCTACGTTTCTCATGCGAGTAACAAGTCGATCAGCTCGATTGGTGACTTGGCGATACCATTTAGAGTCAACCATCTCGTCTGCGGCGGCATTCCAGTCACGCGCATCCACGCCACGCTTCATGCCTTTGAACTGGCTCAGGCGAGGCGACCCCATATTGAACATCATATTTGCAATGATGAGCTGAACTTCATCAGGTAGATTGAACCAGTTGTCATAGAGCTTCTTACATTCATCTATTGTGACCTGAACGTCCTTCTCAAACACCTCAATGACACGCTCTTCGGTGACAGCCGTGCCTACTTCTTGCCCGTTTTCTGGATCGTCCTCTGTGACTAGGTGACCGATACCAAATGTAGGGAGGCCGAGATGATCGAGGTAAATCTCATACTTACAGCCTTCGTCGTATTCCAATTCCATACGGAGTTGATCGAGGTTCATCATTACTTGCCCTTCTTCAGCTTCATAATTTTGTCTGCGCTTTTCAAGCCAAATGCGGCTGAACAAGCCAGAAATAATAGATATTGATACCACTCAGGGGTCTTTTCTAGTGCCTCAAAGCCCTGATCGAGGCGGTCAATCACAGAACTGTCACCTGTAACGACAGCGTAACCTACGGCGATGATCGGTAATGTAAGGATGACTGTGAGATACTCGTCTTTCCACGAGTTTGCAGAAGCATCAGCCATCTTGGATTCCCAATCAGAATCGTTCTGTATGGCGTTAATCTTCCGCTGTTGAACTGCCTTCTTCTCGTCTGCCTTTCCTTGCAAGAACTCCTTGCCCAACTCCATTGCTGGCCCTAATAGCATCTGTAACACGTTCCACCTCCTCTGGCTTGCGTCCACAGCGGTCACAGCTCTGCCTTGGTCTGGTGACAGACTTGCCGCCGCATTCAGTCTCGTACAGCCCTCTATTGTAGCTATACAGACAGGTTTTCATTACTCAGCCTTTCTAGACTGGTACGCTGACGCTCCAAAGAAGGATGCTACGAGCGCAGAAACGGCTATGAAGTACGTTCCGGCAATGTCAGTGATAAGACTAGCCGCCTTATCAAGTCCGACAAGGCTACATACAAAAATACCGCTGGGATAAAGAAGTAAACCAAAGAGCGCGAACCACGCCATTTTGCGGATTGAATCACGCTGTGCGTCTTCATCTTCCATCTTACGGCGGCGATCCTCCAGCTCAATAAGAGCAAGCTCATTTTGATCGATAATGCCATTCTGATCCTTATCGTACTTATCCAATAATTCACTCATCAATCTCTCTCCAACAGAATATCAAATGCCGCAGTTACGCGAGCATTGTTAGAACGCACTGATGCTCTAATATCAATGTCAGACTTTTCAGGTATTCGTAAGGGAATGCCAAACTCATACATATATTCGCCACCATCACCGCTTACCTCAAATGAATGCCCTACGCGAAACGCTGAATCACCAAAGTAGCGAACGAACATATCACCAGTCGCATCAGCACCGACCTGACAAGTTGCTACGCCTTTCATCAAGTAAGCATTATACCCAGCCGGAACAGTATAGACTGCCATCAATGTCTGGCTATTACCTGCTGTGATCTGAGCGACAACTGTCGTTGATACTTTGATCGAGATGCTACCTACGTTGGCGGCAGACCCGTTGTGCATGAACGCCCGATATATCCGAAGGAATGACTGGGTTGATGCGTTACCTGTCGCGCTAGATAGAGTTATATTTTCCGAAATGACGTTATAGCTCGCATCCAAGCCCTGTACTGTAACGATCTTGTCTGCGTCACTAGCTGACGCTCGATCTATTGTGATCGTTGAGGCTGACGCAAATGCTGACCAAGGGTATTCAGTGTCGTTTACATCCCAGATTGTGCCGGTATTGTTCTGACTCATTGCAGGGACAGCCCCGAACTTGTGGACGTGAGAAAGACCCTGATAGTGGTTTGCCGCCACGCCCAACAACCCATGCGGTAATCGAATAATGTCCTGAATCATACTCATAAGCTACTTCCCTTTAAGACTAATAAGCCACAGTAATAGGGCCACGGCCCCGCCCACAGCACCGAGAACAGCAATGCCAATAGCACCATACAAAAATCCATTCTGTATGGCTTTTTTACGAGCCAGTTTCTTAGCTTCTGCACGTTTACGCTCATTTTCCCTGAGTGTCTTACGATTTTCGATGAAATTGCAGTAGTCGTCCCACAGTCCTGCACGGCCATTATAGATGAACATCTGCTTGACCTCGGCCTCGTGACGCTTAATGTCCTCTAACGCCCAGAAAGCCTCCATATCACCATCTGCGGCAGACTTCTGAAGCTCTGCCTTAGCATCGGCTAACTTGGTTAAGTCTTTGCCCATCTCGCCAACAGAGTTCACATGACCGGCAAACTCTTTTATCGTGCCAATAGCCTCGTTCGCTATCTTGATTGCGGCTATCGCCT
>Ga0102812_10003153_pt1 | contig 10851 bp, 12 predicted proteins | sample ColrivemetaGS713_FD_79334 | JGI IMG/M metagenome (GOLD analysis project Ga0102812, IMG submission 79334) | Estuarine microbial communities from the Columbia River estuary - Flood tide ETM metaG S.713 | ecosystem: Environmental > Aquatic > Marine > Intertidal zone > Estuary | place: USA... | reverse complement strand
TACTGCTGCAACTGATCGGCACCATGCCCTACCACCACGTGGGTGGCAGTAGGATTAAGCTGGGCGGCGGTATCAATCACATGACCGAGCATCGGCTTACCGGCCACTGCATGCAGTACCTTGGGGAGTGTGGATTTCATGCGAGTGCCTTGCCCCGCAGCAAGGATGATCACTTCCAGTGACATGCAGATCTCCTATAACAGTGTGTGCCGGGCCCGTGCCAAAATGGCCATACAGTTAAGCGTAGAAATATTATGTAGACGAAAAAAAGGGCAACCGAAGCTGCCCTTATTATAAATACAACAGACGTTAAATCTGCTCTATTTTATCGGTGTTTAACCGAGATTTTTGCGAATCTGACGAATAGTGCGCAGTTGTGCAGACGCTTCAGCCAATTGAGCAGCAGCCTTGGAGTATTCGAACTCCGCAGTCTGATCCTTCATTGCCTGTTCTGCATGGCGTATCGCTTCTTCGGCAGCCGCTTCGTTCATGTCATGAGCCCGCAAGGCAGTATCTGCCATGATAGTAACCTTGTTCGATTGAACCTCAAGGAAACCACCAGAGACGTAGAAAATTTGCATTTCTCCGCCCTGCTTCTTCAATTCGACGGGACCTGGGCTGATCTCTGTAAGCAGAGGAGCGTGACCTGGAGTAATACCCAGATCACCCAGACTACCTGTCAGAGAAACGAACTCTATCAGACCGGAGAATATTGATTCTTCAGCACTGACGATATCGCAATGAACAGTCATAGCCATCTCTATTGCCTCTATTGGTGTCTAAAAGCTAGGGGTTCAGTAGTTCTGAAAATTCAGAATTACTTCTTCTTCATACCCTTGGCTTTCTCCACTACCTCTTCGATACCACCCACCATGTAGAACGCCTGCTCAGGCAGTGCATCATACTCACCAGCCAGGATGCCCTTAAAGCTGGATATGGTGTCTTTCAGAGAAACGTACTTACCAGAAGAACCGGTAAAGATTTCCGCTACGAAGAAAGGCTGCGACAAGAACTTCTCGATCTTACGTGCACGAGATACAGTCAGCTTGTCTTCTTCAGACAGCTCGTCCATACCCAGGATCGCGATGATATCTTTCAGTTCTTTATAACGCTGCAGGGTACCCTGAACGTCACGCGCTACATCGTAGTGCTCCTGACCGATAACCAATGGATCCAACTGCCGAGAAGTAGACGCCAGTGGATCAACCGCTGGGTAGATACCCAGTGACGCGATATCACGAGACAGTACCACGGTCGCATCCAGGTGCGAGAAGGTAGTAGCCGGTGATGGATCGGTCAAGTCATCCGCAGGTACGTATACCGCTTGAATAGAGGTGATAGAACCCGTCTTAGTTGAAGTGATCCGCTCCTGAAGAACGCCCATCTCTTCCGCTAGCGTTGGCTGATAGCCTACCGCAGAAGGCATACGGCCCAGCAGTGCAGATACTTCTGTTCCTGCGAGGGTGTAACGATAGATGTTGTCAACGAACAACAGAACGTCACGGCCTTCGTCACGGAACTGCTCAGCCATAGTCAGGCCGGTCAGTGCTACGCGCAGACGGTTTCCGGGTGGCTCGTTCATCTGACCGTAAACCAGAGATACTTTGTCTAATACGTTAGACTCTTTCATCTCATGGTAGAAGTCGTTACCTTCACGAGTCCGCTCACCAACACCAGCAAATACAGAGTATCCGCTGTGCTCGATGGCGATGTTACGGATCAGCTCCATCATGTTTACGGTCTTGCCTACACCGGCACCACCGAACATACCAACCTTATCTCCCTTAGCAAACGGTCAGACCAGTTCGATAACCTTGATCCCTGTTTCCAGCAACTCATCCGAATTCGACTGCTCCTCATAAGAAGGAGACTTACGGTGGATCGGCATCCGCACTTGCTCACCGATCGGGCCCGCTTCGTCGATCGGGTTGCCCAGAACGTCCATAATACGACCCAGTGTTTCGATACCTACAGGTACCGAAATAGGGGCGTTGGTGTTGTCTACATTCAGACCACGTTTCAGACCTTCGGTCTGGCCCATGGCGATGGTGCGCACGATTCCGTCACCCAGCTGCTGCTGGACTTCCAGAGTCACGTCATTTGAGCTTACTTTCAGCGCGTCATAAACCTTAGGTACTGCATCGCGCGGAAACTCAACGTCGATAACGGCACCGATAATTTGTATGATATGTCCGCTACTCATTGTTCGAGTCCTCTTTAACCTTATTCACCTGTGGCGCTGTTAAACAGCAGCCGCTCCACTCACGATCTCAGAAATTTCCTGAGTGATCGCGGCCTGACGCGCCTTGTTGTAAACCCGCTGCAGATCTTTGATGAGGTCACCGGCATTATCCGTAGCGCTCTTCATCGCAACCATTCGTGCAGCCTGTTCACAGGCGTTATTCTCAACAACAGCCTGATACACCAAGGACTCTATATAACGAGTCAACAGACCATCCATAAGCTCTTTTGCATCAGGCTCATAGATGTAGTCCCAGTGGTGATTCAAACTCTTGTCGTCGTCCTCTGCTTTCAAGGGCAGGAGTTGCTCAATGACCGGTGATTGGGTCATTGTGTTGACGAAGTTGTTGTATACGATGTGTAACTGATCGATCTTGCCTTCACCGTAAGCATCAAGCATAACCTTGACACTGCCGATCAGGGCACCGACCTCAGGTGCATCACCCAAGCCTGAAGTAGCCGCTACAACGTTACCGCCGTAGCTTTTGAAAAAACTTCCTGCTTTAGCACCCATGGCACAAATATCAATTTCAATATTCTTACCATTAAGGTCAGTCATGTCACGTAGCAATGTCTTGAACGCATTGATGTTCAAGCCACCACAGAGACCACGATCTGTTGATACAACAATATAGCCAACCCGCTTTACAGCCCGCTCCTGCATATACAGGTGCTTGTATTCTGGGTTTGATCTGGCCAGATGAGCGATTACACCACGCATACAATCCGCATAAGGACGGGTTGCGCGCATGCGGTCCTGAGCTCGACGCATTTTCGACGCAGCAACCATTTCCATGGCGCTGGTGATCTTACGCGTGCTCTGGATACTCGCAATCTGGGTTTTAATCTCTTTTCCGACTGCCATATCACTCTGCCTTTAAGCTCGTTTCGCTTTACCCAACGTGGTAATCGGGGGGCCGAAGCCCCCGCTTTTTTACCAGGTCTGGGTGCTCTTGAACTTCTCGATACCGGCTTTAAACTCGGCAGCGATCTCGTCGTCATAAGCACCGCTAGCATCAACCTTTTTAACCAGGTCAGCGTGCTCAGAAGCAAAGTAGGCCAGCAGCGCGGCTTCGAAAGGTAGGATCTTATTGATCGCCATTCCTTCGAGATAGCCTTCGTTAGCGGTGTACAACATCAAGCCCATTTGACACAGACTCATCGGTGCATACTGCTTCTGCTTCATCAGTTCGGTAACGGCTTGACCGTGCTCGAGCTGCTTACGAGTTGCTTCGTCTAGGTCAGACGCAAACTGGGAAAACGCTGCCAATTCACGGTACTGAGCCAGAGCCAGACGGATACCACCACCCAACTTCTTGATAATCTTGGTTTGAGCTGCACCACCTACACGGGATACAGACACACCCGCGTTCATCGCTGGACGAATACCGGCGTTGAACAGGTCGCTTTCCAAGAAGATCTGACCGTCAGTGATCGAAATTACGTTGGTCGGTACGAATGCCGATACGTCACCACCCTGGGTTTCAATGATAGGTAATGCGGTCAATGAACCGGTTTTACCTTTCACTTTGCCGTCAGTGAACTTCTCAACATAGTCAACACTAACCCGAGCAGCACGCTCAAGCAGACGGCTATGGAGATAGAATACGTCACCGGGGTATGCCTCACGTCCTGGTGGACGCTTCAGCAGCAGTGAGGTCTGACGGTAGGCCCAAGCCTGCTTGGTCAGATCATCATAAACAATCAGAGCGTCTTCGCCGCGATCGCGGAAGTATTCGCCCATGGTGCAACCAGAGTACGCGGCCAGATACTGCATCGCTGCAGGATCGGAGGCGCCAGCTGCGACGATGATGGTGTTAGCCATGGCACCGTGCTCTTCCAGTTTGCGCACTACGCCAGCAATGGTGGACTGCTTCTGTCCGATTGCAACGTAGACACACTTAACACCGGTGTTCTTCTGGTTGATGATCGCGTCGATGGCAACAGCGGTCTTACCCGTCTGACGGTCACCGATGATCAGCTCACGCTGACCACGACCTACCGGTACCATGGCATCGATCGCCTTGTATCCGGTCTGCATTGGCTGGTCTACCGACTGACGCCAGATAACACCGGGAGCCACTTTTTCAATGGCGTCGGTTTCAGTGGTGCCTAGATCGCCTTTACCGTCGATCGGGTTACCCAGGGTGTCTACAACACGCCCCAGCAACTCGTTACCGACAGGTACTTCAAGAATACGGCCAGTACAACGGGCAGTCATGCCCTCTTTCAAGCCTAGGTAATCACCCATAACAACCGCACCTACGGAGTCACGCTCCAGGTTCAGTGCCATACCGTAAATACCGCCAGGGAATTCGATCATCTCCCCGTTCATTACGTCAGCCAGTCCGTGAATCCGGATGATACCGTCGGATACACTGACCACTGTGCCCTCATTTTGGGCTTCAGAAGAGACATCGAGTTTATCGATGCGCTTCTTGATTATTTCGCTGATCTCAGATGGATTCAGTTGCTGCATGCTCTATTCCCTCTCGCTCAGGTACCCAAGGCTTCAGCAAGCTTATGCAGCTTGCCTCGAACCGAACCGTCAATTACCAGGTCTGCAGTACGAATCACTAGACCACCAATCAAACTCTTATCTACAGAGCTTGTGATATTGACTTCTCGGTCCAGTTTCGCGCCCAGTGCCTGAGCTAGCGTTGTCTGTTGTTCTTTGGTCAGTTTAAAGGCAGAAGTCACGTCGACATCGACTTGCTTCTGCTGCTCAGCCTTAAGCCGGTCGAACAACTCGGAAATCTCGGATAGTACGGGCAGGCGTTTGTTCTCTGCCAGAATCTTAATAAAATTCTGACCCTGCTCGTCCAGTTTATCTGCACAGATATCGAGTATCAGGCCGGCTTTCTGCTCGGCAGCCAATGCTGGATTATTCAGCAGTTCCGCTACGCTGTCGTTCTTAGCCGCTTGCGCAGCCAGAGAAAGCATTTCGGACCACTTGTCCAGTGACTTCTGCTCAAGCGCAGACTCAAAGGCAGCTTTGGTATAGGGTCGAGCGACTGTACTTAGTTCAGCCATCGTTCACCTCGCTTATTAAAGCTCCGCTGCAAGCTTGTCGACAAGTTCTGCGCTGGCCTTGCTGTCTACCGCTTTGCCCAAGATCTTCTCCGCACCGGCGACAGCCAGTTTAGCTACTTCGGCCCGCAGGACCTCTCTAGCACGGTTCTTTTCCTGTTCGATTTCAGCTGCAGCTGCTTCCTTCAGGCGTGAGCCTTCAGTGATAGCCGTTTCTTTAGCTTCGTCGACAATTTGGTTAGCACGCTTGTTGGCCTGCTCGATAATGGCCGCAGCCTGTTCCTTACCTTCACGTAGTGTTTGAATTGCCTTTTCTTTGGCCAATTCAAGATCACGTGAAGCCCGGTCAGCTGCATCTAAGCCATCGGCAATCTTCTTTTGACGCTCGTGTAAAGCTGCGATGACCGGTGGCCACACATACTTCATACAGAACCAGGTAAAGAAGAAAAATGCGATGGCCTGACCAATGATGGTTGCATTGATATTCACGCCAATACCTCTCGTTAACTAATGATTGAGTTATAAGGTATTAACGATTAACCAGCGGCAACTACGAACATGATGTACATGCCGATACCAACACCGATCATCGGAATCGCATCAACAAGACCCATGACGATGAAGAACTGGGTACGCAGCATAGGGATCAGTTCAGGTTGACGAGCACCGCCTTCCAGGAACTTACCGCCAAGAATACCGATACCGATTGCAGCACCAGTTGCACCAAGACCCATTACCAAAGCACCTGCCAGGTATAATAGAGCAGCTTCCATTGTTTTCTCCTATGAGAGAGTTAAAGGTTGAAAGTTTAGTTTTGTGAAATCGTTTTACTTTGCTTTACAAACCCACCCTTTAAGCAAGAGTGGGTTACAAACAAACTGTTAATGCGACTCGTGCGCCATGCTCATGTACACGACAGTCAACACCATGAAGATGAAAGCCTGCAGTGTAATGATCAGGATGTGGAAGATTGCCCAAGGTACAGACAATACCCACTGCATCCAGAACGGTAACAGAGCGATCAAGATGAAGATCATCTCACCAGCATACATGTTACCGAACAGTCGCAGACCCAGAGATACCGGCTTTGCCAGCAGGTTAACCCCTTCTAGGAACAGGTTGAAAGGGATCATGTATTTGCCCAGTGGCTGTAGAGTCAGCTCGGCAATAAACTCTTTTGGCCCTTTAACTTTCAGGCTGTAGTAGATGATTAGCGCGAACACGCTTAACGCCATGCCCATGGTGGCATTAACATCAGTTGTCGGCACAATTTTCAGATAAGGGATACCCAGTTGCTGCGCCACATAGGGAACCCAGTCAATGGGGATCAAATCCATGAAGTTCATCAACCAAACCCAGACAAAGATCGTCAGTGCAAGGGGGGCAACAACGGCATTACGGCTATGGAAGGATGACTTTACGTTCTCATCCACAAAACCGATGATCGATTCTACAAAGTTTTGCAAATTTCCAGGTACGCCGCTGGTTGCCTTAACAGCAGCCTTGCGGAATAGCCAGATAAACAGCAGGCCAAGGCCCACAGAGAAAAACATCGTATCCAGGTTGATCGCCCAAAATCCCATTGACGCGGCTTCTTCGCCGTGTGCGATTGTCCAGGTAGCTTCTTGAAGCACAGAACCATCGTAACGCTCGAACCCCTCAGGCAGTTGCCCGAAGGTGAGGTTGGTCAGGTGGTGCTTAATATACCCGGAGGTCGTGAGTGCGCCTTCCGCAGCCATGATTTCCTCTCAGTTTAATTTTTAAAAAGTGTGTGATTCAGCATCAGTGGCGCCAGCCAAGATATCAGCTGCATCAGTATAAAAACGCCAAATAAGGAAAAGGGCTCTAGCGGCTTAACCAGCGTAAATACCAGGCCGAACAGCACCATGGTCAAAGCCATTTTCCATATTTCGCTCTTATACAACTCCCGCACACTCTGTCGCAGGTTGTTGTTGATATGACTCATCAACACCCTACTGGCTTGGTACATATAGGGGATCAGATAGATCGAACCGCCCAATAATGCAGAGTATCCGGCTACTGCTCCGCTACTCAACCACACGACCACACTTACAACTAACGCTATAACCAGTTGTACAGAGATCAGAGCATAGAATTGCTTACGCTGTTTGTGGGTTGTCGTGCCTTTATTGTTGGGGGTATTAGCTTGACCCACGGGCGCAATCCACTCTGATATCATTCGGTTAACCGATTCATCAAGTTTACCGACTGCGGATTATAGGGATTAAGATTAGCCTCAGCAACCATCATTTAGTGGTAGTTCTCTTCGCCGGTAAATCTGCTACCAAGGTCCCTTGGTTTAGTCATTTAGTGGATTTTATTTAAAATCAACTCTATGTCATTCAAAGACTTGTATGAAATAGTCAGCTTGCCATCGCCTTTTTCTGTATGTTGGATTTTGACCCGCATACCCAGAGCTTGATTCCAGCGCTGCTGGAGTTGCTCTATGCTGGGATCAGCTTTCGGCTTGTCTTTTTTCTTCGGCGCTATTTGCAGCTGCTTAACCAATTCTTCGGTCTGGCGTACCGACAGGCCTCGCGCGACGACCTCTTTGGCAGCAGCGATCTGCTTGTCCCCATCCAGCGCCAGCAAGGCGCGAGCATGCCCCATCTCCAGATCACCGTACTCCAGCATGCGCTTGGTTTCGGGGGTTAATTTTAATAAGCGTAATAAGTTGGTGACCGCCGTTCGCGATTTACCCACCACTTCGGCTGCTTTTTGTTGGGTCAGATCGAACTCATCCATCAACCGCTGAAGTGCCATCGCTTCTTCGATAGGACTGAGGTCTTCACGCTGAATGTTTTCGATCAATGCCATCGCAATAGCGGCTTCATCAGGGACATCACGAATACTGGCGGGGATCTCGGTCAAGCCTGCCATCTGAGCTGCACGCCAGCGACGCTCACCGGCAATAATCTCGAAGCGACCCATATCTACGGGGCGGACCACAATGGGCTGAATCACACCCTGAGAGCGGATAGAGTTGGCTAAATCCTCCAGAGCGGCCTGATCCATATCCCTGCGTGGCTGATAGACACCGCGCTGAATTTTATCGATCGCCAGCTGTTGTAAGCCATCGGCTGCGGCAGCTCGTGCTACTTCAGCGGAACCATCGTGTAATGCTGGTCCCCCAAGCAGGGCATCAAGTCCCCGTCCCAGACCTCTTTTTTTTAACATCCGTCTATTCCAAACTTATGGGTGGTATTGACGTTACGAAGTAACCGATTTAAAACCTTGATCATGTCGCCGGTTGACCTCTCCCGCCAGTGCTAGATAGGAAACAGCTCCGCGTGAGTTTCGATCATACAGCAAAGCAGGCAACCCGTGGCTAGGGGCTTCCGCCAAGCGGACATTACGCGGAATCACTGTTCGGTAGACTTTATCGCTAAAATACTCGATCAGCTGACTAGATACGTCACGGGTCAAGCTGTTACGTGGATCGTACATGGTACGAATAATCCCTTCGACATACAGACTGGTATTCAGCGATCCACGGATTTTTTCGATGGTATTCATTAACGCCGAGATGCCTTCTAGAGCGTAATACTCACATTGCATCGGAATGATCACAGCGTGTGACGCCACCAATGCATTGACAGTGAGCATATTTAACGAGGGCGGACAGTCAATTAGGATGTAATCATACTGCTCCTGGACCAAATTTAACGCCTGTTTAAGCCGGAACTCTTTACGTTTGACCGATATCAGTTCAACTTCAGCGGCAGTGAGATCGCCATTTGCAGGTATCAGGTCAAACCCACCGTTGCTGGCAGGGGTGATCACATCATGGATATCAACACGTCCAGTCAGCAGATCGTAGACCGAATGCTCGACCTGATGTTTATCGACGCCTGCGCCCATCGTGGCATTACCCTGAGGATCCAGATCAACCATCAGAACTTTGCGCTTCGTTGCCGCCAATGAGGCCGCCAAATTGACGCAGGTAGTCGTTTTACCCACACCACCTTTTTGATTGGTCACAGCCAATATTTTGACCACGCAGAGGTCTCCTTGCAGCGTAGTAGAATCAAGGGTTAACAGCTAAGAGCGAATACCAACAAATGGCGCTCAGCATCACACAGTGGGACCTGCAGGGGATATGACTCCAACAACTGGAACCCCACAGGGAGATTGGCCAGCTCCTGCACTGGGTATGCGCCTTTCATCGCCAAAAAACGCGCTTCAGCAGCTCCTAAAGTTCGGGTCCAGGTCAGCATATCGTTAAGTGAAGCGAATGCTCGCGATATTACCGTATCAAAACTCTGTTGCTGTGGATAACTCTCAACCCGACCGTTATAGATCGCGATATTTTCCAACCCTAATTCTTGCTTCGCTTGTTGTAAAAATCGGGTCTTTTTTCCATTACTGTCCATCAGAGTGAACTGTTTTTCAGGGTACACAATCGCTAATACCATACCAGGCAATCCGGGCCCTGTGCCCACATCCGCAATATTATGACCCTGGATATAAGCCACCACACTCAGACTATCGAGCAGATGGCGCTCAATCATCGCTTCGGGTTCACGGATAGCAGTCAGGTTGTAAGCCTTATTCCACTTATGCAACAAACCTACATAGCTAAGTAACAACTGCTGCTGCTCAGATGTCAGCGCTAGCCCCAATTGCTGGAGTCCCTCTTTAAGAATATTCCCACATGCGGCAGAAAGTCCTGTTGGGCTATCCAAACTCACGCTTTGACTCCAGGCATCTGCTGAATTTTACTGCGTTTTTTTAGATGGATTAGCAGCAAAGATGCGGCTGCGGGGGTCACGCCTTGAATACGGCTAGCGGCTGCCAAGGTTTCAGGGCGTGCCTGTTTTAACTTTTGCCTAACTTCATTGGACAGGCCATCGATCTGGTCATAATCCAGATCCGCTGGCAAAGCGGTGTTTTCCTGGCGGCGCATGCGCTCGATATCTTCCTGTTGGCGTTGGATATAACCCGAATATTTGGTTTCTATCTCCACCTGCTCAGTGACATCCGGGGACAATTGCTGCTCACCGCTCAGATGGCCAATATCGGCGTAACTCAATTCAGGCCGCTTGAGCAGATCCATCAGGCTGTATTCCCGCGTTAACGGATTTTCAAGTTTCTGACTTAAGCTCGACGCCGCGTCGGTGCCTGGCTGAATCCAACTGGTTTTCAAGCGCTGGGTCTCTTGCTCGATAGCATCACGCTTTTCACAAAAAGCCTGCCAGCGCTGATCATCCACTAAGCCCAGTTCGCGGCCTTTTTCGGTCAAACGCATATCGGCATTGTCTTCGCGCAGGATCAATCGATATTCGGCACGACTGGTAAACATACGATAGGGTTCTGCTGTGCCCAGGGTGATCAGATCATCTACCATGACGCCGATATAGGCCTCATCTCTACGCGGGCACCAGGATTCACGACCCTGAGCCTGAAGTGAAGCATTCAGACCGGCCAACAAACCTTGCGCCGCCGCCTCTTCGTAGCCCGTGGTACCGTTAATCTGCCCAGCAAAAAACAACCCGTCGATCACTTTACTCTCGAGTGAGTGCTTCAAATCCTGAGGATTAAAATAATCATATTCGATGG
>Ga0102812_10003149_pt1 | contig 10853 bp, 7 predicted proteins | sample ColrivemetaGS713_FD_79334 | JGI IMG/M metagenome (GOLD analysis project Ga0102812, IMG submission 79334) | Estuarine microbial communities from the Columbia River estuary - Flood tide ETM metaG S.713 | ecosystem: Environmental > Aquatic > Marine > Intertidal zone > Estuary | place: USA: Columbia... | reverse complement strand
TCTGAAAATGCAAAAGAAAAAACAGATTTAGGAATTAGAGAAGCCGTAATTAACGCTTATGGAAATGTTTTATTAAGTGAAGAAAGCATTCTAATTTTAGAAAAAAACGTTGTTACATTAGAAAAAAACTTAAAAGAAACCAATCAAATTTATTTAAATGGTCTAACGGAAGAAGAAAATGTAGAACAACTTAATATTACATTGGCCACAGTTAAAAGTCAACTTTCCAGAACAAAAAATTTAAAAAACATTGCTTATAAAATGTTAAACATTACGTTAGGTATAGATATAAATAAGCTTGTTCTATTAACTGATAATCTTAACAACCTCTCAAAAGAAAACATAGTTCTAGGGTTACTTTCTTCAGAATTAACTATTGAAGATCATATTGATTTTAAAATTGCGAAAAATACTGAAAAATCTAATGAATTGCTTGTGAAATTAGAACAAAGTAAAGCATTACCATCATTAAGCAGTTTTGTAAACTTCGGATATGCAGGATTTGGACAAAGCTTTGATTTTATAAAAAATGATCAAAAGTGGTTCGATTCTTCATTATTAGGTGTTTCTCTTAATGTTCCAATCTTTAGTAGTTTAGCTCGTAGTTCAAGAACTCAACAAGCAAAAATTGAATTGGAAAAAGCGCGTACTAATCTAACGGAAACTGAACAAAAATTAATGCTTCAACTTGAATCTGCAAAAACTGAATATAACTACAGCTTAGAGGAATTAGAAACTTCAAAACAAAATTTAGCATTGGCAGAGCGTATTGAAAACAAACAGCAAATTAAGTTTTTTGAAGGTATTTCAACAAGTTTTGAATTAACAGAAGCTCAAAGACAATTATATACAATGCAACAAAATTATTTACAAGCAATGCTTAATGTTATTGCCACAAAAGCTGCGTTAGATAACGCATTAAACATATCAATCAACTAAAAAAATACTTAAAATGAGAAAAATAATAGCACTAAGCATAGCAACTATAATTACATTTTCTTGCGGGCAAGAAACTAAAAAATCTTCATTAGAAGAATTGAATGAACAAAAAATAATTTTGGTAAATCAAATAGATAGTTTAAACAATGAATTAAATGCTGTTGAAAACCAAATGTCTAAATTAGATACCAATAAAAAACACCCAATTGTTACTGCGTTTACAGTTAAAAATGATGTTTTTAAACACTATATTGAAATTCAAGGGGTAGTGCAAGCAGATAAAAATATTGAAATTCGTCCAGAATTAGGTGGTACTGTAAATGCCATTTTTGTAAAAGAAGGTCAAAAAGTAAGTGCTGGTCAGTTATTAATCCAATTAGACGACGCGACTATAAAAAACAACATTGATGAGTTAAATACACAATTGAATTTAGCTAAAACTACTTTTGAACGTCAGGAGCGTCTTTGGAATCAAAAAATTGGTTCAGAAATGCAATATTTACAAGCAAAAGCCCAAAAGGAAAGTTTGGAGAATAACTTAGCTTCAATAAAAACTCAAGCTCGCAAAATGAAAATAATCGCACCTTTTAGCGGTATTGTTGACGTGATTTTTCCTAAAAATGGTGAACTTACTAACCCACAAATGCCAGTTGTAAGATTAATAAACTTAGAAAAAGTATATGTTGAAGCTGATATTACAGAGTCTTATTTACCAGTTATTAAAGTTGGTACTGAAACTATCCTAAACTTTCCATCAATTAACAAAGAAATAGCTTCAGAAATTGCCCAAATTGGTCATTATATAAACCCAGATAACAGAAGTTTTAAAACTAGAATAAATATTTCAAACAAAGATGAAAGCATTAAACCAAATCTTTTGGCTGATTTAAAAATATTAGATTTTGAAGTTAACGGAATTAAAATTCCTGCGAATTTAGTACAACAAGATCAGACTGGTGAAGATTATGTTTTTACAGTAAAAGATGAAAACGGTGAAAACATTATTGTAAAAACTCTGATTACAGTTGCTAATGAATACAAAAATGAAGTTTTTGTAAGTGAAGGATTAGCTGAGAATGACAAAGTTGTAAATGCAGGAGCCAGACTTATAAAGGCTGGTGATGTTGTAGAAATACGTAAAAATTAAATCATTTACTAACCTATAAAGGCATTAAAATGAGTAAAGTATTAAAAGAATTTAAACTATCAACATGGTCTATTAATAATAAAATGACTGTGTTTGTAATTATAGGAATGATTTTTTTGGCAGGTATATTTTCATACCAAAGTATGCCAAGAGAATCTTTTCCAGAAATAGTTGTACCACAAATTTATATAGCAACTCCTTATCCAGGGAACTCAGCCCTTGATATTGAAAAACTGATTACCCGTCCGTTAGAAAAAGAAATTAATGGTATTTCTGGGGTTGAAGAAATAATTTCAACTTCAATTGAAGGGTTTTCAACTATACAAGTGGAATTTGATTTTAGTGTAACCCCAACTGAAGCATTACGAAAAGTAAAAGATAAGGTTGATGCTGCAAAATCTGATAAAGATTTTCCAACAGATTTACCCGCGGATCCAAATGTTCAAGAAATGAACTTTGCGGAATTAATTCCAATAATGAACATCAATCTATCAGGAGATTTTTCAATGGATCAACTCAAAGAATATGGTGAGTATTTAGAAGATGAAATTGAAAAAGTAGCTGAAATTTCAAAAGTTGATATTCGTGGTATTCAGGATAAAGAAATTGAAATTAGTGTTGATTTATACAAAATGGAAATTTCAAAAATCAGCTTTAATGATATTGCAATGGCTATTCAAAATGAGAATATGACCGTTTCTGGAGGTGATTTACTTGAAAATGGTATTCGTAGAAACGTACGAATTATTGGAGAATTTAAATCTGCAAAAGAAATTGAAGATATTATTGTAAAACAAGAAAATGATGATATTGTTTACTTGCGTGATATTGCCAATGTGAGTTTTAGAGAACAAGAAAAACAAAGTTATGCACGTGAGTTTTCTCAGCCTGTAGTAATGTTAGATGTTACTAAAAGAGGTGGTGAAAATTTAATCAATGCATCCGAACAAATTGATAAAATTATAGCTGAAGCTCAGGAAGATTACTTTCCTTCAAACTTATACATTTCAAAAACAAATGACCAAACAAACGACACCAAAACAATGGTTGCCGACTTGGAAAACAGCATTATTTTAGGAATAATATTGGTTGTAGTAGTGCTTTTATTTTTCCTTGGAATTAGAAATGCACTATTTGTAGGTATTGCTATTCCACTATCAATGTTTATATCGTTCATAATCCTAAACGCATTAGGTGTTACTTTAAATACTATGGTACTATTTTCCCTGGTAATTGCCTTAGGTATGTTGGTAGATAATGGAATTGTGGTTGTTGAAAATGTGTATAGATTGTTAGATGAAGGCTATTCTAATATTGATGCTGCAAAATATGGTGTTGGTGAAGTTGCAATGCCAATTATTGCATCTACTGCAACTACTTTGGCTGCGTTTTTACCAATTGCTTTTTGGCCAGGAATGATGGGTGAGTTTATGCGTTATTTACCAATAACATTAATTATTGTTTTATCTTCTTCTTTATTTGTAGCGCTGATTATAAACCCAATGTTGACTTCAGTTTATATGAAAATTAAAGAAAATGAAGTTAACTTTAAAAAGATTTTAATTTATAGTTCTATAATTTTTGCAATTGGAGTGGTATTTATTATTGCAGGTTTATCAACACAATCAGGTGGTTTAAATGCCTTAGGGTTGCTATTAGTTCTAGCAGGACTACTTCGTGTTATTAATACAAAATTATTAACTCCCGGAACCGAATGGTTTCAGAATATTTTCTTACCAAGATTAGAAAATTTCTACGGAAGAACTTTACAAAATGTACTTCAAGGAAGAAGACCAGGTTATTACTTTGTTGCTACTTTTGGCTTGTTAATTTTTGCAATTATGCTATTTGGAGCATTTCCTCCTAAAGTATTATTTTTCCCTGAAACACCTCCAAAACAAGTATATGTTTATTTAGAATATCCTATTGGAACTGATATCGCAGAGACCAATAAACTGTCTGTTGAAGTTGAAAATAGAATACAAGATTATTTAAAAAAATATGAAGTTAATGGTGAAAATAATTTAATTACTTCTGTAATTGGTCAGGTTGGCGAAGGTACTAGTGATCCAAATCAAGGACAGCAAGGTGGAACTACTCCAAATAAAGCACGTATTACTGTTGACTTTGTGAAATTTATGGATAGAGGTGGTATTGCAACCGACGATGTTTTAATTGAAATTAGAAATCTCTTACACGATTTTCCAGGTGTTAATATTACCGTTGACCGCCCTGCAGATGGGCCGCCAGCTGGAGCTCCAATTAACATTGAAGTTGCTGGAGATGATTACGAACAATTATTAGAAACTGCTGATAACTTAAGACAATATATAAATAATTCAAATATTATAGGAATTGAAGATTTAAAACTTGACGTTGAGCAAGGCAAACCTGAAATGCCAATTATAATTGATCGTCAAAAAGCGAGAAGACTTAATATTTCTACCGGTCAAATTGGTGATGCTTTAAGAACCTCGTTATTTGGCAAAGAAGTATCTACATTTAAAGATGGCGAAGATGATTATCCAATAAATATTCGTTTAATGGATAAATATCGCTATAATAAAGATTTGTTGGTTAATCAAAAAATAACTTTTAGAAACCAAAGTTCAGGAAAGATTGTACAAGTTCCTATTTCTTCTGTTGCACATGCAGAAACTTCTTCAACTTTTAGTGCAGTAAAACGTAAAGACATGAATAGGGTAATTACTATATTTTCTAATGTTTTGGAAAACTACAATCCTACGGATGTAAACGACCAAATTAAAAATGCATTAAAAAGCTATCATTTACCAAAAAGTATTTCAGTTTCATTTACCGGAGAACAAGAATCACAAGCTGAAGAAATGGCGTTTTTAAGTAAAGCCTTATCAATTGCAGTTTTTCTAATTTTCTTAATACTTGTTGGACAATTTAACTCAACATCAACTCCAGTAATTATTTCTTTATCTGTGCTTTTAAGTTTAATTGGAGTGCTATTTGGTTTAATTATTTTCAGAATGGAATTTATAATTATGATGACTATGATTGGAATTATATCATTAGCGGGTATTGTTGTAAATAACGCAATTGTATTAATTGATTATACCAATTTAATTATGATCCGTAAGCGATTAGAACAAGGTTTAGAAGAAGGAACCTTAACTAAGGAATTAATTTATGAAAGTATTGTTGAAGGTGGTAGAACGCGTTTAAGACCCGTATTATTAACAGCAATAACAACTATTTTAGGATTACTTCCTTTAGCCATTGGAATTAACATTAATTTTATGACCTTGTTTACTGAATTTGACCCTCAATTTTATATTGGCGGCGAAAATGTTGTGTTCTGGGGACCAATGTCTTGGACTATCATTTTTGGGTTAACTTTTGCAACATTTTTAACCTTAATTATTGTACCTATAATGTATTCTATGCTTAATAATTTAAAGTTTAGGCTAAAAAGGAAACAGTAGATTTTTTAAAGAGGCTGTAAGAAATTAAAAAAAACGTCATTACGAACGTAGTGAAGTAATCTCATCCTAATAAACAGATTGCTTCTTGCCTCGAAATGGCGTTAATTTACACACTAACAAACCACTTTTATTTATACTTTGTATTTAGATTAAATGAAAAATCAAAAAACATATACTGTTGATGAAGCAACAAAAATTCTAGAGGGTTATTGTGCTTATCAGGAACGATGCCACAAAGAAGTTGAGCAGAAATTGTATGATTTAAATATGATTCCAGAAGCTAAAGAACAAATAATATTACATTTACTTCAACATAATTTTTTAAACGAAGAACGCTATTCGAGGGCCTTTGTTAGAGGTAAGTTTTCAATAAAAAAATGGGGCAAAGTTAAAATTATAACTGGACTTAAATTTAAAGGTATTTCACCATATAATATTAATTCTGGCTTACAAGAAATTAATCAAGAAGATTATTTAAAAACACTATTGGTTGTTGCTGAAAAAAAAATAGAACTCATAAAAGAGCCTAATGCATATAAAAAAAGAACTAAACTAGCTTCTTTTTTAATTTCGAAAGGATTTGAGTCTGAATTAGTCTTTAAAACAGTTAAAGATTTAATTTAATTATTTGTAGGCTCTGAAAATAAATCACTGATTTTAATCATTTTCTTTACCTTCCTATTTCTGTAAATTTGTTTATAATTTAAATACAAAGAATAATGAAAAATTTGCTAGTTGTTTTAACATTTATATTTTTCATCCCAACGCTATATTCTCAAAATACGAATTTACCTAAAACTGAAACAAAAGGCGATTTACAAGAAGTAACCTTATATTACGAAAATGGAGCCATTATGCAACATGGTTTTTACACCAAAGATGGCAAATTACATGCTTCCTGGGAAAGTTATAATTTAGATGGATCTCGAAAATGTTATGCAACTTATAATTATGGAGCTAAAGTAGGAATTTGGATTTATTGGACTGACAACAAAATTACCAAAATTGAATATGACAATGATAAAATTGTAAAAATTGAAGAGTCAACGATATCTGACAAACCTAAAAATAATTATTAATTTACTTTTTAAGTTTATTCAAAAATATAGAATCATGACTTTTATTAATGTTTTTAACATCTTCAATATTTAAATTTGGTATTGTCAAAGAAAGTACGTAATGCTCAATCTTCCAAGAATCTTCTGTTTTCTTTAACACTCCTGAACCTCTACAAATTCCCATCCAGGTGTCCAGTAATTCATCAAACCAAGCTATTTTCCCACTAGTATCTATATAAATATTTCGTTCTACAGCCTCAAATTCCCAGGCTTTACCTTTATCAAAATGAGGTTTGCTAAAACTTTTAAATGCTTCAAAATTCCAATTTTCCCCTGCATCTGTTCCAATAAAAATACTTTCATTGGACATAGCATTAAAATATGCATCAAAATTTGCTTGGGCAGCATCTTTATGCCAATTATTTAAAACTAAGCTAATTGCTTCTTTTTCATTAACCTCATTTACAACAGTCATTGTTTTAGTTTCAGTTTTACAACAAGAAATTAAAACAATTAATAAAAATAAAAAAGTAATATTTTTCATAAGTTATTGTTCTTTAGATGAAATTCTAGCAGATCTTTTATCCCGAAGTTGAATTGCCCTTTGTAATGGATTATTTATATCAACAGGTACTTCAGTATCAATTTCTAAAGCATTTTGAATATCTTCAGCTTTATAAATAGTGTTTATTTTAGAATTAACAGCTGAATATAAATCAATAATTTTTTTTACTTCTTCTTTTACTTCATCTTTTGAAATTGATGGTATAGTTGCCATATCTGCCAATCTTAATGTTTCATTATGCAAAACATTAAACCTAACAATTACATTAGTTTCTTTTAATTTTTCAACTCTAATGGTATCAATCATGTTTTTTACTAAACCAGAAAGTTCTTTTGCATTGTTTAACGCTTCCAAATTAGAAACATTATAATATTTAAGCATGAACTCATCCACATTTTGATACTCTTTCCAATCTTTTAAAGTTCGCTTAGCTTCAGGTATCAGTGTTTCACTAATATTATTTATAATTCTATCATCATCCACAACTAAAGTGTCAACCACTTCAGAGACTTCAGTTGTTTTTTCACTCCTATTGCAAGAGAAACAAATAAATATAATTATTAATAAAAACCCGTATAAATACTTCATTGTAAAACTAATTGATGTCAAAAATACTAATAAAATAACTGTTATAAATAAAAATTATTATTTTCATAAAAAACAATTGAACATAATTTGACTATTTAATTTCAGTATCTTTGAAAATAATAAAAATGATTTTAATTTATATATGAGTAAAAGGATTTTAATTATTGGAGCTTGTGGTCAAATTGGAACCGAATTAACTTTAAAATTACGTGAAATTAATGGAAATGATGCCGTAATTGCATCTGATATTAGAGAAGGTAATAAAGAATTAATGAATTCTGGTCCTTTTGAGGTTGTAAATGCGATGGATTACGATTCTATTTTAAAAATAATAGATAATTTTGACATTACAGATGTGTATTTAATGGCTGCTATGCTCTCTGCAACTGGTGAAAAATTTCCTACAAAAGCTTGGGAGCTTAATATGACCTCGTTGTTTAATGTTTTAAATTTAGCAAAAGAAGGTAAAATTAAAAAATTATTTTGGCCAAGTTCAATTGCCGTTTTTGGTCCAACTACCCCTAAAGAAAATACACCTCAAGAAACAATAATGGAACCTTCTACAGTCTACGGAATTAGTAAACAGGCTGGTGAACGCTGGTGCGAATATTATTTTAACAAATTTGGTGTTGATGTTAGAAGTATTAGATATCCTGGTATTATAAGTTGGAAAACGGATCCAGGTGGAGGAACAACGGATTATGCAGTTGAAATTTATCACAATGCCTTGTTAATAGGAAAATACAGTTCTTTTTTAAAAAAGGATACCAAACTACCAATGATGTATATGGAAGATGCAATTGAAGCTACCATAAAAATTATGGAAGCTGAGCCTGAAAATATTAAAATAAGATCATCCTATAATTTAGCAGCTATGAGTTTTACTCCAGAAGAAATAGCTAATGAAATTAAAAAAAATGTTCCAGAATTTGAAATATCCTACCATTCAGATTTTAGACAAAATATTGCTGATAGCTGGCCAAAAAGTATTGACGATTCTAGAGCAAGACAAGATTGGGGTTGGGAACACAAATTTGATATTACAGAAATGACCAAAAGTATGCTGAATAATTTGCACTCAAAATATCAAGAACTTTAATATTTAACACAATTTAATAGAAAACCCAACAGATTTTAAAACCTGCTGGGTTTTATTATTTTATTAATATTTCAGTTCTTCAACTTCCTCAAAAGGAGAAAGGTTCAAATTTTCAACCGAAGCTTTATATGCTGGCCAGTCCTGTTTATAAAACTCATTTATTTTAGCTATAACTGCGCTTACCTTTTCATCTGCATTTTTTACTAAAGTAGTTTCTGTTTTTCCTGGATTTTGTAATAAGGAATTTATATACCTACTTGCTGTATATAAATAAGAAACTGTGCTTGGATATTCTGTATCAGTAATTCCTTGTCTCTTATCTTCTTTTCCAAGCATATCATCAAGTAAGCCATCAATAGATTTTAAAATTTCTTTGTGAGACTTTAAAAGATCTTCATATTTCTCTTTTTTCTTTTGGGCTTTTAAACGCTTTTGATAATCTTCAACAATTTCTTTAGATTCCAATAATTGTTGTGTTGCTTTTCCTGCAACATCCATTTTATCTTCGAGTTGTTTTAATAAATCATATTGATTTTTCAACACTTCAAAAGGCATTTCAACTCTTGGGTCATATGCAACCTTAATTGTTTCTTCTTTTGTTTGATTCCCAAAATGAAGTTTAATTTTATAAGTTCCTGGTAAAACTGTAACTCCCCGAGGTTCAGAAGCATTTTCACGTGCTTTTCTTCTTGATGGTCTTTGTTTGCCCTTTTCACGCATATACCAATACATTCTATGCACTCCATTTTCTTTTGGAGCTTTTTCCTTTATAGTACGTACTAATTCATTTTTATCATTAAAAACTTCAAAAATAATTGAGTCGTATTTAACGGCAGGTTTTTCTTCCTTAGCTGTAACAGTTTCATCTTTCTTTTTTGAGTCCTTTTTCTTTTTATCTTCTTTTATTGCTTCTTTTTTATCTTCTGGTTTATTAATACTATAAGTTATCATTGCACCACCTTGTCTGTTTTCTCCATTAAAAATAGCATTTGCACCAAATCTTGTTCCCGAAGGTTGTTGCGTTTGTGTAAGGAATGCATCAGGAGGTGAAAATAAATACAAAGTATCATCTAAAACTTGTTTCCCTTCTTTTGCCATAGCTCTAAATGGTCTAATATCATCTAAAACATAGGCTGCTCTACCAAATGTACCAATTACTAAATCATGTTCACGCGGATGAATTGCTAAATCTATAGTTGAAACATTAGGATAATTGTTGGTCCATTTTGTCCAGTTTTTACCTTCATCAATACTTATATATAAACCATATTCTGTTCCTAAAAACAATAAATTAGGTTGTTCAAAATCTTGAATTACACTTAGTGTATAACCAAAAGTTTCATCCTTCCCATCTAAAATATTTTCCCATGTTTTTCCAAAGTCACGTGTTCTAAATAAATAAGGTGTAAAATCGAATTGTCTATAATTATTAACAACAACATATGCTTCTGCTTTATTAAATTTTGAAGCCCTTATTTGAGGAATCCAAGCTACAGAAGGTATTCCTTTAATGTTTTGAGAAACATTTGTCCAGGTTTTTCCTCCATCCTGAGTTAGTTGAATATTACCATCATCAGTTCCAACCCAAAGGATGTTTTCATCAAAAGTACTTGGTTCTATCGCTAAAATTGTACAATGATTTTCTGCTCCGGTTGCATCCATTGTAATTCCACCGCTTTCATGTTGTTTCTGTTTATCAGGATTATTAGTTGTTAAATCTGGTGAAATAATATCCCAAGTATGCCCTTTATCCATTGATTTATGTACAAACTGGCTTCCAAAATAAATGGTTGCTGAATCAATAGGATTCATTGAAATAGCAGAATTCCAATTAAAACGCAGTTTTACATCCACATTAGGGTGTGTTGGTTTAATCATTTTTGCATTTCCAGTTAATCGATCATATCTTCCAACATTTCCTTGTTGAGACATCCCATATCCATATCTAGAATCTTTAGGATCTGGAACCACATCAAAACCATCTCCAAACATCAGCTCTTGC
>Ga0102812_10003146_pt1 | contig 10857 bp, 8 predicted proteins | sample ColrivemetaGS713_FD_79334 | JGI IMG/M metagenome (GOLD analysis project Ga0102812, IMG submission 79334) | Estuarine microbial communities from the Columbia River estuary - Flood tide ETM metaG S.713 | ecosystem: Environmental > Aquatic > Marine > Intertidal zone > Estuary | place: USA: Columbia... | reverse complement strand
CAAGAATTGTTTTCATTAAGGTTTGACCTGTTTTGAAATCTTTCCCAGCAATAGGTACGCCTTCTTTTTCAGCTAATTCTACTAAAGCAGGAAAATCTGCTGAAAGATTCGGAGCTCCGTTCGCATAAGCTACCCCTTCTTTTATTGCAGCATACGCATATAATGAAGATGGTGGAATTGCAGGATCATTATTATCTAAACCGTTCTCAAAAGCTTCAAGTGACATGTGCACTTTTTGTGGAGAAATATAAATTTCAGTTGAACCACACCAAACCATTACTGCACGAGAAGCGCCAGTTTCTTTAATTTTGTTACGAATATCTTCTCTTAGAGCTTCAACTAATTCTCTTTTATTTGTTAACGTTTTAACGTTAGGGCCAGACAAACGCTTAACATAATTCTGATCGAAAGCAGCTGTCATTGGCTTAATAGTGTGAAGAAAATCTTTAATTGGTTCTAGATTTTCCTTTTTTAAAACTTCAGCTCTAGCTGCAGCTTCATAAGCACTGTCAGGGAAAACATCCCAACCGCCAAAAACGATATCGTTTAAATCGGCAAGTGGTAAGAAATCCTTAATCAATGGATTATTATTTCCGGAACGTGCTCCCAAACGAATTGTTTGCATTTGAGTAATCGAACCAAATGGTTTCGTCAAACCTTTTCGAATAGACTCGACGCCTGCTATAAATGTAGTTCCTACTGCGCCCATTCCAGGAGTTAAAACGAGTAATTTTCCGTTTTCAGGCTTAATTGGAGATGAATTTGACATAAATACATTAAATATTAAATGTGAAAAAAGTTAGCTAAGTTACGGCAATTTTAAGAAAAATGGTAAGAAATGGGATTATTTAATCACTTATGATGATTTTACCAAATTGTTTACTGCTAGCCAAATTCGCTCGCAATTTTTCCCATCTGCACCTAACATATGTTTATCTAAATAGGTTTTTGATTGTTCCTTACAGCAATCTGGATTTTCAAGAGCAAAGCTAATCTGCTCCATCATTTCATCTGCAGATCTCGATAATAAGCCTCCATTGTCTTCAGGACTATATTTCCAAATAAATTTTACGGATTCAATTTTTTTTGTCACTGAACCAAATATGGTATGACGCCTTTGCATAAAAGCCTCATCTTCACTTTTTACTGGATAAATATGAACCGTAGGACGACCTGTAGCATAATATAAATTTGCAATGCTGCTAAAATTGGTAACTAAAACATCAGAAACCTGCATATCTAAAAAATTGTCAGGGTTACGATCTTTGAATTTGAGCAAAATACTAGGATGTTTCTCTTGCAATTCCTCTAAGAACTTAAGGTATTTATTGTCAAACCTAAAGGAATCATGTAAACGAAGAATTAAATTCGCATTATGCTCTTCTAAAAAATTAATTAGTCGATTAAAAATTTCTTCATCTCTTCCCCAATGGGCGAATACTTCCCCATAATGCCAAGTCGGGGCTAGAAGTACTGTTTTTTTATTAACTACATCAAATGGATAAAATTTCTGTAGTCGTTCTTTATCTATTGGCTTTCTTAAATAGTCCTGACTAGCGCTACCTAATTGCACACAGTTGTCTGGATGAAAACCACTTATTTTGCTTCTGTGTTCAAAGTCAATCGGGCCAAAACATTGCCATTTTATATCAGGATTTGGGGTTTTCATATCACCCCAACTTAGCTGAACATTTCGATGCAACCACTTAAATTCTTCTTCATCATTTGGTCCTTTCCAACCGTAACCATGCCATAATATTAAGGCTTTAGGTGAAGTTTTGCGTAATGGAATTTTATTATCCATAATCGTTATATCAGGATTAAACCCTTTTATTTTTCCCAGATTTTGCTTCCAATCTCTTTCTACAAGTTCCGACTTAATTGGAAGAATTTCATTAATTCCTTCTTTTTTGAATAAATCTGAATTGGTTAAAGATATTTTGAGTTCTACTCCTTCTTGTTGTTCTGCATAATGAGCAAAACTCAATAAATCGGCCCCAAAAGTGGTGGCAAAAATTAAAATCTTCATAGCCTATTAATTTTTTAAACCAAATAGTTAAGTTTTGAACGACAGCTTCTAAATTCTAAGTTTACTTTTAAACTTGATCTCTAAACTTACATGAAACTCTAAAACACTTCAAAATCTAAATTTTATTCAACTAACTAATACAATTCTCTTCGTTGTAGATAATTTATTTCTTCTCCTGTTTTATCCTTGAGTCAGACTATTTCAAAATGGGTGAAATCTTTACATTCTTAGAATAGTTTAGTTATAAACCTTATTTTTGAGCTTCATTTTTACTTTCAAATCAATGAGTTTAAAAAAAGTCGCGTTATTTTCAACTAGTTTTGTCCCTTATTCTCAAACATTCATTTATGACGAAATAACGAATCATAAACGTTATGAAGTTGATGTTTTTACCAAAGAATACACGAATCAAGAGACATTTCCTTTTCCAAGAGTATTCTCACCCGGAAATGCATTTAATCAGTTTTTTTATTTGAACAGAGCTTTTTGGCCAGGATTTGACAAACAGTTTCATAAACAACCTTATGATATAATTCATGCGCATTTTGGCACGGGTGCAATTTACGCGCTTCATTATAAGAAAAAGTTCAAAACACCCTTAATTACTACATTTTGGGGCAATGATGTTTCGGCTTTAATTGGATCCCAAAAAACAGAATTAAGTAGACGTCGTTATGTGAAGAGGAGCAATGAAATTTTCGAGCAATCCGACAAAATACTTGCTGTTTCAATTGAAATGGCAGAAATATTAAAGGATGTTTCTGGTCGCGAAGATATTGAAGTATGGAAACATGGAGTTGATTTAAATCGTTTTTATGCAAAATCGATTTATCCAATTAAGAAAGAACAACCAATTAAATTACTTCTAATTGGTCGATTCACTCAGAAAAAAGGACATATTTATGCCCTTCGATCTATCAAACAATTAGTGTTACAAGGCTTTAATGTACAACTTAGTTTTATTGGGTCAGGTGAACTTAAAGAATTATGCCAAGCCTTTGTTAAACAAGAGCAACTAGAAAACAATGTTATCTTTAATGGCATCCTCACACCCACTCAAGTCGCAGAAAAAATTAGAGAAACAGATGTAGTATTAGTCCCAAGCATCGTTGCTAACGACCACGACAGAGAAGGTTCACCAACTGTTGTTAAAGAAGCTTCTGCCTGTGGCGTGCCTGTAATTGGAACGTATCATGCAGGTATTTCTGAAACGATTGAGGACGGGAAAACAGGCTTTTTGATACCAGAAAGACATGTTGACGCTTTAGCTGAGCGAATAAAACGTTTTATAAACAAACCTGAATTAATCGAGAATATGGGTAAAGCAGCACGTTTGAAAATGGAAAATGAATTTAACATCATAAAACAAGTTGAAAAATTGGAATTACATTATGATTCCATTTTGAAATATTAAATCAACTCAACTTATTGATTGAAATAGCTACCTGCATTTACTGTAATAAATACTTTTTAATGACAGAACAAAGAAAAACTCAAAATAATTTGATTTAGTTGAAAAAGTTAGGAACTTAAAGGCGATTTAGATTCTTATTAATTAGACGGTTTTATGTTAAGAAATCACATTACAAAAAGAACATTTACTTCTTTTTGGTCTCAAATATTTAGAGATGAAAAAATTAAAATTAAACAAGCAATTACAGGGAAGCATGGAAATCTGCCATGGATGCGATCTCGTGAAGTTGATTTACTACAAGAGTTATTACTTGCATTGAAGCCAAAAAAATGTCTCGAATGGGGCTCAGGAAACAGTTCAATTTATTTTACTAAATTATTTACTCATGATTTCTCATGGATTTCAATCGAACATAACAAAGAATGGTTTGAGACAATAAAAAATCAAATTAAGAATCCTAAGCTTACTATTCATTATGTTGGTGCAGATACCGATTACGAATATGAAGAAAACAATGATGGGAGTTACAAGGATTTTGAATCATATATAAATTTTCCAAATCAAAAAGGCCCTTTTGATTTCATTTTTATTGATGGACGTGCTAGAGTTGAATGCGTAAAAAAAGCCATAACCTTACTTAGTGATAATGGGGTAATTTGTCTTCACGATGCTAATAGATTGGAATACAAAGAATATGTATCAACTATTCCATCAACCTTCATTTTCAATGATTGGAGAAAAAAATCTGGAGGATTTTGGTTAATGTCAAAAAGCCCTGAACTAATTCAAAAATGCATCGATACCCAGCATTATTCTGACATATTTAGTATTTATACAATTGTCGGAAGAAGAATTAAAGTTTAAGGCGGTATTATTAAATGAGCACATTTAAAGAAGAGTTAAAAAAAGGTGCGTTTGTAAATTTCTTGGGGATTCTTGGGAAAATTGCTGGGCCAACTCTTCTTATTGCTGTTAACCAACTCTATGGAACTGCTGTTTTTGGTATTTACATAACAGCCAATATGATTATCGAAATTTTGATTTCTTTTTTAACCAATGGATTCAAAGATGGTACATTAATTTATGTTAGTAAATATGTCGACAATTCAGATGATCACCCAAAATTGTATCAATCGTTAAGCAATGCTTTTGCATGGAGTATTAGCCTAGGAGCTCTTTTTTTGGCTCTTATTTTAAGCGTTTCCGATTCGTTTTTTCCACTTTTTTATGAACAATCTTATGCTGATTTATTACAGCCTGCCCTTTTAATAATGGTTTTGGCACTTCCAATAATGGCTTTTGAACGGATTGTAATTGCAGGGACTCAAGGTTTGAAAATAATGAAGTATGAAGCTATTGTGAATGGAGGGATTCGACCATCTCTTTTGCTTTTTTCATCAATAGTATTCTTTTGGGTTGACTCATCTTCTAAAGGAATTGCCTATGGCTATTTGCTCACTCAATGTGTAGTATTTATTTATAGTCTATTTATTTTCAACCAAGAATTCAATTGGAAATCTCTTTTCAAAAGTTTTATGAACTTTGAAATAAATAAAGAACTAGTACAATTCTCCATTCCACAAAGTTTAAATAGCACACTAAACAGATTTATAACGGGAATTGACATACTAATGCTTCCTGCTTTTGGAGCATCTGCTTTACAAGTTGGATTATATGGTACTGGTTCATCAATTATTAGAGAAGTAAGACAAATCAAATTAGCATTCTCTGCCCCTTTTAATCCACATATTGTCAAATTTCACAGAGATAATGATATTGAAGGTCTTTCTAATGCCTACTCATTAACATCAAATTGGATATCATCTATAACAATACCTGTTTTATTAATTCTAATCATATTAAATAATGAACTATTAAATTTAATCAGTTCAGTACCTGTTGAAAATTCTCTTTTTATGCTGTTTTTATTACCGGTTCCCTATTTTTACAGTTCATTTTCACTAGCAGGTAATATTGTGGTAATGACAGGGCATAGTAAATATGTATTAATGAACTCCATTTTAATAGCTGCTTTAAATACTTTTTTTAACATGTTACTCATTCCTCAATATGGGATAGTCGGAGCAGCTGCAGCTTCATCAATATCTGTAGGTCTCATTTCAATACTTGAGTTAATTGAAGCAAAAAAACTTGTTAATGTCAGTTTGAAAATTAAAATGATTTATGGTCCACACCTAGCCGGTTTTATATCCCTTTTAACCTATTTAATACTTTTAAGTAGCATTGATATTTCAAGTTTATCAGCTAAACTAATAACGCTCATCTCTTTAACCTCAATTTTTGGACTTGTCTATTTTTTGACTTCTCGAAAAAGCATAAATATATCAAACAAATAAATCTAATTTAGTTGGGTTTCACAATATTCGATAATTCGTTTTGCTCTCTTTACCCAAGTATTTGAACTCATTTGTTCTTTTGCTAAAAGTGCCAACTTGTTTGAAAAATCTGTTTCTTTTTGAATCCGAATTATGGCTTTTTGAAATGCTTGTTCATCCCCAGGTTCAACTAATAATGCATTTTTTTCATGTTTAAGTAACTCTACTAAATCTGGTGTATTTGGCGCAATAATTGGCCTATTTGAAGCCATATAAATGAATGTTTTAATTGGTAAGACTGTATTTCCAATCTGTTTCAATGGCTTATCACTTGGAGGAATACATAAACAGTCAGACGCATATAAATAAGGGATTAACTCTGATTGTTGCATCCATGGTTTAATGATAATATTTGGATATGCTTTAGCTAAGTTTTCAAAATTGCCCTTCCCTTTTGAGCCAATTATCATAAAAGTTATCTCTTTTAATTTTTCAGCAACAGGAAAAAACAGTTCTAGTCCTTTATCCATAGAAACAGTTCCGGAATAACTTAGAATAAATGCATCTTGAGGCAAGCCTAGTAAATCTCTTGCTTCTTTTTTTGAAAGTGCAGGTTCTAATAAACCTAAATCTAACCCATTATGCTCCACTCTTAGTTGTTCTTTTTTAAATCCAAAACGCAAAAAGCTTTGTGCAGCATAATCAGAATGAGTGATAATTCCTTTAAAATTTTTTTTCTTTTTTAAAATCCACAATAATGGCTTTAAAAAAATGGAATTATCTGGGAGTGTTTTATAGGTCTCCAGAAAGATTAGTTTTTTTGTAAATAGAGTTGCAGGTATGATATTATTTAAACTTCGAGAATAAATTACATCAGCTTCTCTAAAGCTAGATGAAAATAGAGTTAGGAAACCATGAAGAGGCTTCTCTAAAAAACGTAAACCAAATAATTGAGATGATATTGTTTTATGTTTAAAGCTGGGCTCTATTGAAAAATAGGAAGAAAGGTCAATTTCACTAATTTGCTTTGACAGAAACGACTTAGATGATAAAAGCGTTATCTCTATTCCATTTTGCCCAAAAGCACTAACCATAGCCATAAACTGATCGGTATCAGTTGCTTTTCGAGGAAGTTTTTGATCAGTGATATAAAGCAGTTTCACTAATCAGCTTTTTTGGAATTTCTTGCAGCTCTTTTTCTTAAGCTTTTCATTAAGGAATCAAAACCTTTTTTCTTGATTACACCTTGAAAAGATTTTTGATAAGATTCTGCAGTTGATACATTATCAATTTGCATATCAGTAATCATCCAGTTTTTATTTTTCCATTCCATGTTATAACTAACAGGAGTTTTCACTTCTTTTAAGCTAGCAATTGTTTTAACAAACGCTTTTGAATTTTCAACTTCAATACTTTCATAGTTTACGGAAGCACGATAAATATCAAGTTTTGCTAAAGACTGATCTCTAATTATTGTACCGAATACCTCGACAAACTCATTTTTTTGTTCAACAGTAATTTCGTCATACGTTTCTTGAAGAGCTATTTTTGCCATGGCATCATAATCGATAATTCCATTTATAATATCTTTTAGCTCATTCATTTGTGCATCTGAATAGCTACTACCCTCTTCACCAAGTAGTTTTTTAATTTGTTTATCTCTGTTTTCAAGTAAAATTTTTATTTCACCAGCTTTTTTTGTGTCATTCTGTGATTCTACAGAAGTACTCTTTTCAAAATTAACTAGTTGATTTTTAGATGCATATGTATTTGTTAATGAACCAAATACTAAAAATAAAATTAAAATTGTTCTCATAAGTTAATCATTAAATTTTCCGGTTGCTTTTAATACAGCAGCTCCTTTAACGGTGAAATCATACACAGATTGTTTAAACTCTGCTTCAAGTTCTAAATTAGTTTTTAGGGCTTCAACTAAGTTTTTCAATTCGCCAAGACCTAAATCATAATCAATCTGCTCTTTACGCAACCATTCCTTACTTGTTTGGAGTGCTGATGACAATTTTTCTTTTTTACTTTTAGCAAGATTAAAATCTTTGTAAGTATTGGCTACATCAACTAATAAGGCTTGCCCTATAGCGTTTTTTGAAAATTCTGCTTCTTTTTGTTGATATTCTATTTGGGCTACTTTTGCATTCATTACTCCAAAATTTAGGGATTGTCTAATTCCAAAAGTGTAAATTACATTTATGTAATCAAATCGAGATCCAAAAAGAGGTTGCGACTGAACTGGTCGTGGAGTATGTACGTACTCTCCGCTTAATCCAAAAAAGAAGGCAGGTAGACGTTGTGCTTTTTGAGCATTTACTGCATATGACGCTGCTTTCTCTGCTGCTTTAATAGCTTTCATTTCAGGACGAGAAAGAATAGCTTCCTGTTGAAGTAAAACTAAAGACTGTGTTTCTACTGAATTTATCATAGAATCTGAACTAGGAATATAAGTGATTGAATTAGTTCCAAGACTATAGTTCATTACATCATTAACAAATTCTTTATTCTGTAGAATTTCTTCTGCTTTAATTAAAAATTGCTGTTTATAAATTTTAAACTTATATAACTCTTTAGCTTCAATTTCACCTTCTTCTTCTAAGTCTGTAATTTGATTCTCTGCTTTTCTGAAGGTTTCCAAGGTTTCTAATGCAAGCCTTTCTAATTGATTAGCGAGTACAGCTGAGAAATATAATTTTGTAAGCTGCATTTTTTGATCAGCAAGCTTCATTTCTGATTGATACAAAACGGCTTCAGCGCCCATTTTTACAGCTTCTGTTGCATTTGTCAACGCTCCCCATGTATAAACTGGCTGTGCAAGCGTAAAATCGATTTTTGTAAAAACACTCCAATTATCCCATTCATCTACTAAGTTCGGATCTAAGTGCCATTCATCTCTAGGCAACCCTAATGAACTAGACACTCCTGGCATTACTCCATGATTTGAGCTAATATCAAATCGAGGAAGAATACGATTCGCTTTAACCTCATCAACTCGACTTAAAGCTCTGAATTCTTTTTGTTTTTCTGCTTTAAGAATTGGCGATAACTCTATGGCTTTATTCAAATACTCCTGATAATTAATACGAACTGTGTCCTGAGCATAAATTGAAAAAGGAAGTAGGCTTAAAAAAATGATTACTTTAAAAATCATGAAATAGTATATAAACAGGTTGGATGAGACAAAACAAGTTTTAAACGAAGAAAACTATAAAATGTTGAAATATTATTTTATAAAATAACACTAAAAAACTAATACTACTATTCATTGAAATAGTAGTCCAAAAAAAAAGCCCCAACAAGTGGGGCTTTAGCGGAGAGAGAGGGATTCGAACCCCCGGACCTTTAACAGTCAACGGTTTTCAAGACCGCCGCATTCGACCGCTCTGCCATCTCTCCGAGAGCGCAAATATACACAATTTATTCAGATAATGCTTCAGCTCCTGAAACTATTTCTGAAATTTCTGTAGTAATTGCTGCTTGACGTGCCTGATTGTACTTCAATTTTAATTGGCGAATGATTTCAGACGCATTTTCAGTAGCATTATCCATAGCTGCCATACGTGCACCTTGTTCAGATGCATTAGATTCTAGTAATGCTTTCCACAATTGAGTATTCAAATGTAGTGGAATTAAAGAATCTAAAATTTCTTCAGAACTTGGCTCAAAAATATAATCAGAACTACTTCCTTCTCCTTCAATAGGTGGAACTGGCAGAATCTGAGCTATTTTTCTTTCTTGAGAAATAACAGTTTTAAACTCATTATAAGATAGATAAACGGACTCAAAAGTACCTTTTTGAAAACTTTCCATTACAAATCGCATGATTGCAGCAGATTTTTCATATTGAAGTTTATCAAAAAAACCAGGATAAGCCTGAGCGACTTTATAATCACGTTTTTTAAAATATTCAGTCGCTTTTTTACCTATCGTAATTAAGCTTAATGAATTCGAATCTTGAAAAGATTTTAATTCAGATTGAATATAAATTTCAGTTGCTTTGAATAAGTTATTGTTAAAACCACCGCACAGACCACGATCAGATCCTACAACAACAAGTAATGCTGTTGAAGGATTTGATTTCTCTTTTAAAAAGATAGAAGTCGTTTCTGAACCATCAGCTAATTTGCCAATCACTTCAGATAGCTTTGCAGCATACGGACGCGTTTGTAACATTCGTTGCTGCGCTTTACGCAATTTAGCTGCAGCCACCATTTTCATGGCTTTAGTAATCTGTTGAGTATTCTTTACAGATGCAATTCTGTCGCGTATATCACGTAAATTAGCCATGGTTTAAGCAGAAAGTTGATTAATTAATACTTTAGCTTCAGCAAGAATTTTTTGCATAAAATCTGGTGAAAGAACGCCAGTTTTCTCTAGAACTGCCATCTCATCTTGATGTTTTACAGTAACAGATTCCATAAATTCTTTTTCAAAAACAGCAATTTGTTCGATTTTTAAACGATCCATTAAGCCTTCATTGTTTACAGAAAGTAAAACAACTTGATGACTAACAGGAAGTGGTTTGTTTAAACCTTGTTTAAGAAGCTCAACTGAACGAGCACCACGATTTAATTGTCTTTGAGTAGTAGGATCTAAATCAGAACCAAATTTCGCAAAAGCTTCTAACTCACGATACTGAGCTAAATCTAATTTCAATGTACCAGAAAGCTTTTTCATTGATTTAACCTGAGCGTTACCACCTACACGAGATACCGAAATACCTACATCAATAGCTGGGCGAACACCAGAGTTAAACAGGTTAGTCTGCAAGAATATCTGACCATCAGTAATCGAAATTACGTTTGTAGGAATATATGCAGAAACGTCACCAGCTTGAGTTTCAATTATTGGTAAAGCTGTTAATGATCCACCACCTTTTACAAGTGGTAATAATTCCTCTGGAACATCATTCATTTGTTTAGCAACTGCTTCACTCTGATTGATTTTAGCAGCTCTTTCTAATAAACGACTATGCAAGTAGAATACATCACCAGGATAAGCTTCACGACCCGGAGGACGACGTAATAACAAGGATACTTCACGATAAGCAACAGCTTGTTTTGATAAAT
>Ga0102812_10003144_pt1 | contig 10860 bp, 11 predicted proteins | sample ColrivemetaGS713_FD_79334 | JGI IMG/M metagenome (GOLD analysis project Ga0102812, IMG submission 79334) | Estuarine microbial communities from the Columbia River estuary - Flood tide ETM metaG S.713 | ecosystem: Environmental > Aquatic > Marine > Intertidal zone > Estuary | place: USA... | reverse complement strand
TCGTCAGCTGCTTCATAAATTGCTGTGTTTGGACATTCTGGTTCGCATGCACCACAATTAATGCACTCATCTGTTATTATTATTGCCATACCTTAAATTCTTTTTGTTTTTCCTAAATTTGCTTTCGCAAAAATAACGCCATTATTGGTATTAACAAAAAAATATGTCAGGTAACCAAAACACCATAAATGCACTTATAGAATTGGGGAAATTCCTTAGTCAATTTTCAAGAAAAGATATTCTAAAAAAAGATAATATTCTCCATAATGATTTGTTTTTTGATGGCTTTAAACACCAGATTAAAATTGCACAAGAAAACAATAGTTGGTTTACAAACGATAATATTTTATATGCTTTTGAATCTTGGTCTAACTCTTTAATTTTAAGTAGTTTTAACTATTGGTTAAGTAAGTATAACTTTAAGGATATAGAACCAAAAAAAATTGCCATAATTATGGCTGGAAATATTCCTTTAGTAGGCTTTCACGATTTTATTTCCGTTTTAATATCAGGACATAATTTAATTGTAAAACAATCATCCAACGACAAACATTTATTACCCTTAATATCCAAATATTTAGAACATGTAAATCCTGAATTAAAACATAAGGTTGAATTTACAGAAGATAAATTAGAGCATTTTGATGCAGTAATTGCAACTGGAAGTTCCAATACAGCTAAATATTTTAAATACTATTTTAAGGATAAACCATCAATTATCAGAAAAAATAGAAATTCTGTTGCTATTCTAAATGGAAAAGAGACACATGAGCAGCTAAAATCGCTCTCTGAAGATATTTTTAGATATTATGGTTTAGGTTGTAGAAATGTTTCAAAATTATTTGTGCCAGAGAATTTCGATTTCAATCCTTTCTTTGAGGCTATTTATGATTGGCATCCAATTATTAATGAAGCAAAATATGCCAATAATTATGATTACAATAAAGCTGTTTACTTAATGAGTGAGTTTGAAATGATTGAAAATGGCTTTTTAATGCTAAAAGAAGATTATAGCTACTCCTCACCTATTGCAACACTTTTTTATGAATCATATAAAAATATTGATTCCTTAAAAGAAAAATTAAATTCTGAAAGTGACAAAATACAATGCATTGTTTCTAATGGTTTTAGTAAAAAAGAAATTGATTTTGGTAAAACTCAAAAGCCACAATTATGGGATTATGCAGATGGTATAGATACTGTTGATTTCTTGTTAAAAAGATAGCACAAAAATTATTAATTTCTTAATATAAAATAAGCAATTAATTCAGACCTTTACTTTCTAAATATTAAAAAATGAAAAAACACAATTTTAGTGCTGGGCCTTGTATTCTACCTCAAGAAGTTCTCAAAAAAGCAGCAGATGCTGTTTTAGATTTTGATAATGGTTTATCATTGATTGAGATTTCACATAGAAGTAAACCTTTTGTTGATGTAATGGAACATGCACGTGCTCTAGTTCTTGAATTATTAGGACTAGAAGGCAAAGGCTATAAAGCATTGTTTTTACAAGGTGGAGCGAGTACTCAGTTTTTAATGGTTGCTTTAAATTTATTAGAAAAAAGAGCAGGTTACCTTAATACGGGTACTTGGAGTGATAAAGCTATAAAAGAAGCAAGAATATATGATGATATTTATGAAGTAGCGTCTTCCAAAAATGCAAATTATAATTATATCCCAAAAGGATATAATATTCCTACTGAATACGATTATTTTCATTGTACATCAAACAACACCATTTTTGGAACTCAAATGAAAGCGTTTCCTAAATGTCCAATACCAATGGTATGTGATATGAGTAGTGATATTTTCTCACGTCAGTTAGATTTTTCTCAATTTGATTTAATTTACGCAGGAGCACAAAAGAATATGGGACCTGCTGGAACTACATTAGTAGTTGTAAGAGAAGAAATTCTTGGAAAAGTATCAAGACATATTCCTTCAATGATGGATTATAAGGTTCACTTAAGCAAAGGTAGTATGTATAATACGCCTCCAGTGTTTGCTGTGTATACTTCTATGTTAACACTTGAATGGCTAAAAAATTTAGGTGGTATTGCTGCCATTGAAGAATTAAATGAGAAAAAAGCACGATTAATGTATTCAGAAATTGATATTAATCCTTTATTTAAAGGATATGCAGCTCATGAAGATAGATCTTATATGAATGCAACATTTACGCTTGTGAATGAAGATTTAAAAGAAACATTTGATACGATGTGGAAAGAGGCAGGAATTAATGGATTAAATGGACACAGAAGTGTTGGAGGCTATAGAGCCTCAATGTATAATGCGCTACCACTAGACAGTGTAAAAGTATTAGTAGAAGTAATGAGTGAATTAGAAAGTAAAGCATAATAAAAATGAAAGTATTAGCCAATGACGGTGTTTCTCAAAGCGGAATAGATGCGCTAGAAGCAGCAGGGATAGAAGTAATTACAACTAAAGTTGCTCAAGAACAACTTGCAAATTATATAAATAGTGAAAGCATTGATGTTGTATTAGTAAGAAGTGCAACAACTGTAAGAAAAGAAGTAATAGATGCTTGTCCAAATTTAAAAATTATTGGACGTGGTGGTGTTGGTATGGATAATATCGATGTTGATTATGCTCGTTCTAAAGGTCTTCATGTAATTAACACACCTGCAGCATCTTCAAGTTCTGTTGCAGAACTTGTATTTGCACATCTTTTTGGAGGTGTGAGATTTTTATATGATGCTAACAGAAATATGCCCTTAGATGGTGATTCTAAATTTAAAGACCTTAAAAAAGCATATGCTAAAGGAAATGAATTAAGAGGTAAAACGCTTGGAATTATTGGTTTTGGTAGAATTGGACAGGCTACAGCAAAAATTGCTTTAGGAATTGGAATGAAAGTTATTGCTTTCGATCCTTTCATAGAAGAAACTACTATCTCTTTAGACTTTTATGACCATCAAAAATTAGATTTTACAATTAAAACAATTTCAAAAGAAGATGTATTAAAACAATCAGATTATATCACATTGCACGTTCCAGCCCAAAAAGAATATGTAATAGGAAAAGCTGAATTTGATGCCATGAAAGATGGTGTAGGACTAGTAAATGCTGCAAGAGGTGGTGTAGTAGACGAAGTTGCTTTAATTGAAGCTCTAGAAAATAACAAATTATCATTTGCAGCTCTTGATACTTTTGAAAATGAACCTAAACCAGCTGTAACGGTTTTAATGAACAACAAAGTGTCTTTAACGCCTCATATTGGAGCAGCTACAAATGAAGCACAAGACAGAATTGGAACTGAGTTAGCAAACCAGATTATAAATATTTTAGGATAATTTTTTTAAGAAATAATCTATCCTTAAAAATAAAATGTGACCAATAAGCAAAAGCTGAGTCCTAACTATATATGTTAGGACTTTTTTTGTAAATTAAAACTTCTCATTAACCTTAATCCTCTCTTTTGTTCTTTCTGATTATATATCAAATTTATTAAAAGACAAACTTAAGATGGCTATACCTGTATTAATGCAAGCCATGAAAAGAAATGCGGCTACTCCTGAAGGAGCTCAAGGTCTTTTAGATGCATTAAACAACAAACATGATGGTAGTATTTTAGACAATCTTGGAGGTTTGTTCTCTGGTGGAGTTAACGAAAGTGTTATGGAAGATGGTGAGAGAATATTAGGACATGTTTTAGGTGGAAGACAACAAAATGTTCAAAATGCACTTAGTCAGAAATCTGGTATAGATGCTGGGACTGTTGCTCAAATTTTAAAAGTTGCTGCGCCTTTATTAATGGGTGTGATAGGTAAAGAACAAAGACAAGCAAATGTAACTGACCAAGGTGGTCTTGATGGATATTAGGTGGTTTACTTAAAGGTAATTCTCCACAACAAGAACAAAATTTCTTAGAATCTATATTAGATGCAGATGGTGATGGTAGTATTGTTGATGATGTAGCAGGTATGGTATTTGGAGGAAATAAGAAAAAAAGTGGTCTTGGTGGATTACTAGGTGGCCTTTTTGGAAAATAGAAAAAATTATCAATCTATATTTTTAAGCTGAACATGATTGTTCAGCTTTTTTTTTGCCTAAACATTAACATACTAAGCGGAATGATTTTTGTAATTTTAAGTTAAAGCAAAAGTCATGAAAAAATTAGTTTTAATTCTTGCATTGGTAGTTTCATTTATAAGTTGTAATACAACTTCAAAAACTACAAATTCTACTAAAGAAACTGTTCAGAAAAGTCAAGATACTGTTAGAATTGCTAACGATTCCATTGAATACGAAATAATTATTTTTGAACCTGGTTTTAATTCTTGGTTAGAAACAAGAGCAAAGCCAGAAGGTTATTATACACAATCTTACTTAGAGAGTAGAAATCAAATGTTCGTAACAGAATGGAATATAAGAGTAAATCAACCTAGTAGATATAGCCCAAATTTATATGAAATGCGTATTAACTATAGTCCACATATAGATTATGGATACGAGGTAAATTATAAACTTTACAACTACTTTATATTTTTTCAATTGCACTATAGACAACAATTATCAAGTTTTATACCTAGAATTTAATTACACGTTATATCTTTGCGATTCATTAAAATGACAATGAATAAGTTTAAAGAAAAGTGGGAAATTAAAAAGAATTGGCAATTGCTTTTTCCGTTTCTGGGTATTATTGCACTACTCTACTGTTCATATAGAATAGCTTCAATCTTTTTTGACAGAACAGACATTTCTAAGTTGTTTTATTTAATAGTTCTTTCTTTTATTTTATATTTTGTTTTTTTAAAAATCTCGCTTTGGTTATTTAAAAAACTTGAAAATAGATGGATTGTAAAATATAAATGGGAAATGATACGTATATTTTTGGTTTTTGCATTTACAGGAACTTCATCTGTATTTGTAGGGAAACCTATTATTAAATTACTTGGAATTTCTCAAGATAGTATGAATCCAATTCTTTATTGGTTTTTATACATATTTATCGGTTTGGTATTCTACCAAATACTGTTATTATTTTTTGGATGGCTACTTGGACAGTTTCAGTTTTTCTGGGATTTTGAGAAGAAAATATTTAAACGATTTGGAGCTAAAAGATTAAAATGAAAAAAGTAATATATCATATAGCCTTCAAATTAAGTATCCTAATATTAGTTTTTGCAATACTAACTCCTACTATTGTAAAATTAGCACATACATTAGAAAATCACGAACATATTATATGTACTGATTCTCAAACCACACATTTTCATGGTATAGATTTAGATTGTGAGTTTTATAAATTCAAAATACAAACCCAAACTTTTTATGAATATGTTGATTTTAATTTACATGAAAAATTAGATTTAAATCATGTGATTGAATCTAATTATAAATACTATTCAAGCACTATAGTAAGATTATGTTTTTTAAGAGGTCCACCTGAATTAGTCTAATAAACTAATTCAATTTATAATATCTTAAATACATAAAATGAAAAATAAACTTTTTTGGTTATTTTTATTTATAACCTATTCAACATTTGGTCAGCATTCTGTAAAAGGAATTGTAACAAGCACCAAAACTAATCATCCTTTAGAATTTGTAAATGTATATTTTCCTGAAATTGAAAAAGGAACGATTACAGACGAAAATGGTATTTTCAAAATTTCAAATTTACCTTCTGGAAACTTCAAAATTTTAGTTTCATATTTAGGCTTTCAAACGATTTCAAAACGCATTCAAATACCTTTAGATACTGAATTAACAATAGGTTTATCGCCAGTAATTCTTCAAATAGATGAGATTATCTTGTCAACTCCTTTTCATAAGTTACAAGGAGATAATGTAATGAAAGTTGAGCATAAAAAAGTTTCTGAATTAAATAAAATAGGTGCCATTAATTTATCAAATGGAATGACTTCTATTCCAGGAGTAGAGAGTGTTTCAACTGGAGTAAGTATAGGTAAACCTGTAATTAGAGGTCTTAGTAATAATCGAGTATTGGTATATACTCAAGGTATAAGGCTTGAAAACCAACAATTTGGAGACGAACATGGTTTAGGAATAAGCAGTTCTGGGATTGAAAGTATTGAAGTTATTAAAGGTCCTGCTTCTCTACTTTACGGAAGTGATGCATTAGGAGGTGTACTTTATATTAATCCAGAAAAATTCGCAAATACAAATACTAAAAATGCTGATTTTGGTATAGATTATTTTACAAACACAAAAGGTTATAATACAAACCTTGGATATAAAAGCAGTACAGAAAAGTTTAAAGTAATTTTTAGAGGTAATCTATCTGAACATGCTGATTATAAAACTAAAGATTATTATGTAACAAATTCCAGATTTAAAGAACAAGATTTTAAATCAGCCTTAGGCTATCAAAGCACCTATTTTACAACAGAATTTAGATATAATCTAAATGCTTCACAAATTGGTATTCCAGAAGAAATTAGTATACAAAATAGAGATACTAAACCTTTACTGCCATTACAAAAATTAAACAATCATATTTTTAGTAGTAAATCAAAACTATTCCTTGAAAATTCAAGCTTAGAATTAAACTTGGGTTATACATACAATGATAGAAAAGAATTTGAAGAACACCATCATGATCACGAGCATGAAGAAGATGTAGAAGTTGATGATGATGAAATTTTAGAGCCTGCACTTCATATGAAGTTACAAACGCTCCATTATGATTTAAAATACAACCTTCCTCAGTTTGGAAAAATTGTTTCAATTGTAGGCTTTCAAGGTATGTCGCAAACAAATACAAATTATGGAGAAGAATATTTAATACCTGATTCAAACACTAACGATTTAGGAATATTAGCAACATCACACATTCATTTTGAAAATTATGATTTACAACTTGGTGCTAGATTTGATACCAGAAAGATTGATACTGATGAAGGATTAAATAAAACGTTTAATAGTTTTAATGGAGCTGTTGGAATAAAAAAAGACATCTCCAAAAAAGTAACACTCAGATTAAATCTTGCATCTGGATTTAGAGCTCCCAATTTAGCAGAGTTAACATCAGAAGGAAGTCATGAAGGTACAAATAGATACGAAATTGGAAATCAAGATTTAAAAAGCGAGCAAAATTACCAAGCAGATATAAATGTTGAGTATCAAAGCGAGCATCTTGAAGTTTTTGCTAATGGATTCTATAATAGCATAGCAAATTATATATTTTTATCGCCTGATGGTAACGTTATAGATAATAATCCTGTTTATTTATATCAACAAGAAGACGCTTACTTATTTGGTGGAGAATTTGGATTTCATATCCATCCTCATCCTCTAGACTGGTTACATATTGAAAACACATTTGAAACTGTTATTGGCAAACAAAAAAACGATAAATACCTTCCTCTGATTCCTGCAAATAAATTAACGAATACAGCTCGTGCTGAATTTGAATCAAATTCATTTAAAAATGCATATTGCTTTATTTCTTTAGGCACAACATTTAAACAAAATAATATTAGTGAGTTTGAATCTAATACAAATAGCTATAGTTTATTTAGTGCTGGTTTTGGAAGTGAATTTAATTTCTTAAAAAAGAAATTAAGTATTTCTGTTTCTGGAAATAACTTAACCAATAAAACTTATATAAACCATCTATCTAGACTAAAAGTTGATGATATTAATAATATTGGTAGAAACATAAATTTAGGATTACATTATACTTTTTAGAAATTACAGGAAATGTATTTCAATTGACATTTTAATCCTTAAAAAAAATGACTTTTATAAATGAAGAAATAAATAGTTTTATAGAAACCTAGTCAACATCAATAATGGTTTTATTTCCTTTAAAGAAGTAAGTATAAATCCACATAAGTGTAAATGTTGGAATAATATCTAGCCAAGGTAATGCTTCTTCAATAAAGACTATAACACCTGCAATTTTACCTGTTTTGCCTTTATATAACCTTGTCATTAAATATCCAGCAGCTGGAGCCCAAACGATATCAAAAGGAGGAAAAATAAGTGAGACATAACCTAAAGCGTCAAAAAGTAAGCTAAATGCTAGTTTCTTATATTTTGAAGATTTTTCTAATTTCATAAATTTATACTATTCGCTATTTAAATAGCAAATAGTATACCATTATTTAGGATAACTTTTCACTTATTAGTTTCAAGAATTCCGTTCTGGTTTCAATGTTTTTGAATGCTCCTTTAAATCCAGATGTTGTTGTAACAGAGTTCTGTTTTTGTACACCTCGCATCATCATACACATATGAGAAGCTTCAATAACTACTGCAACTCCTCTCGGCTTTAGAGTATTATTAATGCATTCTAAAATTTGTTCTGTTAAACGTTCTTGCACTTGAAGTCTTCTAGAAAATACATCTACTATTCTAGGTAATTTACTTAATCCAACTATATAGCCATCAGGAATATATGCAATGTGTGCTTTTCCATAAAAAGGCAAAATATGATGTTCACATAGAGAATAAACTTCAATGTCTTTTACAATAACCATTTCATCGTAGGTCTCTTTAAACATTGCACTCTGTAATATCTCTTCTGCATTTTGTTTATAGCCTTGAGTAAGAAATTGCATTGCTTTTGCAGCTCGTTCTGGAGTCTTTATTAAACCTTCTCTAGAATTATCTTCTCCTAAATCTGATATTATTCCTTGATACTGTTCCTTTATTTTTTCAGTAATCTGGTTATTAAAATCTTCAAAATTATCTTTATTCATAATTCTATTTTAGTTTATTACTATAATACGTTTTAATTTTTTTGAGTTTTGGAGCTATCATAATCTCACAGTAAGGTTGATTACTGTTGTTCTCGTAATAATCTTGATGATTAGATTCTGCGTCATAAAACACTTCAAACTCTGTAATTTCAGTTACTATTTTAGATTCAAATACCTTTTCTTTTTCCAAAAATTCAACAAAGGATTCTGCTAGATCTTTTTGTTTACTATCTGTATGAAAAATTGCTGACCTATACTGATTACCAACATCATTACCTTGTCTGTTTAATGTAGTTGGATCATGTGTAACAAAAAAGATTTCTAATAACTCATTATATGAAATTATAGTTTCGTCATACGTTATTTTTATACCTTCTGCATGCCCTGTTCTTCCTTCACAAATTTCACGATATGCTGGGTTTTTAATATGTCCACCAGTGTATCCTGAAGTAACAGTTTTTACGCCTGTAAGGCTTTTAAAAATAGCTTCAGTGCACCAAAAACAACCTCCAGCAAAAATTGCAATTTTAATATTTTCTGTCATATAAATTTAAAAGTAGAATAAATATATCGTTAATTCAAATAAACCATTTCCAGTATTAACATTTTAATCTTCTTTTTAACGTTTAGTTAGGAAAAATCATGGTTTAGCATGTTACTTTTGTATAGACTTAACTAAACAAATGCAATTCATTCAAAGAAGCTTTTATTCTTTATTAAAAATATTAAATTCCAGAAAATATATTACTCTGCTATTACTTATACTGACTTCATTAGTGCAGTCTCAGAATAAAAAAATACTTAATATAACTAAAGCTAAAAAACCTCCAAAGATAGATGCTTTTGCTAACGATCCTGCTTGGAAGAATGCAGAAGAAGCAAAGGATTTTGTTCAGTTTAGACCTGCGATGGGAATAAAGGAAAAAGATCATCAAAAGACAATAGTAAAAATGACTTATGATGACAATGCTGTATATTTTCTAGCTTATCTTCATGATAATCCAGAGGATATCTTAAAACAATTTACCATTAGAGATGATTTTGGTTCTGCAGACTTTTTTATAATTTCTATTAATCCTAATAATGACGCACAAAACGATACGGAGTTTGTTGTATTTAGTTCTGGAACGCAAGCAGATGCTATTGTATCTCCAACTTCTAATGAAGATTTTGGCTGGAATGCTGTTTGGGATAGTGCAGTTAGAATAGTTGATGATGGTTGGATAGTAGAAGTTAAAATCCCATATTCTGCTCTTAGGTTTAGTAATCAGGAAGTACAAACTTGGGGAATTCAATTTCACAGAAGACTAAGAAAAGAAAATACACAATACTCCTGGAATCCTATTGACAATTCTAAAGGATACGTCGGTTTGTATCATGGAGAAATTCATGGAATTAAAAACATTTCGCCTCCTACTCGTTTAAGCTTTTATCCTTTTACTTCTGGTTTAGCAAGAACTTACGATGGTGTAAAAAACACAGATATTAACATTGGAATGGATGTTAAATATGGTATTTCTGAAAACTTTACTCTTGATGCCACTCTTATTCCAGACTTTAGTCAAGCAGGTTTTGATAATGTTGAATTAAATTTAGGCCCTTTTGAGCAACAATTTTCTGAACAACGTCAATTTTTTACTGAAGGTGTTGATCTCTTTAACAAAGGAAATTTATTTTATTCTAGACGTATAGGTAGTAGTCCTAGTTATTATCCGGAAATTGATGAGAATTTTGAAGAAGTAACAGATTTTCCGAATAATGTTAAAGTTCTCAATGCTGTTAAAATATCGGGAAGAACTAAAAATGGATTAGGTGTTGGTGTTTTTAATGCAATCACAAAAAAAACGGATGCCATAATTAAAAACTACGTCACTAATGAATCACGAAAAGAATTAGTTGAACCCTTATCGAACTATAATATATTAGTTGTAGACAAACAGTTTAACAAAAATTCTTCAGTTAGTTTAATTAATACTAATGTTACTAGAAACGGTAGTTTTAGGGATGCTAATGTAACTGCAGGATTAATAAATTTAATTGATAAAGCAAACGTCTATAACCTCCAGGGAAATATAAAAATGAGTCATATTAATGATTTTGAGTATACTGAAAATGGGTTTAGCGGAGAAATTGAATTCGATGAAATTGAAGGTAAAAACAGATA
>Ga0102812_10003140_pt1 | contig 10865 bp, 10 predicted proteins | sample ColrivemetaGS713_FD_79334 | JGI IMG/M metagenome (GOLD analysis project Ga0102812, IMG submission 79334) | Estuarine microbial communities from the Columbia River estuary - Flood tide ETM metaG S.713 | ecosystem: Environmental > Aquatic > Marine > Intertidal zone > Estuary | place: USA... | reverse complement strand
TAACGGCACGAGTATCGGAGTTATACGTGATAGTGCGGTCAGTTTTTGGGCCCCGCTTCTTATAGGTGTAAACACAAGGAATAGTGGTATTGTTGGCAACCGTATAATCAGAGTTAGCCCCCGAAACCGTTGGTGCGTTACTCTGCAACAATCCTTCCCAAACCTCTACACAATTGGTAGTCGCCGCGTCTCCGACACTCATCGGAGCACCGGACGTATTAACATGCAGGGTTCCATCTCCAAAACCGTTAACCGCACCACTTACCGTACCTTCGGCAATCGCCTGTGCCCGGATCAAGGCGATACCGGTAGCAAAACCGGCACCGGCACCGCTGACGGCGGCAGTATGCGCATCGTCGGTGACGCTGATAAACCGTGGCAGAGCGACGGCGGAGAGAATACCCAGCAGCGCGATCACCACGATCAATTCAATAATCGTAAAACCGGTTTGTTTCCTGTTCATATCAACTCCTTAGCGGTACCTTAAATTTTATAGGACTACGTTATATTAGTTACGGTTTGAGTCAAGTGTGGACGGCTTGTTTTTCTGCCATCCCTGTCAATCAGTGGCTAAATATCCGATCAGCTCAATCCTCGTGGCTTTGTTATCGGCCGAAGGGCTGACAGACTTTAACCGAAATCCCACACGAGTATCTTCAGCCCGCTCAAAACCTTGCATCGCAGCACGGTAACGAAAGCGGTAATAGAGTACGCCACGGTCAACATCAAAATACCAGTTGCCCGATTTTGCCTGATCAACTGCAGCACAACTCAACTCACCCAGATAGTTACTCGGCAACGACAGTACACCGTCGAGCAACTTCATCGGATTGCTACCTTCCAGTTCAGCCAAATTCCCCCGGTCACGCCGACCGATCGCATCGCTAATCGCCAGATTCACCCCAGCCTGCAGCCAACCGCGAATACCACTGAATGCCGCCTGTTCGGCATCGACCACGATATTCATATACTGACGATAGGACACGGTTGCCAACACCACAATCATTAGCCCCGCTACCAGTAATTCCAGCATCGAAAAGCCCCGCTGGCGCTGAACCGTGCACAGGGAGGCTTGACGAAAGCGGTTCATCATCATCGGTTCACGCTGCCGTTGAGCTCCCATAAGGGCAAGAACACCCCGAGAGCTAACACCAGCACCATCATGCCGATGGCCACGATCAAAATCGGTTCTATGGCGCTGGCCAGACCCTTAAGATCGTACTCGACCTCCTGGTCGTAAAAATCAGCCGCTTCCTCCAGCAATTCGTCGACATTACCAGTCTCCTCGCCCACCGCCAGCATCTGCAATACCAGAGCACTGAACATATCGGCCTGCTGCGCGGTACGGGTAAAGCTCTCGCCACGCTCTATCCCTTTACGCATCCCCTGGATCTTGGCGCCAATATAACTGTTACCCACCGCCGAGGAGACAATGGCCAGACCCTGTTCAATCGGAATACCGGCCCGCATCACCAACGAGAAGGTTCTAGCAAAACGCCCCAAGGTAATCCTCTTAAACAGGCCCCCTACCACCGGTAATCGCAGTTTATAACGATCCCACTGCAGCATGCCCGCTTCGGTCTTGATATGACGTTTAAAAGCCACCAGCGCAAACACGGCTCCGCCGATCAGCAGATACCAGTAATCTTTGGTAAAACTGGAGATCGCCACCAGCACCCGGGTCTGCCAGGGCAGCTCTGCTCCCAGACTGGCAAATACGCCCGCGAACGCGGGGATAACAAAAATGTTAATGATCATCATCGCGATGGCGATGGCCAAAATCACGAAAGTAGGATAACGGGTCGCGGATTTCAGATTCTTGATCGTGGTGCGCTCAAGCTCCAGGTGCTTGGCGATCTGCGAGAAAGATTCATCCAAATTACCGGTATTTTCACCCACATGGATCAGACTGACATAGAGGCGCGAAAAAACTTTGGGATGCGCATGAATCGCGCCGGACAGGGTGTGACCTTGCTCGAGATCATCGGCGACCGCGTTCAGGGTCTCCTGCAACAACGGGTTATGCACTGACAGCGCCAGTCCTCGCATCGCCCGGGTAATCGGCACGCCGGCTTTGGTTAAACTACGCATCTGGCGGCTAAAGATGATCAACTCATCAAGGCTGACCTTCTGTAAAAACTTGGGTTTGCGGATATTGATATCGCCAGCACCCTGAGCTTTCTCGGCTTTGGCAAGGGTAATGCTGACTGGGGTGATCTGCCGCTCAGCCAGAAAACTGGCCACCTGACCGGCACTGGCCGCCTCCTGGCGCCCCTTGACCTGCTCTCCGGCGGCATCTCTACCGATAAAATTAAAGCTGGGCATCGCTATCCTTGATCCATCGGTTCTAGGCTAAGACCGGTATCCCGCTCGGTCTTCGGCGACGCCCCTTGGGAGCCGATCTTTGTGGCGACATCCTCCATCTGCTCGGTCACCCGGAACACCTCCTCTAACGTGGTGCGCCCCATACCGGCATACTCCAGAGCGTTCTGCGCCAGCGTCTTAAAACCTTCGGCTTTACGGGCAGCATGGGCAAAAGCCGCAGTATCGGCAGCCCGAAGCGCATCAGCCATGTTGTCATCGAGTTCCAGCAGCTCAAAAATACCAATACGGCCACTGTAGCCCGTGTTGTTGCAGTTGGTACAGCCGGTACCGTGATGCAGCTGCAGACTTTGACTCTGCACCCCAAGCTCCTCTTCTAGCCAGGCTTGCTCGGTATGATTGGGTGTATAAGGGGCTTTACAATGCACACAGATTTTACGAACCAGTCGCTGGGCTAGCACCCCACGTAATGCCGAGGCCGCCAGAAAGCCTTCAACACCGATATCTACCAATCGCATTGCCGAGCTAATCGCATCGTTGGTGTGTAACGTCGATAGGACCAAGTGACCGGTCATCGCCGCCCGCATCGCTATGGCCGCAGTTTCACTATCACGAATCTCACCCACCAACAGGATGTCCGGATCCTGACGCAGAGTCGCTCGTAACACCGTAGCAAAGGTCAGTCCGATCTTGGGATTGACGTTGACCTGGTTGATCCGCTCGAGTCGATATTCCACCGGATCCTCAACGGTGATGACCTTCTTGGTCGGCTGATTCAGTTCCATCAAGGCGCCGTAAAGAGTGGTCGTTTTACCACTACCGGTCGGTCCGGTGACCAGAATCAAACCATGCGGTTGATGGATCAACCGACGAAAACGCCGCAGAATATCATCAGGCAACCCCGCCTTATCCAAACCGATAGTGCCACCGGATTGATCCAACAAACGCATCACCACCGATTCGCCATTCTGAATCGGCATGGTCGAGATCCGCACATCCAGACTACGGCCGCTGACACTGATGTTAAATCGGCCATCCTGTGGCAGGCGTTTTTCGGAGATATTCAGCTCCGCCATCAACTTAAGACGCAGTACCAGCGCGGTGGCGACTCGCGTCTCCTTAACCACATGCTCCTGCAGCACGCCATCAACTCGTTGACGAATACGCAGTACCTTCTCGTCGGGCTCAATATGGATATCTGAAGCCTTGACCTGCACAGCATCTTCAAAGATCGACTGCAGCAGCTTAACCACCGGCACTTCAGAATCGTCAGTCGCCGCCAGATCGGCCAGATCAAAAGCGTCATCGCCGATCTCTTCGTCCAGCTCCACCGCTAAACTGGAGATCTCACTGGTACGCCGGTATACCCTATCCAGGGTGCTGAGCAATTGACTCTCGGCGACCACCGCCTGACGCAAGGATTTGGGCAGCAACCGCTGCAACTCATCGAACGCAAACAGATCCATCGGATCTGCCATGCCCACCAGAAAATAATCCTCATGCTCTTTCAGCACAATAGAACGGAATCGCCGTGCATGAGCCTCGGACAGCCGCGCTACCTCTTTGGGATTAAACTCATAGCGGGTCAGCTCGACTGCGGGGATATTAAGCTGCTGGGACAAAAACTCGGTAAAACGCGCCTCGGTCACCATTCCCATAGCGACTAACGTGCGACCCAGTTTCTGACCAGTTTGCTTCTGCTTAGCCAATGCCTCCATCAACTGAGGCTCAGTAATGACCGAGTTCTGAACCAACAGATCGCCGATACGAAGTTTCTTGCCTGGCGCCGCCATGCTTGCTCCTAGCCTCCCAGCTGCGCCAGACGCTGGCTGACAAAATCAGCTAGAACGGGCGGCACCTGAGGAATTTTAAACACATTTTGATACGCTTGTTTGGCCTGCTGCGGCTGTTGCAGCGCTTCCAACGACATCGCCAAACCGATCCACCAGCGAGGCTCGCTTGCCCTGAGCTGGAGTAGTCGGTGATACGCCTCTGCCGCCTGTTGATGCTCACCGGCAGCCTGTAAGGCGGCTGCACGGATCTGATGGAATTCTGAATCACTAGACACGTCAGGGTGGTTTTCACCCAACAGCCTCACAGCGTCGGTTAACTCACCGCGTTGAATCAGCAACCGCGCCTTTAGCTTACGCAGCCCTGCATGAGTGCGATCAAGCTCTAAACCCGCATCGATCAAAGATTCGGCTTGGTCAGATTGCTGGGCACCGATCTTGAGCGTGGCAAGTAGTGTGCGACTGGAGGATGCGCCAGGCTCCTGCTGCACTAGTGATTCCAGCAACTGCTGTGCTTGAGCTAGCTGACGACGATTGACCTGCTCCAGCGCCTGGGCGACCACCGCCTGATCACGCTGCTCTAATGATTGCGGCGCACTCTTACGCAGTGTGGCGGTCGGGAGAGATGGTTTAACGGGGTCTGGTTTCGCAACACCGGGCATTGCCTCCCTATCAGGGGCAACTGTCTTTTCTGAGCCAGCCGGTGTTGGCTTGGAGCTTGAAACAGGCGCAGTCACCGGCTCCACCATCTTGGCAGTGCCAACCACAGGGGGCGGCGCCACCGGATCGATACTTAACGCCAGCCGGTGTTGCTGGTCACCATTTCGGCCTACTACCCGAAAAATGGCATCCTGATAGGTTTCCAGCTCCAGGGTCAAATGACCATTTTGAGTCACGAACTGTGCCGAACGGATCAATGCGGCTGTCGGCTCGGGCAGCTCGGTCCCCAGCGCCACCGCGCCAAGGTCTAACTGCAGGGTCCGCGGAGTGCTCAGTAACACTCGTTGAGGCGGTGCCTGAGTCAAAGTCAGCGCCAATTGCACGGTGGGTCCCTCTGTCCAGCTGACGTCGGTGACTTGCACCTGAGAAGCCACCTGAATGATCGCCGGTTGCGCCTCGGGAGCGGCTGCAACCTTTACCGGTGGCGCTGGTGTAACGACGGCCGCCGGGACCACGGCAGGCTCGACCCTTCGCCACAGCTGAGGATTATCGTAAAGCCACAAGCCGCCAGCCCCAACCAAGACCAGCAACGTCAACAAGGCCAGCGGTAACCAGCGCGTGGTCGATACGGGCTGCTGCCGAGGGGCTGCCGGCCTAGGGCTATTAGCTAGCTCCGCGGTAGGCGACGACTGGCGACGTTTGTCGAGATCCCGCAGCATCTCGTTAACCAGACTCATACGCCACTCCCCAGCACCAGCCAAGCAGAGAGGCAGAGGACTGCAACCGAGGCTGCTAGTGCGACCATCGGCAGCGGAAGGGACTTCAGCTCAACCCCTTCAGTATCCTCCACCGCCATCTTGATATGCGCGGGGATGATCTGTCGCTCACCCTTGCCGTATGCCACCATCAACGCCTTATGCGCCAGAATATTGATCAGCCGTGGCGTACCAGCGGCGGCCTGACACAGCAGATTCACCGCCTTGGTGGTAAACAGCGCAGGGCCGTTATAGCCCGCTAAGGTCAACCGGTGCTGCAGATACTGCGCGGTACCCTCGCTGTCGAGATGCTGCAACCGGTAAGAGAAGGTGATCCGTTGACGCAACTGGCGCAGCGAGGTCTGACTCAATAACTGATCCAATTCCGGTTGGCCAAAGAGCACCACCTGAAACAGCTTGGTGGTTTCAGTCTCCAGGTTGGTCAGTAACCGCAATGCCTCGATGGTTTTCTCCGGCATCGCCTGGGCTTCATCAACAATCAAGACCACCCGCTTACCTTCAGACACCCGTTCAATCAGGCGCTTGTTGATCCGCTCCAGCAGATCAAAACTGCCTTTAAGAGTCTCCAGATCGACACCCAGCTCTCGGGCGAAACTCATCCGGAACCCGTCTGGACTCAGGTAGGGGTTAGGAATATAGGCACTGATGCAGTTGTCATCCAGCGAGTTTAAAACTTTGCGACACAGCAGGGTTTTACCGGTGCCGACTTCGCCTACAATTTTCACAAAGCCGTCGCCGTTCTCCAGCGCCACCAGAATCAGGTTAAGCGCCTCCTGATGGGTGGCCATATTGAGGAAAAAATGGGTGTTCGGTGTCAACGTAAACGGCAGTTCGTTTAAGCCGAAAAATTGCTGATACATATACCTCGGCCTATTCAATAACCATCAGGGAGCTACGTTCTGTTCTCTGCTTTCGATTCATTATCAGCAGCGCTGATCGGACTACTTATTCCGCTTATGCACTAGGCCTTCTCGATGATACAGGCCGTCAAAATTACCCAGGCTCTGCTGCAGCGAGGTACGCCAGGCTTCACTATCGGCAATCGTCGGTTTAAGCAGGATAACCAGCTCGCTCTTCACCGATTGCTGACGCTCCTGCCGGAATAAGCCGCCGACGGTATCCAGATCGCCCAATACCGGGGTCTTGCCTCGGGTATCTCGGCTGATGGTTTGCATCAACCCCCCAATCACAATCACCTGACCACTGCTGGCACGCACCACACTGTCAGATTCACGAATAGTGCTCTGTGCTAACGGCAGCTCTAAAGTTTCGGTGCCCAAACTGATCAGCTTATTCTGGTCCTGTACTTCGCTGATCGATGGGTGCACATGGAGAATAATCTCACCATTGGCACTGATCTGCGGGGTGACATCCAGCGCGATACCGGAAAAGAACGGCGTCAGCTCGACATCAGGGGTCGTGGTAGTCGCGGTGCCAGAGGTGGTGGTGGTCGAGATATCGGTGACAAAAAATTCATCGGTACCGACTTTAATCACTGCCTTCTGATTATTCAGGGTAGAGACTCGCGGGCTCGATAGCACCTGCACCTGACCCTGGGTTTCCAGTAGTTCGATCAAGGCCGTGAAATCGTCGGCGATGTTAAGCGCCGCACTGAAGATACCCCCAATGGAATCGGGGCTAGTCAGCGTAGAACTGGATTGCCCCAGCGTCAGTGAGTCACCTTTACTATTGATCACTCCCGACCAGTTGATACCGGCCTGATAGCCGCTACTGAGCTGGACCTCCAGTATTTTGGCCTCGAGGATGACCTGACGCTGTAATGTTAGCTGGGCCTGCTTCAAAAATTGGCTGGCGGACTCCAACTCACTCGGCAACGCCTTGATCACCACCACACCGGCCTGAGGAGAAACCACCACGGTCCGACCTTCGCCATTACCGATAATGGCTCCCAGGGTTTGTTGTAACTGGCCCCAGAAATCGGTCGCACTACGAGTGTTGATCTGGGTACCGATCACCCGATCCCCCCCCTGAGTATCACCGCTTTGAGTGACGGCTCCTGGGCTGACTTGAATATCAGAGCCACCGGAGCGGCTGACATTCAGGTAGTTGATCTCGAATAACACGGTTTCCAGCCGGGTAGGTACGACCTGATACAGATTACCGCTGTGCTTATATTCGTAACCGTAGACATCGCGCACGGTGCGCATCACCTCATCAACAGTGACGTTTTTCAGATCCAGAGAGATCGCACCGGTAATCCCCTCACTGACCATCATGTTGTAAGGTGTATCCTGCACCAACCCCATAAAGAAACGCCGCGCATCCAGTTGCTCAGCGCTGATATCAAAGCGCTGCCCCTCAGCACCGGACAGCCCCTCGACCTGTAATGGCGGCAGTAACGACTGCATGACATCGGCAGTAGCGGCCTGCTGCTGAGCCTCCAGCTGCTGATTACTCGCCAAAGCGTCTGACAGGCTCTGAGTACCCTCCTGCTTAGCGGTCACACCGGTAGAGGGCTGCCAATTCTGACAACCGCTCAACAGCACTATCAACCCCATCCCACTAACCGTTAACCACCGCATCTACTCTGCTTCCTGACTGTTTCGCTTAATATTGATGAGGGACCCTAGTGTCAACGAGATCCGTCTACTGCCCTGTTTAAGCACCACCGAGCCTGGTTCAATCGCCAGCACTTCAGCACCACGAATCCGCTCGCCTTGACGCACCTGCGTATCATTAATCACCGCATAGCGCCCTTGCGCACTGATACGTATCCCCTGAAGCTGCCAAGGGTTGGCTTTTTTTACCCCCATCGACACCTCGCCACGCTGTTGCAGCGCCGGTGGACGGGTCGGATCGACGGCAGCCCAACTGGGAGTAACGCTAAGGCTACAGACGATCAATACTGTCATCCGCCGAAGAGACTTAAACACCTAACCACTCCTGCGTTGAACTGAGGGTATAAACCTGCAACGTCACTCGGGCATTGGGGTAATCGCCCACTTGATAATCAATACTGTTCCAGAACAGCGATTTATTGGCCTGCTCAGCAGCTTTCAAAAAGCCCTGCACTTCAAAAAAACCGCCCTCAAGCACCAGTTCAAGATTGTGCCGGAACAAACCCTGCGTGGTTACAGACGCCTCATCTGCCTTAGCCATAGAAATACTGACGGGAGGCGCTTTACTCAGCCCCATGACGCGCACACCCGGATGCTGCCGCAAAATCTGTTGCAACAACTCAACCATCTGCAGAGGCTCTACCAGCGCAGCCGAACGCGTTTTCTGTTGTTGCAGATGGTCCTCAATCTGCGCCTGAAAAGTGTCAATCTGTTGCTGGAGCACAGCGTTAGGATCTTGGACTTTAAGCGCCTTGGCTAATTGATAATCGATAGTTGCCTCGGCAGCCTCTGTCTGTAGGCGTTGCAAGGTACTGGTCAGCGCAGCACTCTGCTGTTGTGCCGGTTCGATCAGGTAGGTAAAAGTCGGGAAGGCCAGTGCCACCACCAGCGTAACCAGAATCAATACCCGCTCGCGCAGGCTCATGGCATCAAAACGTGCGGCCCAGCTGCGTAGCTTCTCCATCACGCGCCCCCTCTTACCGATCGGCTGCCACTGAGTCTAAACTCAATGCCGCTGTTCGCTTCGGTAAGCTCAAACTGATCAAACAGTGCCTGTTGATACGCCTCTGCCTGACCTAAGCGCTTTAAATACTTAGGGATAAGCTCTGCATTACGCGCATGCCCCTGCAGCGAGATCTGAGCACCATTTTGGCTGGCCTGAATCCGGGTTAACCAGACCCCGCTCAACGCCTGCTCCGACAACCCGGTAAACAACGGGGAAAACACCGCACTGCCCGGAGGTGCCAGCTGCGCTAATAACTCGCTAAAACGCTGTTGCGCGGCCAGCTGTTGCTGGAGTCGATCACGCGTCTGACGCAGCTCTGGGGATTCCGTCTTGGGGCGCTTCTGCTCTCGCAGGGTTCGGGTTTGGGCGGCCAGATCATTTTTCTGCTGTTTGAGTACCGCCGCTTGCTGCTGCAGCTGATCCAACTTTCGAGTCTCCAGCACAGACACCACCGCCAGCAATACCGCCAACCCGATTACCACCAGCAGCGTAGTCAACGCCGATACCGGGGTCTTGACCTTCTCCTGTTTGACGTACAGATTGATATGCTGCTTCATACCGCACTCTCCGGCAGTACCGCCGCCACAGCCAGCATCACCTGCAGCTGCAAAGCCGGCGTCAACGGCGGCTCACAGCTAAAGTGTTCACCCAGATCCAACTGCACCAGCTCCACTTCCAGGTTATAACGCAACTGTCCCAACAAAGGCGTTTCACCCGGTTGAAGCGGGCAGACCAATAACCGCAAGCAGGGCGGCTTACCGATCTGGCTTTCGAAATAATCCAGCGAACGCTGCAGATCAAGCACCATATTACTCGCCCGCGCTTCGATATCTTCGACGTCAGTCGCGATCAGCGCGGCGGGGGTATCAACCTTACGGGTCAGATAGAGATCGCCTTCAGAGACCAGGCTGATCAGACTAGTCGGTGTTTGCAGCCCCAGAATAGCGGTACCCAAGGTCTCCCCTTCCAACGCTTTTAAGCGCAACAACGCCAACTCAGGAATCTCAATGGCATCAAGCGTCAACCCAGCAGCCTGAGTGAAGGCCAGAATAGCCTCTGAAACGCTGGATTCGATGATCGCCACATAGAGCATCTTGTTGCGCCCCCGATAAGCATCATCGGGGAGAGGAAAGTAATCGAGCACCGCACCGCTGATATCAAAGGACACCATATCCTTGATCCGCCACCGCAATGCCTCTTTAAGCTCGGCATCAGCGACAGCCGGCGCTTCCACCAGCAGTAAACTGTAATCCTTGGGACGCAGCACCCAGGTTGTCGCACAACCACCCACAGCCCAAGCCTGTACCGCAGACTTCAATAGTTCCGGCGTATCAAGACGGCACTGCTCCACCTGCTGGCAACGCAACGGGTTAGCCTGACGGTCGTCATAATGAGCAAATCCGAGTCCCGCGTCATTAAGAGTCAAACCGACTCGTCCGCGACCCGATTTTTTCTTAGTAAACAGGCTGATCAGACCCTTCCCCTTTTCTCGTAAACGACGGCGCATTCTAAGCCCGTTTTTTAACACAGGCCACCGCGGATTACTATGCAAGCCACCCGAAGGGCGACAAACCGGGTAAAAAAGGGCTGTTGACTCTAATTCAGAGTGCGTGTTTAATACGCCCCGATTACAGATTGCCCGGATAGCTCAGTCGGTAGAGCAGAGGATTGAAAATCCTCGTGTCGGCGGTTCGATTCCGTCTCCGGGCACCATCTCTTTCAAAGGCTTGCG
>Ga0102812_10003134_pt1 | contig 10888 bp, 7 predicted proteins | sample ColrivemetaGS713_FD_79334 | JGI IMG/M metagenome (GOLD analysis project Ga0102812, IMG submission 79334) | Estuarine microbial communities from the Columbia River estuary - Flood tide ETM metaG S.713 | ecosystem: Environmental > Aquatic > Marine > Intertidal zone > Estuary | place: USA: Columbia... | reverse complement strand
TAGTAAAAGCTCAGATTCAAGTATCATCTAATGATGCAAGGCATAGTGCTTTGCTAGATGATCTAAAACAAAGAGTTGTTGAACTCGAAAGGAAGAAACTATGAATAATCGTAATACAACTATGGCTGGTATTGGTGCAATTATCGTCGCTATTGGCAGTGTACTAACCGCAATGTTTGATGGTGATCCAGCAACCGTAGCTGACTTTGGTTCAGCTGTTGCTGCCGTTATTGCTGGTATTGGTCTTATCTTAGCCAAGGATGCCGCTAACAATAACAATAATCCAAATGTTTGATAAAGTACTTGCACAGATTGCATTAGGAATATTCGATGTGCTACTTAAAAGAATTGAAATGGGTCACATTGCGGTGGACGCTGATGTTGATCGTGAGCGTCTTCGTGCTGCTGGTTCTAGGATTGATGAGTGGCTGCGGCAACAGGACAGTCTTTATCCCAGAGGACAGTCCGATCAGAATGGGACCTGATGCCAAGGCAAGGGTATATACATTGCAATCAGGACAATGGTTACTTAGCAATAATCAAGTAACCATACCAGAAGGCTGGTACTGTGTTCCACCATCATATGTAAAAGATACTAGACCCCTAGGAGGTAATAAATGAAAGAAAAATTAAATGACATGCAAGAGAGACTATTGGATTGTTTAATCAGCGATCTAAATGATCCAGATAGACGAACTCCAGGTCTATATACCGTAGTTCGTGGTGTACTTAGTGATCATAAGGATAAGGTTAATACTATTCCTAATGAAACAATCGAAGCCGTAGAGGCAGCCATGAAGGATGCCGTACCATTTAAGATTAAGAAAGCAGCATATTGATGAAGGTCCCCCAAGAAGTTATTGATGATTTTAGAAACCACTTGTATTTTTGTTTTAAGCATCTTGGCCTTGGGGAGCCTACCAAAATTCAGTATGAACTAGCCCGAGAGATCCAAGAAGGTCCTTCAGATGCCATTATAGCCGCAGGACGAGGTACTGGTAAGTCTACCATTACCGCTTGTCTAGCCAGTTGGGAATGGCTTAAGGACCCCAATCTAACCTTCCTAGTATTATCTAATACCCAAGGTAAGGCTATAGACTTCGTATCTCAGGCTAGAAAGATCTTATCGGTGGTTCCCTATTGCAAGTATATGGTTCCACGGGATGTAGATAAAGATAATGCACTTGGTTTTAACCTAGCGGTTAGAACCAAGTTTACACAAGATTTGAATTGTGCTGCCCGAGGCATCACAGGTCAGATCACAGGTCTACACGCAGATCGTGTAGTTCTAGATGACATTGAGATTGCTGGTAAGAATGAAACACCAGTTGGTAAAGAAACATTACTTAAGAAACTAGCAGAACTAGAATCTATTAGAAATAAAGGTTCTAGGGTTATCTTCCTAGGTACTCCTCATTATCAAGACTCAGTTTATAATGTCCTAAAGGAATCCTATCCCATGATTAAGTACCCAGCCGAGATGCCAGACACCTCAGTTCCAGCCGAGGTTGAGAACGTGGCTCCTTGGGTCCTAGGATTGGATATAGAGCCAGGGGATGCTACCCAGCCCGAACGGTTCGACCGAGATGAACTTGGCTCCAGAAAGGCTAAAATCGGCCCTAGTCACTATGCCCTGCAATACAAGCTGGTGACCTCCCTTGCTGATGCCGATAGGTATCCACTAAAGCTTAGAGATCTAATAGTCATGGATCTAGATCCAGAGATTGGTCCAGATAAGATTGTATGGCAAGGACAGAATCCTATGAAGGATATGCCTAACTTTGGTATCTCTGGGGATTTAATCTCAGATCCTATGTACATTAGTAATAATTATCTTAAATACAACCATAGTCACCTAAGTATAGACCCTAGTGGCCGAGGAGCTGATGAGACTGGCTTATGTGTATCCTCAGTCCTAAGTGGTACCATATTCATACATGAACTCCTAGGTATCCAAGGTGGCTATGATGATGCTACTTTAAATAAGATTGCTAAGATTGTAAATGAATATCAATTATCCTTAGTCCGTGTAGAGTCTAACTTTGGTGATGGTTTATTTACCAAAGTCTTGATTCCATTCTTAATGAAGAACTGTCCCCATCAGGTTGGGGTTGAGGAATATAAGGTAACTGGTCAAAAAGAATTAAGAATTATATCTACCTTAGAACCTGTAATGGCTATGCATCGCCTAGTCATGTCACGCAAGGCGGCTAGGGATCAGAATAATCAAATACAACTAACTAGACTCCACAGGGGTCGAGGGGCTTTGAAGCACGACGATAGGGTGGATGTGCTGTCAGCAGCCGTAGAGTATTATAAATCCCATATGTCTACCGATACCGAAAAAGCTACGGAAGATTATAAAAAGAAAGAATGGGAAAAGAGAGTCAAGGACTGGGCTAATAACTTTAGAGCCAGTGACTATGCTCCAACTAGTGGTGCTACACGGGTTGTTGCTACTAATCAAAAACCTAAAAATCGTAAAAGCCAGTGGGGCTGGTAAGGAGTAATTCATGGAACCCATGACAATGATGGCTATTGGATCTGCCGTTGCTGGTGGTCTGCAATCTATTTTTGGTGGACAAGCACAGGCTGCAGCTATGGAAAGACAGAATGAACAAGCATTTCAAAATTGGATTGCTTCTAATACTCAAAAAACAATGAATAATGCTAGAGAACAGTTTCAATCTACTTATGCATTTTCACAACAACTAAAACGTAATCAAGCTATTGCTGAAAATGCCTATAACTACCAATATGAAGCAATGTCTACTAGTAAGTATAATAAATTATTAGCACAAAGAGATATGTCTTCTGCTATAACAAGTAATAGAGCTGCTTTACTAAACTCGACATTAGCAAAAGGAATCTCATCTAGTAGTGGATTATATGGAATGATGGCTACAGCCCAAGCATTAGATGCTATTAATAAATCATCACAAGCTAATATGGCTATTAAAGCTGAACAAGAACAAATCAATCAACAATTTAAGGGTATGATGTCTCAACAAACAGAAAATATATTTATGCCTAATATTCAAATGTATGATGCTGAACCTATTTATGGTGACGCTAGTGCTGCTGCAACTGGTGGATTGATTTCTGGTTTAGTTCAAATTGGTGGGGCTTTGGGTGCTGCTGGTTTAGAAGGAATGAAAAATACACCTACAACTACATCTACAGTAGGAAAATCAAATCAATATGGTACAAATCTAAGTAAAGCACCTAGTGGTTATACTTATAATTCAACGGCTTCTCAAACTACATTCCAAAGAACTTCTACACCCTCTTCCACTTTAAACTGGTATCGGAGATAACTGATGTCTCAAATGAATACTCAAAATTTATTAAAATTAGGTAATAGTATACCTCTTCCACAAGTTTCTCCTGGAACTCCAGAATACAATCAAAGTACTTTTCAAGGTGGTCAGGTTAGCGTAGGAGCTCCTAGACAACAAGTCGGACCTTCTGGATCTGAAGCCATGTATGGAGCTTTAGCTGAGATTGCAGGAGGTATTAGTAAAGGTATTGACAACTTTTCTAGAATTAGTTCTGATATTGAAAAGCAACGTATTGAAGCAGCTAGAATTAAGTTAAAAGAAATTAAAACTAAAGAATATGAAGACGGTATAACTCCTGAAAGTAAGTTATCAGAATGGAATGATTATATTAAAGAAGTTTGGACCCCAGTATTAGGAAATACTTGGGCAGATGATCTAAATCTCAGTGCTTATGAGTTATTTGGTAGTAAAGAAGCACAAGATAAATTTGAATCAGAAAGATATCAAAATGAAGCTACCCTATTCTTTAATGACCCTAAAAATACTTTTAGATTAAATCAAAATTCATCATTTGGTAAGAAGGAATTTGATTCATTCTATGAAAATAAATATAGAACAGCTTCTGGTAATAGATGGTTTAGGCAAACTAAACAAAGTAATATTTCACAATATCAACAAGAACAAGATGCTTTAGCTGTTCAAGGATTAGAAGCTGGATTAACCAGTTTTCTTCGTATGCCTACTGCAGAAATGAATCAAATAGTTTTAGAAGGTGGACCACAAGCTAAAAAAATTAAAGATTCTTATAGTGTATATTATAATGAAATTTTACCACAAATTTCAAAAGCAGAAGATAAAGATATTCCAGATATTCTATATAAATTTTATGTTGATAAACTGATTACACAAAATCCAAATCAGTATAATGAACATACATTACATGTTTTACAAGATAGACTTCCAAATGCTATTGCTCCTAGAGTTCAAATGCTTCAGGATCTTAGATTAAGTCATGAAATAGCTACGCAAAAACAAAATGCTGGTATAGCTATGGCAACAGCTAGAGATGCTGTAGCAGATCCACAAACATTTACTACTTCTGCTGTTCCTTATATTAAAACAGGTATTCAAAGTATTCCATATTTAGGAGTTCCTGAATTTAAGCAGGAAGAAGCAGTAGTTGGTTTATTTACTGATATATGGTCTTTAGGAAGAAATAAATCTGACAATAGTTTAACTTCTCCTATTAAATTTGTTCTTCCTCCCGTTAAAGAGGCTGATCAATTACGAACTCTAGCTTATAAATATTTCCCAATTCTACAACAAAAAGGTAATAAAACAAACCTTAGTGCTTTAACCCCATTAGAACAAGTTGAATACATGAGTGGAGCATATTTAGCCCAAGCAATTGCATCTGATCCAGAAACAACACAAAGATTAATAACAATCTTTAAAGCAACAGATGTTGAAGATCTCTTTAAAAAGTTTTCTTCAAAATTAAAAGGAACTATATTTACTTCAAAAGAATTTAGTGAGGCTACTGGAACTGTAATTAAAAATGTTTCATCACAACTAGAATCAGCTACTCAATCAATTAAAGGTAATGGTAATATAGAGGATATTGATAGACGAAGACAAGAAGTAATTAACAGTTTACCTAGACGTCTTGGACTTAATGATGTTAGACTTTTTAGAAGTATTTATATGAATTTAGGAGAAGTAGAATCTCCAAAAAACTTTGTAGATATAGATTCTTGGTATAGTAGTCTAGCGCCTGAAGATAAGAAAATTATTGATGGTTCAGGTATTATGTATGGAGTTAATAAAGCTAGTTTAGAAACACTTGCTAAAGCTGCTCATTCATTTGAACTTATGGCAATTGATACAATTAATGGAGTTAAAAAAACAATTTCATCTGAAGGTCAAGATGTTATAAAGGAACAGGCAAAGCAAGTTGAAGCAGAAAGAAAAGAAGCTGAAAAACTAAGTTTAATTTCTAGATCATATAGCTTATCACCAGACATCTCAACAGCTACTCAAACTAAAGGTTATGTTGGTTCGGCTTTCTTACTTGGTACAACAGCTAAGGATAAAGAAGATAGACCATTTTTTGATGCTGTATCTGAATATGATATAGGAATGCAAATTTTAATTAAATACGATGGAAAAGTTGAAAATATTACAGATCCAATTGAACGAGAACAATTAGCAAGAGTTGCACAAGTTAGTAGATGGCTTAACTCTGATGATCCTGCATTAAAACTAGCAGCTAATGAAATAGTAACTACACATAAAGTTATTGAGCATTCTATAAATCAAGCTTTAGACCAATCTTCTAAACACCTTCAAGAAATTGATTCTTCATTAGTTGGAGAAACAATGACTCCAGAAGAACAAAGTCAACGTATTAAACAATTTCAACGAGATTTTAGAGCTAAGGCTTTTAAACATCAACTACCAGCATTTACAGGAACTATGGATAAAAAACGAGCTTTTGATTCTCGTGGTTTCCTTACTGATTATGGATTTACTTATTTGACACAGCTTCCTGCTATAGTTTATCAACTTAGTGGTATTTCTGATACAGCCTTGGGTACTGGACAGTTTGCTGAGTTAGCTAATATAACTCAAACTTTAAATAATCAACTTGAAGTATTTAGTGATCCAAGACAATTCCTTGAGGATAAGAGCAATCTATTTCCATATTTAGCAGTACTTGTTTATGGTAAAGCCTTACATCAAGCTCAAACTGAGTTTGGAATGCGTCCACAAAATAGACAAGCTTGGTTTACAGATCGTGCTTATATTATGGCTAATTTAGCTACATCTGTAAATTTACATGATGCTGCTCAGTATTTTTCTAGTTCACAATATAGAGATACCTTAGCTTATATTTATGATTTTCCTCTAAATCTAGCAAATTTTACAAGAGGTAGAAGCAGTCAAATTCAAACAATTCAAGCACAGGGTCCAGAAGATCAGTTTAAATTCTTTAAACAAATTGGAAATCAAAATTTAGCAATTGGATTATCTGCAATATCTCAACCTAGTACTTCTGATCTTGTATTAATGACTCCCGAACAACGAGATCAATTACTAAGAGATAGAAATAGTGAAAGTTTTGATCAATTTTTAAGAACTTTTGCTAGTGGAAAAACAGTTAATCCTCTTAATTCTGATTGGAGTCCTGATTGGGCGTATTCAGCCTGGAAATATAGTGGTTTAATTCCAGTAGAAATGTCAAAAGAAGCTTTTGCTAGGGATTTATATCATAAGTTTTTAGAAGGAAGTGTAGATCGAACTAGAGACTATAGTACAGATGAGCAAATTAGAATGGCTTTTACGGTTATGCATAATATAGATGTTAATAATCCACAGTTTACAAGAACTATGATTGGCTTATCAACTGATCCTTCTCTTGGTATTGGAACACCAAATTATCCATTAGCACCACAAGGAACTTCTCCATCTCTAGAATTTTTAAATTTCTATACAGCTGCTGCTGGAACGTTTTCTCCTGCTGCATCTGGTACATACAGAGATGGAGTAGCAATGAATAGTAGTTATAGTAATTCTTCAGTAATTCAACTATCTGAATCTGGTAGAATGGGAACACTATATTCAACCATGGGTTCAACTGAACCACTAAGTTATAGTATTAATTCTGTAACAGGAGTTTTGGCTAGGCCAGATGTTTCACCTTATATCTATAAAGATTCAGTGGGTGCTCAAAGATTTACACCAACTGTTCAGATTATAGATAACAAGCAAGAAGTATTAAATGGTCCCTTATATAAAGCTGGAACTTTAGTTTTAAATGCAGAACCATCAACAGATATATTATCTACAATTTTAGCTCCTTATATTCAGGAATTAACTGAACCAACAACAGTTGGTTTATTTGATGAACTACCTCCTTACTCAGTCTTAACATCTGATATTATTGCTGAAGCAGCTAAACAACCAACTGTTTTTGATGCTATTATATATGTTAATGATCAGATGAAAGAAGAAAAGAAAAGATATCCTGGTATTCCATTATTAATTAATGAAACAGATTTATTTGCTAGAACTAGTGCAACTACGTTTAATCGTACTAGTATTTTACCAGGAGCATCTACTATTATGCAACACCCAAATTTAACATTCCCTGAACAAATGGGTTTTACATATCCATTTATTAATAGAGGATTCTCGGGTGTACCACTCTTGCACCTTCCAAATAAAGTTTGGTCAATGCCATTTAATCTAAGTAGTATTGATAAAGAAACAATTAAGAAAGTTCAAGAAAAACAACAACAAGATAAAGAAAAAGCACGTCAACTTCTTGAACAAGCTGATATACTAATGGAAAAACGTAGATCATCGCTAAGTTGGAGAGAATAAATGAGTTCATTACCCACTAATCAATTTACTTATAATAATTTTGATCCTAATTATAGAGCATCATCTAATCAAGATATTCTTGCTTTAAATCCTGGTCAAACAGAAACTTTATTTGAACAAGAGCGTAAAAATTCTTTATTTGAGCCAAAACCTCCAAAATTAAGTCCTCTTATTCAGATGATGGAACGTGATGAGAATGCAAGAGAAGCTAATCAAATCATCAGACAACAACAATTTGAAAAACACAATAATCTACCTTCATTTTATTATACTGATTTAATGAAAATGGAAGCTGATTCATTTTCAAAAATGATTGAAAACCATTCTGCATTCCTTGATGATGAATTAAATACAGATTCAAAAATAGTTAATGATTTTAAAGCATATCAGGCTATAATGTTAGAGGGTAATCTACAAAACTCATTATTAACTGTTTCTTTAATACAACCAGATGTCACTCAAGTAGATCCAGCAAAAATAGCAGGATCACAGGGTGATTATAATGAAATGACCTTTAGACGTGGTTCAATTTGGGGTTTAAGTAGAGATGCAAAAGCTTCTGCACCACAGGTTAATGAACTTGTTGTAACTAATGCACAGACACTACAGACAATGGCTACTAGATGGAGAGGCGGCAAAACAGGAAAACTCTGGACTCAAGCAAATGCCGATAGTCAATATTTAAGAGAAATTTTTAGAGAAGATCCTGTAACTAAAGAGTTTTTAGATGCAGCTGTAAACATGAATCCATACTTTTTTGATTTACATGCAACTACAGATTTTGCTTATACAGGCAAAACAATTTATGATGTATTAGGAGAAGCTAAAGTACCAGAAGGTATGGTCTGGGATCCAAAAAAAGCAATTGAAGAAATTAAACTACATGCTCCTAAACTAGCCTATGTACTATTTTCTCAAATGCAGATGCCAGAAGAAGCTTTCTTACGACCAGATATTGCAAAAAATCCACAGACATTTAAGTATTTTATTGCTGACTCTATAGATGAATATGCGGCTGCTGTAATTGCTGATAACTACTCAAAAACTAGGTGGCGTGTAACACAATTTGCTGGTGATCTTGTATATCCTACACTTAGAGAATCTTTAAACTCTAATGATATGATGGCAGAATTAGGTTTAACAGTTGGTGGAACTATAATAGCAGTTGGTGGTGCTGCTTTAAGTGAAATTGGTATAGGTGTTCCAGTAGCTGCAGGAGGAGCTGTTACAGCGGCACAAAGTGCAGTTAACTTAACCTCTATGTTCTCTCGGGCTGTTCGTACTTCAAGTAGAATTGCCCATGCTGTTGGAGCTACAAGATTAAGTTCAAAATTATTACAAACAGCTAGAACTGCACAAGCTGCTAGTAAACTTAGTTTTGGTCGTAGAGCATTAGTTGCTTGGACAGGAACTACTAGAACAGTTGCTCATGCTTATGAGTTTATGCCACACAACCTAGGTGAAACTTTATTAGGATTAACAAAAGGTACAAGAGTTGGTAAACTTTTATTCCGTGAGGGAGAAGAAGTAGCTTGGTCAACACTTAGAAGTGCTGGGTATAAAGAACTAGCAAAAACCTTTGGACGTTATACACTTCGATCTACTTTAAATGGTGCTGGTCAAGGTTTATTAGAAGATTCCTTACGTCAATATCAAGCAACATCTGCTGATTTTCAGCAAGAATATAATCTTAAAACTGCTTTAGGTAATGCTGTTGAAGAAGGTGTTGGTGAAATTCTATTAGGTGGATTGATGAATGTATCTTCAAATGCTGTAAACTATACTAATGTTATTACTCAAGGTAATATTGGATTTATGGTTAAATTACAGGAAGGTATAAATAAACAATTTAGTAGATATTCGGGAGCAGTTAAACAAGCAGCACTAAAGTCTTTTGATAAACTACCTAAAGAATTAAAACGAAGATTAGAAATTGCATTAGCTACCCAATTTGGACTAGATAGTGAACTTTTAAATAAAATGTCATTAACAGATCGTGTTAATTTTCGTATAAATACAATCATGTTGCATCATACTTTAGATGATCTAGGTTCACAGACGGGTTTAGGTAACATTTTATTTGGCCGAGAAAACAAGTTTCTAGAAGGATTATTAGTTGCTTCGGTTAATGGAGATTCCAGTGCTGTAACAGATGAACTACGAATGAATTTAGCACAAGCCTTATTGGGTGTTGTACAACATACTTTAGATCCAAGTACACAACAAACCTCATTAAGTGCTTCAGATTTACAATTCTTTGCTTTAATGTTTATGAGAAATCAAGCTGTATTAAATAATTCACAAGATGCAGCTGCAATTGGACAAAGACTAACAGATTTTACACATAAACACATTATCGAAACAGCGACTAATGAAAATAATCCAATTTTAGTAACTGCAGATGATGGAACACAAGCTCCAGTAAAATTCGAAGATATTCAAAACTTAACCCCAAATCAGCAACAAGAAGTTATTGAAGAAATTAATAAACGTAGAAAAACCAAAGAAGAAGCAATGAATAATACATTATGGGGTACTGATTCAGCTGGGGCATTTGATCAAATTACAAAAGGTTTATTCTTTGATCAAGAAACAACAGATTTATTAAATAGTGTTGGTAAAAAATATGCTAAAGCTAATCAAACACAGAGAGTTAGATTAACAGGAAGAGGTACAGGTGCTGGAATTACAGTACAAAATACAACCCCAGCTCCAACCCCAACTTCAACTTCAGTTACAACTCCAACTCCAACCTCAGTTCCAACTCAAACTCCAGTTACACCACCTCAACCACCTCCATCAAGTTCACAAACAACAGCAAATGCAGTTACTAATGGATTTAATGCTATGGGTGGTGCAGTAAGTTTAGCTGCTGCTTCAGATTTAGCAAAACGTTTAAGTAAAGTTCTTGATGGAACTATGACTTTTGCTGAATTTTTACTAGATGCTGGAATTAAACCAAATGGACAAACAGCAATTAATGCTAAAATAGTATTTGATAAAGCTATGTCTCTTAATCTTACTAATATAGATGGACAAACCTATCTGAGTTTATTAGCTGAAACAAGTACTGCTCCTGCGGCTCCTCAGGTTGCTCCTGCGGCTGCTTCTGTAGCTGCTCCTACGGCTCCTGAGACTGCTCCTGAGGCTGCTCCTACGGCTCCTGAGACTGCTCCTGAGGCTGCTCCTACGGCTCCTGAGGCTGCTCCTGAGGCTGCTCC
>Ga0102812_10003132_pt1 | contig 10898 bp, 20 predicted proteins | sample ColrivemetaGS713_FD_79334 | JGI IMG/M metagenome (GOLD analysis project Ga0102812, IMG submission 79334) | Estuarine microbial communities from the Columbia River estuary - Flood tide ETM metaG S.713 | ecosystem: Environmental > Aquatic > Marine > Intertidal zone > Estuary | place: USA... | reverse complement strand
TGTATCCCATTTTCCCCCAATATTTTCAACAGCTTTTTTCACTTTCGCCCATTGTTTTGGCTCTATCTCAGGGCCATCAAAAAAAATGGAAGTTGAAGTTTTTAACTTTAGATATTTTTTCATAACTGTTGTTTTTGATTCTAATATAAAGATAAACAAAAAATCCCACATAACCTAACGTTAATTAAATTATGGGGGATTTATTTTGTCCAAAAGATAGTTAATTGCAATCAGGTGTTTCCAAAATAATTAAATTATTTATATGTCGATTGCCGTTAAGAGCCGTTCTTACTTCTCCTTTTGGCCGTTCACCATCATAAGAGTTAAGAATAACGTCCAATTCAATTAACTGATTATCTGGATTGTATTCTAAAACCTTTACCCCCCAATATCCTACTTGCATATATCCCTGTAGACAATTAACCATAGCTTGAAAGCCTAAGTCTAGGTTAATTTGTCCGTCTCGAATTACAGATGAAATTTGTCCACTGTAAACTCCATTTTGAAACATCATTTTTCCTCCACAAAAAGACAAGTTTTTCCAAAACATTGCTTTTGTGAAGAAAATGGCATCTAAAACGTTTGACGGATATTCAACAGCTCCTACTTCATTATCTTCGTGAGCTGTATAAACTACATAGCCTTGATTTAAGAGAACTTCTTTTTCAAGACAAGTATTGTAGTCGGCATAGTACCAAACGTTAGCTGTGTCGCTTGGATAGCCTTCATCGTCCAAATCATCACAGATAGCCGGAGCAGATGTCAGACCGATCATATCTGTACAATCGTGAAACCCATTCCCCAATGCTCCACTTTCTTCTAAAAGGTCAACAGGGAATAAAACTTCTTTGTCCATATCCAACATTTCTGTTGGTGTTACAGTGAATAAAAGATTGCCGTTTGGTAGGATGTAATAATTCATAATATCTCGTTTTTGATGATATTCAAAGATATAAAAAGTCAGACAAACAACCAAGCATTTGTCCAACTTTCTTTTATTTATTTTTGTATCCAGACCTTAAAATTAAGAATATTGGTTACTCCTCTATGAGCACCTGAATTGCGGTTAGAAAAAATCCAACATTTTCCAGCTTTATAAAAGTCACTAGGTTCAATATCTTTGCGTTCAATAACATCACCGCAAGTTCCCGAATAGCTTGCAAAGCCATTACCATTAATATAAACGGCATTTCCATAACAACCTCCAACCTGAATACTGTCATCCCAACAGTTAACAGTAACACGGCTATAAGTACCATCTTTGAGTAAAACCCAATCACCTTGGGAAATTTCGGTGCGAGAATAAATTGCAATTTGGCTTTCTACAAAAAACTGAATGTCTTTTACAAATTGTGCCAAATACCTTCCCACTGGTGGTGCATAGGTTGCACCGTTCTCATAACTATATGAAAGTTCCTTTGCGTCATAAATGCTAGGATTAGACTGTAGCATTAACTGGTTATCTAGTGCATTTTGCATTTTGGTTACTTGTTGTGGGATGTTTCCCCGTTTATAATAACATAAAGATAGACAAAATAAATAAGACTACCAAACAATTAACAGTCTTATTTTAGTTAAAAATCATCTAAATTAATTAACGTTCCAATTTTTCCATAATCACGAAAAGTTAGACCGTCTTGACTTGCCAAACCTAGCGCAATAGTGTGAAACGCCAAATTATAACGAATTACTTTTTTGTTATATGGGAAAGTTTCATCGTCAATTTCACGATAACGCGAAAAAGCAGCCTTTAAATTTTTCTCCAATTGCTCAATGGTATGAACAATTTCGTTTAATTCGTTTTCAGTCAGTTGAAACATAATCTTTGCTTTTTAATGATAATCAAAGATAAGCCTTTCCCAGTTAACAACCTAATTTATTTTTATCTATTTTTAATTTTTCTTTCAAAACAAATGTTTGAAAAGTTTATTTTTCAAACATAAACCAACAAATCTGACTACCGCGCAGGGTTGGATTGCTCCCAGCGGTTGTACCCTTTGATACATTAAAGATACGAATAATTTTTGATACTACCAAATAAATTAACAAATTAATCTACCTAAATATGCGTTCATATAATAAGCATACATATTTGGATTTTTATTAATGTCGATATTAAGACGATCAATTAATTGCAACCTTGTTGCATAAATTTTATCAGTGATCGTATTTTTGGCTTGATAAGAATATTTCATTTTCTTTCTTTTGATTATACTCAAAGATAAACATTATAATCCATCTAACCAAATTTAGTTAGATGGATTATAAAAGTTTTTTTAGCTGCAATATTCTTTCAATCGCTGGCGAATTACTTTGTCAGTAGTTCCCAGATCAATGCCAGTATACATTTTAAAGAGTTGTAAGCTCTTTTTATTATCGTAGCGTAGAGTTTTAGTCAGTGCTTCTAAATCTTTGTTTAAAGCATTATTAAACAGCCTCACGGCCATGTGAGTATAGACGCTTCTAAACTCATTAGAACGCATAAAACTTTCGATACGTGCATCCGTAAATTCACTCACTTCTTGACCAGCTTTTGCTGCAAGATCACGTTCTCGTTTTTTGTTTATAATGGCTTGTTCTGTACCAAAATAATCATTATCAATCAGCTTGATAATGAAACGAGCAACTTTGTACTTTGGAAATTTCATTTTATATCTTTTTGGTTCGATACAAAGATAAGTAAAAATCCCCTACCAAACAACTTTTGATAGGGGATTTTTTGACTATTTAAAATTTTCTTTTTCTTCTTTTGTCAGTTGAGGATCATTTAAATATTCTTTCATTTGATTCTCATGTTCAATATAAAACATTTCTAAGGCTTCTTTTGCCTTGTATTGGATAAATGCATTGGTAAACTCCACAGGTCTACCATTTTTGTAGCTTAGTGGTTTTGTCCAACTAACACAACGATACATTTCAGTATTTTCATCGTAAGATAGCGGACAACAAACATTCCGGTAGTTATTAGGAATGCTGCTACCATTTTCGCAAACTAAAACTTTTCCGATTAAGCTCATATCCATTGCTTTTTGGTTCGATGTAAAGATAAACCTTTTTGTCCGAACCACCAAACTTATTTTAAACTTTCTTTAAATTTCCTCAAAATACATTCTTTCTGCTCCATTGCGAAATTGAAAGCAGATTCAAGGTCATCAATAAATAAAGCCCATCTTTGGTCTTCTGTGCCATACCAAACATCTGTGAGACTTCCACCGTATTTTTCAACCAACTCCTTTTCATTTTCAGAGATGGTCAGAATTACACGTTGAGTGATCCTAATGGATTTAAAAACGCTATATGGAACGTAAGTGTCTTCATAAATTTCCACACCATTAGGCGTTCTATAAACGCTCCGATTACTGAGACGTGATACCTGAATGTTTTCAATACATTCAATTTTTTCCCACTCTTTAAATTGCATAATTTTCTCTTTTTGATCTACTGTAAAGATATAATAAAAAAACAAGACCACCAAACTTTGATGGCCTTATTTTGTCCGAATTATTAAATTAATTCAGCAACTAAATCAGATATTTCTTCGCCATATTTTATTACAATATATTCTCTTAAAGAAACATTTTTTCCTTTGTAGATTGATTTTTCCCCGTTATAATCTGGATCATTTCTACTAAAATATTTGTCCAAATAAATAATATCTACTTTATATCTACGACCTAGATAGGCAGCAAAATAGTCTTCACATAGAACAAAATTCATTTTTTCATCTAAAGCGTCAAATTTTGCCTTACGTTCTAGATTTATTTGATATGCTTGTTCGTTGGTGGGTAGACTAGCAACCAATTCGGCTACCTTTTCAACGCCAATTTCAGTTATGCGAGACGTTAAAACATCCATCGCATTTTTACGGGTTGCAATTGCACCAATCCATAATCCTGTGTTTTTATGTAAAAACCCATAACTACTATGGGGGTAGGGGTTTTTTCCAAGTAACCCCCAAACTTCACCTTTGAAAGTTATTTCCTTAGAAATTTTTAACTCAACAAAATCCATTAGTTGAGAATCGTATTTTTTGTAAATCATGGTAATTTCTTTTTGATAATAACAAAGATAAGTAAAAAGAAGGACACCACCAAATTTATTTTCGGTAGTGTCCAACTTTTATTTTTTAAGCGGCAATTTTAATGTTTGATTGTTCGGCTACACAATTTTCTACAAACTCAAAAGCTTTTGAAGCTTTTTTGATTGCATTTAAAATGATCATTGGTTCAGCTTTAAACTTTTTAGCCCAACCAATTAAATAAGCTTCACTATTGCGAAGTGTAGAATCGCAACTAATGTTAAAATGTTGTCCGAACATTACCGCACCAAATTCGGCCACTAATTCTTCCTCACTGTAAACGTCATTGCCAAATTTAATTGGATCGTCTGCCTTAAAGCGTCCAAGTCTTGGCCCAGTTGTGTGGGTTACTTCGTGAGCAAAGGTAGAATAATATTCAGATTCCCCTACAAACTGACCAATTTTTGGCATTCTCAAAGCGTCCATAGTTGGAATGTAGGCAGCACTTTCACCGCCAAATTTGATGCTAATATTTTGATTGTCCAAGTATTGATTAAAATACTGGTCAATCTCAAAAATTGGTTGTGGCTTTTCAATAGTGTCCAACTTTGTTAAATCGTCACCGAAAAAATCTTTGTAGTTTTCAACTTGTTCAACGTTGTAAACATTATACGTTTGTAATGCAAAGAATTTTTCTTCATTTTCTTCACCTTCATTTTTTATAATAGGCTTATAAAAAGTGACTGTTAACAACCTTTTTGGATCGTCAATAACAATTCTTTGTTTACGCTCTTTTGCCATCGCAAACAGCTTGTTAGCCGTGACAAAAAACTGACTCTCATAGCCGTGAACTGCGTTGTAAATTTGCGTCCATATTGTATTGTACCCTGAATAAGGTTTTGGACTATAAATGTTTTGGCATCCACCACCATGCCAAGGCTTAAGCCATGTGGCTCCCTTGCCTTGGTTAATACTTTCAATCACTTGATCTGCAAGACGCTTTGCAGCGTTTTCAAGTTTTTCCTTATTACTCATTTTAGCGTAAGCCATAAGACAGAATTTTTTGGTTACTGAAAGAAAATTCGCTTTCTTTCTTGATAATACAAATATACGGGATTGCAAGTTAATAACCTAACATTTGCAAAAAAAAGAAGTTTTTTTCTTTCAACACAATTGTTTGATTTTTAACAATTTTTAAACATTTTCAAACAAATTTGACTACCGGGCAGGGTTCCGTTACTCTTACGGTCTGCTTCGCTCCGGCTGCTGATATAAAGGTACAACAAAAAAATAAGACCACCAAATTTTGATGGTCTTATTTTGATTTATTTTTAAATCATTTCTTTATATTTTGGGGGAATTACATTGTATCTCCGAATTGTGTGAGCAGATGACCAAGCAGATACAAAAATTTCTGTTATGACAATCGTTTTTTTGCCTTCTGCCGAATGCAAAAGGATTTTTCCTAATCCCAAGCACCCCTCTTCTAAGATCAAACATTGACCTTTATATTCATTGATATAACGATCAATTAACTTTTCGCAAGACTCTAATGAATAAGCCATTTTTTTGTTGTTTTGGTTATTTAATAATATCAAAGATACGCTTTATTATCCAATAAACCTAGCAAAAAATTTATTTATTTATTCAAAATAAATTTGGTGGTGTCATTTATAAAGACTATCTTTGTTATATCAAGAAAGCAATGAAGCTTTTTTAAAAGATACTTACCATGCAAAAATTGACTGATGAACAACTACTACTTAAAGTAACCGAGCTAAAAGAAGACGCAAACATTATGAGCGAAATTCGCAGCCATTACTACGATATGACAAACAAATTTCTGAAAAGAGAATTTGATTGTGAGCTGGTCTTAATGGCAAAAACTGAATTTGTCACATATTCAGTTTTTACAATAAATGGAATTTATCTTATTGTAGATGATTTTGATGGTGGGTTTTTATTTCATAAAATGGTTCGTGCAAGTCGTTTGGTTAAGGAATGGTTTGTAGGTTTTCCCTTTGAATTTGAATTTTCTAGTAGTGTTGATTATTTTAACGATATTCAACATTTTATTTATACTTTTTCAATCAATAATTAATCAAATAAAGTCTTTCTAAAGTTTGGTTTTTAGAAAGACTTTATTTATCTTTGTACCAATGTCGCTGCGCTCCCATAGGACGCAAGCGTAATGTTGAAAGGAAATAACCTTTACGATCAAAAAAATAATGATTATGGGAACTGTAACCGAAAAATTAGTATTTGAGACAAGTGACGGAGAGCAATTCGACAATATTGTTGATGCTAATAATCACCAACATAAATTAAATACGGCTATCCTGCTATATGATTGGTTAGAAGGAGAGGGACTACTTGCCAACCATGTTCACATCGGAAATTTCACCCAAACATTTACTAATAACCCAATTTTAGAATTGGATATAAATATTAAAATCTAGGCAAAAAAAAACATTTTTTTTTCAATAATAAGATCATCAAAGTTTGGTGGTCTTATTTTTTTTGCCTACCTTTACGGTGGCAAGCAGCCGACAGGATGCAAGCATATCTTTAACCTAACAACCGGAGGGAGGCCGTAAGATTAATCACCCGCTGCAAGCAAGTCAAAAAAGTTTGAAGTTGTTTTAAACAGCTAAATATCAAACATTTATTCTGAAAGAAAAATTCAAATTCGTTTAAAATAAATTAGGATGTTAACTTGCTTTGTAGTATATTTGTAAGGTCAAAGGGAATAAGCTTAATGACTTATAAAGTAACTGAAAATGAATACTACCTTAAACCAAGATTTAAACCAAGATTTAGAGCAATTCGTAATGGAGTGCAAAAAAGGAGCAACCTTTGCTTCTATCGTTATCAAGAAATTGGTAGGAATGCGTAAAGGAACGAAAAACAACCAAAACCCACTTTATGCTGCTGGAAAGGTTGTTGAAAGCGTCTCTAAGCAACTTATATTGACTAATGTTAGTTATGGTGGCATGGTTAACAAACGTCGAACAAATGAGGGTCTAACGGCTGATTTTGTCTCTGCTGGCCTTTGGGGGGGCAAAGGTCAATATTACCACAATAGCCCTTTTGGTGCCTTGGCTCGTCACATTGAAAAAGGTACAAAATATTTTACATATTCACAATTGAAAAGTTTGTCTTTTCAATATTTGGTAGACGGCCAACCAGCGACAGAAGAAGAAATTTTAACAATCAAAGAGTGGAAAAGCAAAAGTACACCACCAAAAAATCAAGGTGTTGAAAATCCAGTTATTTGGCGTACAGTTGGTTTTGACCAAGTTGAAACCTTGGTTTTAGATAAAAGAACCTACCAAAAAAACCAAAATTAAACAAAAACCAACAAAGAAAATCCTCACTATTGATTTAGTGAGGATTTTTTTTGTTTAAAATGTTTGTTTGAAAATAAAAAAATTCAAACATTTTCAAACAAATCTGACTACCGCGCACCGTCCCGTTACTCTTACGGTCTTGCTCCGGCTGCTGGTATAAAGATACAATAAATAAATGATACCACCAAAACTTTAACACTTGTTAAGAAAAAAAGTTTTACTTGCATCCGCGATGTGGAGTGGTGACGACGAAGGAGGAAAACCAAAGGTTTGAGCGAACAGCGAACCACGCAACGTAGCGTTAAGATGCCAAAAAAAAGATTAATAAATTTATGCTATTATAGTGCTAGTATCAAATAAAAGCATTATCTTTGAGTATCATTAAAAAACAACTTTATGTCATACTTTCAGATTCAACCAGAAGTTTTTGCTGCCACAGTAACATCTTTAAATTTTCATTATAGTGAGATCACTATGTACGAAAAGCTTGAAGGTTTTTCAAAAGAAAATGACGGTTTTTTCAATCTGTTAATGTTGGCTATTGAAAATAATTTACATACTTGTTATGACGATGTAGATTATATTAATAATTTTGAGATGCCAATGTACAAAGAAGCTTACCAAGATCGCAGAGGTAAAAAAAGTTTGTCGATGGTTCAAACATTGAAAAATCTTGAATGTTTACTTTATCAGTGTGAAAAGGAAATAAACCGTGAGAACTTTGAACCTCAAATTGAATTCTTTATAGCAAAAATCAAAGACTATATAGTTTATTGGTTGCCTGAATACCAAAAAGCAGCATGGCCGAGCAGCTAAAAATAAATAAAAGAAAACTTTGCAAGTAGTTGTTTATTTGCAAAGTTTTCACTATCTTTGAATCATCAAGTAATCAAAACAACTTCAACCATGAGCAAAATTGAAAAATTAATCAACGAATTAGCAAGTACATCGGCTGATTATTTTTACGAACTTGAGGAGGGGAGTTCAGAGGAACGACTAAAAGTGACTAAGAAAGAATTTGAAAAAGCAAAAAAGAGTTTGAAAAAGCACTTAATCAAGTTCAATAAAAAAGTAAAAAAATCTAGCAACAGAGCTAAAAAAGCAAAAAATAAATTGAAAATGTTATTGGAAAATAGCTAGGATTTTCCAATAACATTCCGTATCTTTGAATCATCGAAAGGGAGCAATTCAGCTTTCTTTAAAATATCTCAAACATGAGAAAAAGTCAACTAATTTTCGTTTTGATTCTTTTGTCAATCTGCGTTGCAATTTCTTTGAACGCTGCACCGATTGACCCACCAACAAAGGAAAATAGCCCCCCAGTTGCCAGTTGGTTGGCTGAAATGGGAGAGGTCGAATTTTACGACTACGTTGAACTGACTTACAGTAGAACGGCTGTAAGTGTTGGTGATCAAATTTATATCGTCAAAATGACCACAATTGGCGAAGGATTTTACAAGCGTTTTGATACGCAATGTGGAAAGATCATAAAGGTCGATGTAGATGGCCGTACCTTGGCAATTAAAGATGAAGATAGAAGTATCCTTGAATGGAAAACCTATCTTATCAGTCAACCAGAACGATAAAAAATAAAATCTGCAAGATATTAGGAATAACCAATAATTTCCTATATCTTGCAGACATAAGTTAACCACTAAAATAATTGATTATGAAAATCATCGGAGTATTTTTCAACGGCAAAATTTACGAAACTGAAAATGGTTTGTTGTCTGCAAGATGTTACGCTGGACGACAGGCAGCAATTAAGAATTACAAACCCGTAGATGGTGACGGTGATATTCAAAATGCCATCAGTCATGCGCAAATAGCCGCTGGGGTGATTGAAAAGGCTATCTTTGGTCGTTGCGGTCTGGGGAGTGATTTTCGGTTCCTTGCTGACAAATGTATTGAAATTGCCCTACAAAATGCAAAAGATGTTCGGGGAGGGAAAAAAACAGTAGTTGCGCAATTGAGCAAAAAAGAAATTGCCAACCAACGGCAAAAGATAGAAGCAGAACGGAAGGCACGAGCCGTTTTTGCCTAAGATGAAAAAATAGATTCATATATGAGGATTGAAAGGATTAAATTCTTTTCGATCTTTTTTTTTGTTTTGTTTGGATATGTGAAGAGAATACATTATCTTTAACCTATCGCCCGGAGCAAGACCGTAGGATTAATCCACACCTGCAAACAACTCAGAAAAGTTTGAAAAGATTTTTAGTATCAAACAAACAAATAAAATGTTTGAAAGAAAAATTTATTTTAAATAGAAAAAAGCTTGGTTGTTAACTTGAAAGGATGTATATTTGTGTATAGTTAATAACTAAAGAAAAAGAACCATGACTACCACAGCAATTTACACTTTTTACGGAAGAAATTACCTTTTAACCAAAGGTGAGAAGGATGGAAAGATGGGAGCATTTGACCAAAAGGGCATCTTTTATTATATCGCTACCTCTTTTGCTCATTCTGATTGGGATAGCCTATATGAAGAAAAGACAGAAGGAGAAGACTTTGAATTGGATTATTGGAAAGATTTAAGCTATGAAGTAAAAAAATTATTTAGGTAAAAAAAAATTAGGTAATATCAATAAAAGGTATTACCTTTACAATATCGAATAACAACCTAGTATATCAGCGATTGCTGCTAGGACAAAAAATCAATTATGAATCAATTTGAGGTATGTTTGACAAACCAAGGTATTTGCGTTAAAAATAACGCAGATAATGTAGTGGCTTTTTTCTCTTTAAATGGAGAGTTTTGGCGGCTAACAACCTTGGAACGTTTCAACGATTTACAACAAAATTGCATTAACTTTGTCACCGATAAATTAAACGGTTTTGAATGGCCAATTATCACTGATTGGTTATTAACTGATAAAAAATCGGTAGACGATGTAATTACCACAAATGATGGTGAGTTTTATTGTAACGTGGAATACATTACATATATGTATTCTCGGAAGGTAAACGGCAATATTCAGTTTGGTGTTTTAGATGTTCAGGTAAAACAAAGCGAATTTTGTTTTTGTGAAATTAGTGGCAATCATTATGATTGTTCACAAATAAATTTTCTTTCAAGACATTGTGGAGAATTATTGCTGGCTGTTATTCCGCTCTATGATGTAGAAAGTAAAATGAATTTACATTGGCAAAAACAGCTACAACCAACAAATAAAAGAACTGGCAGATAAAAAAAAAAGATAGTGAATGTTAGGAATTACGAATAACATTCACTATCTTTGACTTATCGTAACCAACTAAAAAATATCTTTATGAAAAAGTTTATCATTATCGCCATCGTCATTATTTCCATTGCTGCCATCTTTGGCTCAATTGCAATCGTTAAAATGGGAGGAATAGCCAATTTTGGCGGTATTCTCTTTATGGTTGGGTCTGCCGTTTTTATGATAATCAATAATAGTTTTTTGAAAAATAAATTGGCAAATTCTTTGAAGTGTCGAAAAAGAAAACTATCTTTGACTTGTCAACAGGGAAAGGGTAATTTTTCCTTGTAAGTAAAGTAACCA
>Ga0102812_10003131_pt1 | contig 10899 bp, 8 predicted proteins | sample ColrivemetaGS713_FD_79334 | JGI IMG/M metagenome (GOLD analysis project Ga0102812, IMG submission 79334) | Estuarine microbial communities from the Columbia River estuary - Flood tide ETM metaG S.713 | ecosystem: Environmental > Aquatic > Marine > Intertidal zone > Estuary | place: USA: Columbia... | reverse complement strand
TTGCAACAGCATCCGCCAGGGTGGCTTGCCGCGGTGGAACGTTATCTGGTTGAGGCCATAGCGCTGTTGCCGGGACGCGACCTCGGCCTGGCTCAGTCCATTGGCACTGCTGCCTAGGGTTTGCAGTAGCAGCGCAGGCGACAATCCGACCAGTTCTGGTGGCGCCTGCCGGGCTGGCTGCTGGGGCATCGGGAAGCTCCTGTGCTTGGGTCCAATCAGCTTATTTTATCGCCAGCGAGGTGGGTGCAGACCCGATTGTGCCGTCCGGCATGAATATGGGCAAGTTGGTTGGGGCGCGGTAGAGGGAAATGGCCATCACGGTTTCATCGTTGTCAAGGGTGTCTTTTCAGCCTTGCGGAGGTAAATTGAACCTCCAGTATGATCTTCCACAAGCCCGCATGACAGAGGAATTGCACGCGATGTCGTTTTTAGGAAACCGCAAGCTCCAGCAAGCCATGAACCAGGCCGAAAATTATAACCAGTGGCGGGAGGCCGCCGAGGCCTATGACGTCGGCAACGGCTTCGATCGCTGGCGCCGCAAGGACCAATCCAGCCAATTCGACAATGTCTCCATCCGTATCCGTCTGGATCGACTGCGTTCTCTTCGCGCCCGCCACGACAACCGTGGCCTGTTGTTCACCCTCAATGAGGGCATTCACGGCAATATGGGGGGGATGGGCAAATCAACGCTGTATGAGCGCTCCATGGTGGGTACCAAGCACCTGATCCACGATTATGTGGACGAGATCGTGGATGCCCTGGAGTTACTGGCCAGTCCCGAGGTCGATGAGATCAGTTTCGAGGAGAAGCTGGACTTTTTCCGTCGCGCCCATCACTGCTACGGCCGCTCGGCCCTGATGATGAGCGGTTCCGGTATGTTGCTGTATTTCCATGTGGGTGTGGTCAAAGCGTTGTGGGAGCAGCGCTTGCTGCCGAAAATCATGTCCGGGGCCAGCGGCGGCTCGGTGGTGGGCAGCCTGGTCTGTACCCACACCGATGACGAGTTGCAGGAAATATTCTCACCGGAGTACCTGGTCCAGGAAATTGAGCAGGAAGCCGGTGTGATCAATGCCCTGGGTAACCTGCGTCCCAGAATGCTGCAGATTGACGAGATCGAGGAGATGATCACCCGCCTGGTCCCCGATATGACTTTCCAGGAAGCCTTTGAGCGGACCGGCCGTTTGCTCAACGTCTCGGTCGCCCCGGCGGAGACTCACCAGACCTCGCGGCTGTTAAACGCGACCACCTCGCCTAATGTCCTGATCCAGAAGTCGGTGATTGCCTCCGCGGCGATTCCCGGCCTGTATCCGGCCGTTACCCTGGAAGCCAGGGATAAGTGGGGCGAGCGCCAGCCCTACCTGCCTTCGCGCAAGTGGGTGGATGGCTCGGTCAGTGACGACCTGCCCACCAAGCGCCTGGCGCGCCTGTACGGTGTGAACCACTATATTGTCAGCCAGGCCAACCCGGCAGTACTGCCCTTCGTTACGGGCAGTAAGCACCAGCGTGGCACCCTGGCGATCCTCAAGAACACCGCTCGACGCACCACCCGAGAGTGGCTGAATGCGGGCGCGGCAATCATGCACAAGCCGCTCAGTCGGGATACGGGCGTGGCGCGCGTGGCCAATACTTTCCTGTCCATGGTGAACCAGGATTACGTCGGTGACGTCAATATCCTGCCGCGCAACCGTTTTTACAACCCGACCAAGATTCTGGCGCGCCTGTCCACCGCCGAGGTAATGAAACTGGTGAATGCAGGGGAGCGTGCCGCCTGGCGCAGGATGGAGATGATCCGGGTGCAGACCCGTATCAGTCGCACCCTGGATACCCTGTTGGAACAGCATGAAGCGGAGTTCCTGCGCAAGCGCAGCGAACCCGGGCGACACAAGCGGGCCGCCTGATCCCACACGTGTGCGGTGTTGGCCCGGCGCCGTCACCTTGCCTGGCGGAGATCACCCACACCTTGTAACCAAATGTCAATTTTCTTAGTAATCGAGGTCATTGTCTCCTCCTGTCTGAAGCGCCACTATCTGGCGGTGGTTTTTCTACCGATCTTTTTGATCCGGTCTTTTTCATTCAACAATAGCGGAGTACCTGATGAGTCATCACGCCTATATCTATGACGCCATTCGCACCCCACGCAGCAAGGGCAAGGCTGGCGGTAGCCTGCACGCAGTCAAACCGGTAGACCTGGGGGCGGGCCTGTTGCGCGAACTGCAAGCTAGACACCAGCTGGACACCTCCTATGTAGATGATGTGGTAATGGGCTGTGTCACCCCGATTGGGGAGCAGGGCTCGGACGTGGCCAAAATGATCGTCCAGAACGCTGACTGGGATGAGTCGGTGGCAGGTGTGCAGTTGGATCGTTTCTGCGCATCGGGTCTGGAAGCGGTGAACATCGCCGCCCAGAAGATCGCATCAGGCTGGGAAGACCTGGTGGTGGCGGGCGGTGTTGAGTGCCTGTCCCGGGTGCCCATGGGTTCAAACGGTGGCGCCATGGGTGGGGACGCGGCGTTCAGCCTGAAAACCGGTTTTGTTCCCCAGGGGATTGGTGCCGATACCATTGCCACCCTCGAGGGCTGGAGCCGCGAGGATGTCGATGCCTATGCGCTGGCCTCGCAGCAGCGCGCCACCCATGCCCGGGATAACGGCTACTTTGACAAGTCGGTGGTGCCGGTCAAGGACTGCAACGGGCTGACCATCCTGGAAAAAGACGATTTCATCAAGCCCAATACCACCCTGGAAGGACTGGCGGGGTTAAAAGCATCCTTTGAACTCATGGGCCAGTTTGGCTTTGACGATGTGATCCTGGCCAAGTACACCACCCTGGACAAGATCAATCACGTGCACACGCCAGGCAATTCCTCTGGCATCGTCGATGGCGCCAGCGCGGTGCTGATCGGCTCCGAAAAGGCCGGCAAGGACCTGGGTCTTAGCCCACGCGGTCGCATTGTCGCCACGGCGGTGCTGTCTACCGACCCTACCATCATGCTGATAGGCCCGGGTCCGGCTGCCAGAAAGTGCCTGGCAAAAGCGGGCCTTTCGATTGCCGATATCGACCTGTGGGAAATCAATGAGGCCTTTGCGGCGGTTCCGTTGCGCTATATGCAGGACCTGGGTATCGATCACGAGATCACCAACGTCAATGGCGGCGCGATAGCCATGGGCCACCCGCTGGGCGCGACTGGCGCCATGCTGGTCAGCACCATGCTCGATGAGCTGGAACGCCGGAATCTCAAACGCGCGATGCTGTCACTGTGCGTCGGTGGCGGCATGGGCATATCCACCATCATTGAGCGCGTCTAGTAAAGCCGCAGACACCCGGGTCAAAGCCCCGGGTCAAAACAAGAAGGAATCGGGAACAAATTATGAGTGTATTCAAGTATGAGAAAGATGCAGACGGCATCGTAACCGTCACCATGGACATGAACGGTCCAGTCAATGCCATGAACGAGGAATATCGCCAGGCGATGACTGAAACTGTTGCCCGGCTCGAACAGGAACAGGGGCTGACCGGTGTGGTGTTGGCCTCCGCCAAGAAGGTGTTCTTCGCCGGGGGCGACCTCAATGAACTGCTGGCTGCCAAAAAGGAAGATGTCGGCCAGTTCATGACCATGTTGCGCGAAACCAAGAGTGTGCTGCGCCGCCTTGAAAAACTGCCGGTACCCGTGGTGGCGGCGATCAATGGTGCGGCTCTCGGGGGTGGTTTTGAGATCTGCCTGTGCTGCAACTACCGTATCGCCTGGGATAACAAGGCGGTACAGCTGGGCCTGCCGGAAGTTACCCTGGGCTTGCTGCCCGGTGGTGGCGGGGTGGTGCGCATGGTAAACCTGCTGGGCCTGGAAAAGGCCTTGCCCTATTTGCTTGAAGGTACCAGGGTAGCACCGGCAAAGGCGATTGCTGACGGCATGATCCATGAAGTCGTGGCCAGCATCGAGGACCTGGTCCCCAGGGCGAAGGCCTGGATACTGGCAAACAAGGACAATGCTGATGCCGCGGTCCAGCCCTGGGATCACAAGGGCTACCGGATTCCCGGCGGTAACGCCTCCTCGCCGAAGCTGGCCCAGTTAATCATGGGTGCGCCCGCCATGCTGCGGCAGAAGACCCGGGGCCTGTTGCCGGCGCCTGAAAAGATTCTCGATTGCGCAGTTGAGGCCGCGCGCCTGGACCTGGATACCGCGCTGGAAGTGGAGTCTCGCGGACTCACTTACCTGGCAGTAACTCCCGAAGCCAAGAATATGATATCCACCTTCTTCTTCGGTATGAACAAGGTGAACGGCGGCGCCAGTCGGCCCCGTGGCGTGGACAAGTATGTCACCAAAAAAGTAGGCGTATTGGGTGCCGGTATGATGGGGCAGGGCATCGCCTACGTTTCAGCCATGGCTGGCATAGAGGTCGTGCTCAAGGATATTTCTGCTGACGCCGCAGCCAGGGGCAAGGCCTATACCCAACAATTGCTGGACAAGCGCGTTGCCCGCGGTCGCATGAGCGAGGAGCAGAAACAGCAGGTTCTCGATTTGATCAAGGCCACCGCAGTGGACGCTGATTTGCAGGGTTGCGACCTCATCATTGAGGCGGTGTTTGAGAATATTGAGCTCAAGCACAAAATTACCAAGGCTACCGAGGGCTATCTGGCAGATAACGGCGTGTGGGGATCAAATACATCAACCCTGCCGATTACCCAACTGGCGGAAGCCAGCAGCAAGCCGGAAAACTTTATTGGTATCCACTTCTTCTCGCCGGTAGACAAAATGCCGCTGGTTGAGATCATCTGCGGTGAGAAGACCTCGGATGAGACCCTTGCCAGGGCCTTTGACTACACGCTGCAGATTCGCAAGACGCCGATAGTGGTGAACGATTCCCTGGGCTTTTTCACCTCCCGCACCTTCGGCACCTATCTCGACGAAGGCGTACGCATGCTGAGCGAGGGTGCGCATCCGGTGCAGATTGACGCCATGGGCAAGGCCATCGGCATGCCCGTTGGTCCGCTGGCGGTGTATGACGAGGTCAGTCTGGAGCTCACCCGCAAAGCGCAGGCTACCTGGAAGGAGATGGGTGTGCTGGATAAGTGGGGCGACAGTTCGATAGTGCGCCAGGTTATTGACACCATGGTGGGCGAGCATGGACGTGGTGGCAGGCATCACGGCGGCGGTTTCTACGAGTATGCCGCAGACGGCAGCAAGGCAATCTGGCCACCCTTGTTTGATATGTTCTATCAGGCAGGCAGCGATATCAGTGAGCAGGACATGAAGGACCGCCTGCTGTTTCGCCCGGTGATAGAGTCGCTGAAATGCCTGCAGGGCAATGTGCTGCGTTCGGTGGCCGATGGCAACATCGGTTCTATCATGGGTATCGGTGCTCCGGTGTGGACCGGGGGCTATATCCAGTTCGTTAATACCTATGGCGCGAAGCAGTTTGTAGCGCGCTGCGAGGAACTGGCGGCTAACTATGGCGAGCGTTTCAAAGCGCCGCAAATCGCCGTGGATCACGCAAAATCCGGTGAGTTGTTTGTCTGATCGAACCGGTCGATTTGCTTAAATTGAGTGAAGAGGTAACAAGTTGTGAGAAACTTTACTGAAGAACAAGAGATGTTTCGCGGTGCTTACCGCAAATTCCTGGAGAGCGAGGTGCAACCCCATATTCCTCGCTTCCAGGAGCAGGGTATTGTCGATCGGGAGATTTTCAAGAAGGCCGGTGACCAGGGCTTTTTGATGATCTGGCCCGACGAAAAATACGGTGGTCTCGGCGATATGGATTTTCGCTACGAGCAGATTATTATCGAAGAGACCACCCGCGCCGGTTGTGGAGAATGGTTCAACACCCTGCACAGTCGCCTGGTGGGTCCCTATTTCCAGAATATGGGTAACGAGGAGCAGCGCCAGCGTTTCCTCCCGGGTTGCGTCAGTGGCGATACCATTCTCGCGGTCGCTATGACCGAACCCGACGCTGGCAGCGACCTGTCGGGAATGCGCTCCACTGCGATAGACCAGGGCGATCATTTCCTGCTCAATGGTTCCAAGACCTATATCTCCAACGGCATTAACTCCGATGTCGTGATTGTGGCGGCAAAGACGGATCCGGAGAACAATCCCTATGCGCTGGCGCTGTTGATTGTCGAGCGCGGTATGGAAGGTTTCGAGCGCGGTCGCAACCTCGACAAGATGGGCATGCATGCCCAGGACACTGCCGAACTGTTTTTCAACGACGTCAAGATACCCAAGGAAAACGTGCTGGGTGATCCTACCCAGGGCTTCGTCTACCTGATGAACGGCTTGGCAGAGGAGCGCCTGATTGCTGCCACCGGTTATGCCGCCAGTGCCCGCCACGCATTCAATCTGACTCGCCAGTTTGTCATGGAGCGCAAGGTCTTTGGCAAGCCGCTGTCGAAGATGCAGAACACGGAATTCAAGATGGCGGAAATGGATACCGAGATCGACATCATGCAGGTTTATGTCGATCACTGCGTGACCATGCATAACGAAGGTAAGCTGACTGCCAATATGGCGGCCAAGGCCAAGCTGCAGGGCAGTGAAATCGAATGGCGGATGATGGACCTGGGTGTGCAGCTTCACGGCGGCGCGGGTTATATGATGGAGTACCCGATCAGCTATATGTTTACCAGTTCGCGTATTAATCGCATCCTGGCGGGGAGTTCGGAAATCATGAAGTACATTATTGGCCGCGATGTGTTTTCCGACAACTACAGCAGTCTACTCGATTAGCTATTACTGGCCCGCTCAGCGCTAGACATCCACGCGGCCACGCAGGTTTTTCAGCTGGCCGCGCTTGGTTTTACTGTCCATACGCCGTTTTTTTGCGTTTTTCCCCGGTCGTGTCGGCAAGCGTTTCTTGCGGGTAATAGCGACGCCCCTGATCAATGCCCTGAGCCGCTCAAGGGCATCGTCCCGATTTTTCTCCTGGCTGCGAAAGCGCTGGGCCTTGATCACGATAACACCGTCAGCGGATATACGCCGATCACTCAGCCTGCGCAACCCGTCTTTATAGAAGTCGGGCAGTGATGAAGCATTGATGTCAAAGCGCAGGTGAATCGCAGAGGACACCTTGTTGACGTTCTGGCCACCGGCGCCCTGGGCGCGAATCGCGGTGATCTCCAACTCCGCCAGCGGTATGCTCACGGCATTGGAAATCTCCAGTGCTGACGTTACTGCGGTCATCGAGGCAGTCCCGGGGCAAGTGCTGGTCCGCAAGCCCTAGCGGTTGCGGCCCAGCCGTTCATGGGCATCCACCCACTCGTTTTTGCGGGTGTCTTTGTCGATCCGGGTAGCCGCTCCCAGAGAGAGTTCCCCGGCCAACACCAGCCCGGCCGCGATCTCGGCCAACTTCATGGCCTTGCCCTTGCCGAAGCAATCCATGATTTCCAGGCACTCCCGCTGGGTGGGCAGGGCGGTACCGCCACCGTAGGTTGCCATGATAATGGCGGGCATGGTGATGGAAAAATAGTAATCGCCTTCACGGGTTACCTTGTTGTAAGTGGTGCACTGGTTGGACTCGCCAATATTGGCGATATCCTGGCCGGTTGCCAGGTACAGGGCTGCCAGGCCGTTGGCCGGATGCGCGGCGTTGTTGGAGGAATTGGTCAGCAGTGCGGCGAGGGTGCTGATGCCCTGGCCATAGTGCATCTGGGGGGGTGAGATGCGCAGGTTATTGATCATTACATCGCGGGGGATGGTGATCTCCGCTGTCACCCGCTTGCCCCGGCCTTTCAGCAGGTTGACTGACGAGGTGCGTTTTTCGGTATCGAAGCTGCCCGACAGCAGGTAGTGGGACAACTGGGGATACTGTTTCACAATCCATTCGCAGGCAACAAAGGTTGCGCGACTGGTCATATTCTGGCCAGCGGCGTCTCCGGTGCTGTAATCGAAGCGGGTAAACACCATGTTATGGGCGTGATACTGCTCGATTTCATTTAACTTGCCTACCGAAGTGGTGGACTCCGCGACCGCCTTGATCTGTTCATGGTTTTCCTTCAGCCAGATACAGAAGTCCCTGGCCTCGCGGGCGCTGGGGAAGACAAAGGTCGGGGCCCGCTGCATGGCCTCACCCGATACTGTGGTGGTAACGCCACCGCATTCGCGGATCACTTTCATCCCCCGGTTGTAACTTGCCAGCATGGTGCCTTCCACCGTGGCCATGGGTACGTAAAACTCCCCCTGGGCGTGTTCGCCGTTGACCAGCAGGGGGCCGGCCAGGCCAATGGGGATCTGGGCCACGCCAAACAGGTTCTCGATATTGCCGGACATGTCCGCCGGGTTGAACGAATACTGTCGGGTGTGATCGAGCTTTGCCGGGGTATTGGCTTCAATAAAAGCCTGCCGCTCGGCGATGATTTCGGCGCTGTAGTCGTCCTCATTGGAACGGGGAATCTTTTTGCTCATGGCAGGCTCCTTGTTGAGTTCAGCGAAGAAACTACGCGCTTGGACTGGTGAGGTCAACGGCCGAGAGTTCTCAGATGACGAGAGGGGATCTTGTGTATACTGCAACCTTCACCAGCCAAGAACCCGCCGTGACCAATACTTCGTTTGCCAGCCTGCCCCTGCCACCGGCCCAATTGGGTAATCTGGAAGGCCTGGGTTACCTTGAAATGACGCCCATCCAGGCGGCAAGCCTGCCGCTGGCACTGGACGGTCGCGACCTCATCGCCCAGGCGAAAACCGGTAGCGGCAAAACAGCCGCTTTCGCTCTGCCGCTGCTGACCCGGCTCAACCCTCGCGACTTTGGTACCCAGGCGCTGGTGCTCTGTCCTACCCGTGAACTGGCAACCCAGGTTGCCGCGGAAATTCGCCGACTGGCCCGTTACCAGCCTAATATCAAGGTGGTAGTGTTGTGTGGTGGGCAGGCAATAGGCCCGCAGATTGGCTCGCTGGAGCACGGCGCGCATATCGTGGTTGGCACTCCCGGACGCATCACCGATCACCTGCGCAAGAACACCCTGTCCCTGGCGCGGGTGAACTGCCTGGTGCTGGACGAGGCCGACCGGATGCTGGAGATGGGCTTTATCGATGATATTGGCGCTATCATCGAGCAGACGCCGAGCGATCGGCAGACCCTGTTTTTTTCAGCCACCTTTCCGAACGACATCCGGGCCATGAGCAAGCGCTTCCAGGCAACGCCCGAGCAGGTATCGGTCGAGGCTAGCCACCACAGCCCCCAGATCGACCAGCAGTTCTATATGTGCTCCGCGCAGGGCAGGCTGGACGCCCTGGTCAAATTGCTGACCCACTTCCGGCCGGAGGCTGCGGTGGTGTTTTGCAATACCAAGCAAATGGTTCGCGATGTCTGTACTCATCTGGAGCAGCAGTCGATCAGTGTGGCCGCCCTGCATGGCGATATGGAGCAGCGAGATCGTGACCAGGTGCTGGTGCAATTCAGGCAGCAAAGCTGTCGTGTACTGGTGGCGACCGATGTCGCTGCCCGCGGATTGGATATCGATGACCTGCCTGCGGTGATCAATGCCGAACTGCCGCGCAACGCTGAGGTTTACGTGCACCGCATCGGTCGCACCGGACGCGCAGGCAAAGAGGGGCTGGCCTTGAGTATTCTCAGCGAGTCGGAGCGCTACAAGCTGGAGGCTATTGGCCAGTTCCAGCAGCGGGAGCTGGAGTATCAGGCTATCGACAGTATTGCCTGGAGCGGAGAGCGCATGCCGCCCCCGGCGTATACCACCTTGTGTATTGCCGGTGGTCGCAAGGACAAGGTGCGCCCTGGCGACCTGCTCGGCGCCCTGACCGGAGAGGCTGGTATTGATGGCAAGGCGGTGGGCAAAATCGATGTGATGCAAAATGCCAGCTATGTGGCTATTGCCAGTGGACAGGCGGATAAGGCCCTGGACAGGTTGGAGAACGGCAGGATCAAGGGCCGTAAATTCAAGGTGCGCAAGCTGTCGTGAAAATCCCACCCAGACTTCGCCCCTTGTATGACGACGGCCTGATTGATGAGGTCCTGTACCAGCTGATGAGCGGTAAGGAGGCCACGGTTTATGTGGTGCGCTGTGGCGAGGAGCTGCGCTGTGCCAAGGTGTATAAAGAAGCGGCCAAGCGCAGCTTCAAGAAAGCCGTGCAATACCAGGAAGGGCGCCGGGAGAAGAACAGTCGCCGGGCCCGGGCGATGGAGAAGGGTTCAAAGTTTGGCCGCAAGCAACAGGAAGAGGCCTGGCAGAACGCCGAGGTTGATGCCCTGTACCGGGTCGCCAGTGCAGGCGTGCGTGTACCCAAGCCCTATGGCTGCTTCGAGGGTGTGCTGCTGATGGAGCTGATCATGGACGAGGAGGGCCAGGTGGCTCCGCGTCTTGGCGATGTGGATATGTCGGCAGAGCAGGCGCTGGAGGATCATGCGCTGATGATGCAGTACGTGATGCGCATGCTGTGTGCCGGGATGGTCCATGGTGACCTGTCAGAATTCAATGTACTGGTGGATGAATATGGCCCGGTGATCATCGATCTGCCACAGGCGGTAGATGCAGCGGCCAATAACAACGCAGAATCCATGTTTGCCCGCGACGTCAACAAGATTACTGCCTACTACAGCCTGTTCGCCCCCGAGTTGATGAACAGTCGCTATGCCAAGGAGATCTGGTCCCTGTATGAGGACGGCGAGCTGCACCCCGATATGGAGCTGACCGGGGAGTTTGTCGAGGACCTGCAGGCTGCCGATGTGGACTCGGTGTTGCAGGAAATCAAGGCCGCCCTGCTCGAGGAGCAGGATCGCCAGGAGCGGCTGCGGGAGGACCAGGAGCCGGATGCCTGATTGAGTGGTCGCCGCCGGCTTGCACCCGCGCCCTGAGCCGCTATCATTATTCCCCGCATCCAATAGACAGCGCGATTTTACCCACAGGAAATTTTTTATGTTCGGCACCGCATTATCAACCAGCGCTACCCGGGTTTT
>Ga0102812_10003130_pt1 | contig 10899 bp, 12 predicted proteins | sample ColrivemetaGS713_FD_79334 | JGI IMG/M metagenome (GOLD analysis project Ga0102812, IMG submission 79334) | Estuarine microbial communities from the Columbia River estuary - Flood tide ETM metaG S.713 | ecosystem: Environmental > Aquatic > Marine > Intertidal zone > Estuary | place: USA... | reverse complement strand
TGGCGTTGTTCCCCGTCAACTCAGCGGCATAGGCAATGGCTTCTTCCGGCGTTGATCCGGTGCCGCGCCACGGGTCGCCGCAGACGTCGTTGATGCCTGTCATGTCGACTGCGAAATATGTGGTCATTGTGTGGTTCTCCTGTGGTGGGTGGGGGCCGAAGCCCCCGTTTGATCTCAGGCAAGTTCGGCAATCATATAGGCGATTTCCTCGGCTGCGTCGGACCAGATGCTCCATGCAAGGTCGCTGTCATAGCCATTGCTCTCGAGCCAGTTGCAGAGCCGTTCAATGTCGCTCTCGCTTGCGAGGCCAAGCTCGGTCGCTTCATCGAAGAAATGCTTTTTCATGGTGTCGAGGGTCATTGTGTGGCCCTCACGGTGATGCCGCGCCGGTCAAGGTAGGCAGTGGCGGTTTCATCGTCCTCGCGGGGTTCGTTGTCGCTCTGCCAGAGATCGGCGACCCAATCGATAAAGGCGGCGGCGTCGGCGGCGTCGATGGCATAGGCGCGGCTGCGCTGATCATGGCTGACAACCGTGTCGCCGGTCATGGCCCTTGGCATCTCACCGTCGCGCCACGTTGCGCGATGATGTGCGGAAAAGTCGATCAATCTTTGCATTGTGTTTCTCTCCTGTTAGCGGGGTGGGTGGGGGCCGAAGCCCCCTGTTGTTAGTTCACGTCTGCCGCTAGGGCCGCGCGATAGACGGCCTTTGCCTCATCGGTCAGGTTGCCAATGCGAATGGCGGTTTCCAACAGCTTGCGGCGGGATCTCATTGACGTGTCGCGCATCATCTCAGCTACAATGGATGTTGCCTCGTCTGCCGTCATCAGAGGGCGGCGGGGTAACATTTTGTCAAATGCTGCGGTCATTTCTCAGTCTCCTATCTGCGGGACACCGTGTCCCTGTAACCTAGATATAGGGGCGGTTGCCCCATACCGCAAGAGTTATTTTGCACAAAAGACGAAAAAAAAGACCCCGCCGAAGCGGGGCCAGTTCAGGGAGGCAGCGCAACAGGGAGTCGCCACGCTAAGGAGAGGTTAGTCCTGATCGGCGCGGTTGTCTAGCGCGTCGAGCAACTTCCTCTGGGTGGCGCACTTATCAGCCAGCGCAGCCAAGACCCGCTGGTCAACAGTCCCCTCGGATGTGATGTGGATCACGCGCACCGGACGAGTCTGCCCTTGGCGGTGGAGGCGGGCGTTGAATTGCTGGTAAAGTTCCAGCGACCACGTCAGGCCAAACCAGACGCAGATCGAACCCCCTCCCTGCAAGTTCAGCCCGTGGCCAGCCGACGCTGGGTGCGCCAGCAGCATCGAAATCTCGCCCCTGTTCCAGCGGTCTATCGTCGCCGGGTCTTTATCAAGCACAACCGCGTCGGGGAAACGCTCCACCAGTCGCGACAGGTCGGATTTGAAGTTGTAGGCCACCAAGACAGGTTCGCCGGGGTTCGCCTCTACGATCTCGTCCAGCGCGTCCAGCTTGGCGTCGTGCGTGACCGTCCAGCGGCCCGTTTCGTCGAGATACACCGCGCCGTTGGCCCATTGCAGCAGCTTACCTAGCAGCGTGGCTGCGCTCTTTGCTTCGATCACCTCCCCGTCAGGGAACTGGGCCAGCATCGTGCGCTCGAAATCCCGATACTCATCAGCCGCGCCGCTTGGCATCTGGCATGTCATCTCAACGTCAATACGGTCGGGGACTTCCAGATAGTCGTCGGCGCTCATGTGCATCACGCAATCACTGATCAGGTCGTGGATCGCGTCGTCGGACCCTGCGCGGGGCGTGAACTTTCGGCCCCAATAATCCGGCTCGAAAAACCGCGTCTTGTATCCCGTGAACGTGCGGCCAAGCCGCTGCCCGAAGTCGATCAAATACATTTGCGACCAGATGTCCAAAAGGCCGTTTGGTGTCGGCGTCCCTGTCAGCAGCACCATCGTTTCGATGTAGGGGATCGCCCGCCGCAGGGCCTTGAACCGTTGCGTCGATGGTGTTTTGAAGGACGAGCTTTCGTCGATCACCACCATATCGAAGGGCCATGCGTCCCCGTAGAGTTTGACCAGCCAAGGGATGTTCTCGCGGTTAATGACGTGGATGTCGGCACTGACGTTTAGCGCCATTCTACGAGCCTTCTCCGGCCCCGTGCATACCGACACCCGCAAATGCTGGAGGTGGGTCCAGCGCCGCGCCTCCTGCGCCCAGACGCTGTTGGCAACGCGCAGCGGCGCGACGATCAGTGTGCGGCCAACCAAAAAGCCGTCGCGCAGATCACTGATCGCCGTAAGCGTCGATACTGTCTTACCCAGACCCATGTCGAGGAACAGCCCGCAACGGCGCTTCTGGACGATAAATGACACCGCCTTGCGCTGATATTCATGGAGGTCATCCCGTGAAAGCATTGGCACCATCCACATTGTCGATCACAAACACCTCGCACCCCAGCGCCCTGCGCCGCTCATGGTCCCGCGATTGCAGGGGTGTCGGCTTCTTGCCGGGGGACTTCACCTCGACAAAGACGACGCGCCCGCCCGGCAGGGTCACCAGCCGATCCGGCACAGAGCGATTGTTTGGGCTGGTGAATTTCTCACACAGCCCGCCCAGCGACTTGACGCGCCGCACCAGCGCGGCCTCGACGGTTTTCTCAAGCATATCCCATCCCCTTCAAAGCCAGCTTCGCCATCCCCACATATCTCTCGAAATCCACGTCCGCAGGGAACTCGTCGGGATAGTCCATGCACGGCCTCGCCCCGTCAGACTGCGGCACCTTGTTCGAGTTCTTTGAGTAGTCGATTGTCTCGTCAGCCCCGACATCGGTCGAGTAGTAGAAGCGCACCGCGCGGCCCAGATCATCGCCCCGCCAAGAGGCACCTCCGGTCACCTTACGGAGCATCACGAACTTGTTGATGTCACGGCATTTGCGTATCACGTCGCGGTAGTCGGAAGCGCCCGACAGGTGGGCGGCGACCGCGTCGGTCACAATCGTGAATTGCGGGTTCTTGGACAGCCCCGGCTCACCGAATGCCCCCTTGCGCTTGGCCCCGCCATTATTTTTCACCGCGATGTAGTTGTTCACGTCGCGACTATACAGCGCCCTGTAGTCCGACCGCTCAAGCACATAACCCGTGTCGATCATCCAATTGAAGGCCACGTCGTTCACGGCGTCATTCAGGTGCTTCTCGGCAAAGACCACGACGCCGTCCGTATTGGCAGACACGATCTTCGCCCCTGCGGCCTCCATTCTTTCGATCAGCATCAGCAGGCAAAGCTGCCCGGTGATCGTCGTCTGGATCAGCAGATTGGGTGCGTAGAGCGTCGAATACTTGCTGCCCAGCTTCCCGAAACTGCCGTTGACGACAATTTTTAGGGTGTTGGCCGTCACACTGTCACCGGATTTCTTCGCAGCGAGGCGGCGCTCGACGATGCTGCGGTAGACCGACGTGAAGTCGTCGCCCAGCGCGTCGGGCGTGATACCCTGCTGCAAGATAATCGAGGGATAATAGGACGCCACGTCGAAATCACAGAGGATGTGCGACGACCCAGCGCGGACGCTCTGCCCGCTCTCGCACGAATGCAGTCCGCCGATCCCCATCTGGTAATCACTGGTGCCGATCCTGATCTTTGTGTCTCGCAGCCAATCAGGCATTTGGATCGAGCCGTTCCCGGCAAGCCCGAAATCATGTGCAGTCAATCGCGCCAATATGTCGCGCAGTTCAGGTGTCTGGAATTTCACGTTGCCGGGGTCAATGTATTGATACGTCGTCCCGTCAGCCACCTTGGGCGGGCGGATCGAATTGCCCGTGATCTTTTCGATCTCGTGCCGCAACACAGCCTCCGCAATCTGCGCGTCAGACTTTGAGCGCAGGTCTACGCCGTATTCCTTGCTCATCTCACTGCGTAGTTTGATCTGAGGTCGCAGGGCTTCAAACAGGGTGCGCGTGACCCGAACATCGTTGATGCAATATCCCTTTATCTCGTCCATCTGGGCGCGTGTCAGGATCGCGTCGTGGGGGATGGGGAGGTCTTGGATTTTAGGGTAGCCCAGCCGCCCAGCGTAGACTTTCAGGCTGGCTTGACCGGGCGCAACGTCGATGATGTCGATGTGGTCGATGCCGGACAGCATCCGAATATCCAGATCACGCGCAACGCGCCACGGCGGGAGGTTGGATGTTATGATCGCGTTGCTGATCCGCTTGAGGTCGGCGCAGTCGCGGTTTTCCAGCGCTGCCGATATCATGATCAGGTCGTAGCCGCTCGAATTGAAGCCGCCCGTCAGGTTCTTCCGCATGATGTGCGAAACGCGGGCGACGTTCAGCGGCTCGTCGTCTGTCTTTTCAAAGGATGCTATTTTCCCAGCGTCATTCTCAAAAACGACTAGAAAATAATTGGTATATACTTCAACGTCTAGGATCATCATGAGGGGGAGCCTCTATGTTTGGACGGGGGTGACCCGTGTGGGAGCGGCGCGAGATGGCCCGCGCCGCCAAAGTAATTTAAACGAAGTCGTCCATTTCAACGTCGTCGAAGGCGTCAAAGTCATCGACGCTGGCGGTGGTGCCGTCACCAAACGGGTCACCGTCGCGGAAGAACTGGACCGCCAGAAGGTTTGCGTTGATGCGCTTGCCCCACTGGTTATTTTGCGCCCAGAGTTCGACGATCCCGTTGACATAACAGCCGGAATAGATGCGGTTGTCGCCCTCGCCCAGCGGGGTCTTGTCGCGGTCGATCACCAGCGGGCGCTTGGCGTTTGACGCCTTGATCGTCATGTGGCCCTCGTATTCCGAGCGACCGCTGTCGTCGCCGTCTTTCAAACAAATCTTGTCGGCGGGGATTTTCGCGCCCTTGAATGCATCCTTCATCATGCCCGCAACAGCATTGTCGATCTGTTTGATCAGGTCCGCGTGTTCGGTCTTGTCCAACATGAAGGTCGCTTCATACTTGGTCTCGTCACCGTTAAAGACGGCTTTGCGGAACAGGCTGGGGAAGGACAAGCGGACGTTTTGGAGTTTGATTTTCGACATCTTCTAACCTTTCAAGGCTTTAGAGTTTACGTTTTATGCGATCACGACATGTCGTCGAAATCGCGGGCAGTGACCCCGAAGGATGGCCGCTTGTCGCTCTCTGGCGCAAGGGTTGGCGCTCCACGGGGCTTGGTGATCAGGCCCGAAATTTCGGCGGCTTTTGATTTACCAAGAGCCTTTTCGGCCTGCGCCGGGCTGATCAGCCGAGGGTCAGTAAACGCCTTTTCCCCCAGAAGATCAACCAGTTTCTGTTGCGCTTCGTCATTATTTGACCAAGTCCGATTGCTGCGGCCCTCGACCAGTTTGAAGCCGTCAAAGGTTTCGCCGCTTTCGAGGCAGGCCTTGACGTGCGCCTCGACCGAGGACAGCCAAGCGTCGATCAGTGGCTTGGCGTCAAGCACGGTGCGGACCTGCGCGTCTGTCAGGGTGTCGGGGTTTCTTAGCGCGACGAGGTCGTCAAAGTCGGCCATAATCGCCGCCTCGGCGTGGGCCTTGAGCGCGGCGCAGGTTGCCTTCGCGTCACAGAACCGGCACTGCTTCTCACCGGGAACACGGGGCGCGTCGTCGGACAGCGCAGTCTCGGCCCGCTGCTTGGCCCATTCGGCCCACCGCAGGAGGGCATCGACGCTGATCGACCACGTCGAGATATGGTCAAGGCGCGGCTGGACGATGTGGATCATCACGTCGTCGATGTGGCGCAGCGCCGCCATCTCGGCATATGCGCCCAGCGCGTAGAGCATGCCCTGCGGGTTTTCCTCGGCATCGACGCGGACACCCATCCCATATTTCAGGTCCATGACGTGCAGCGTCTTGCCGACGACGGCGATGGCGTCAGCCGTCCCGAAACCGCCATCGACCCAGTCGCTGAAATCAACGCGCCGCTCAAAGACGGCCAGTTCGGCGTCGTCTGCGATGGCGTTGACGTAATCCACATATACCTGCACGAAGTCGGCCATCTCGCGGTTCTCCGCGTCGTCCAACGCCACCTGACCGAAGCGTAGGGCCGTCTCGGCCAGTTCGTGCGCGGCGGTCCCCTCAATCGCAAAAGGCGACGTTTCGTTGGGCACGGGCAGGGCAGCGATGGCGGCTACTGACCCACCACAGACGAGCCAGCGGTGGGCCGATGAAGGACCGAGGTTGGAATGCGCGGTCATTTCTCACCTCCGATCTGCTCGTCCAGCCAAGCCTCAAAGACGACTAGCTGTTCAGGTTTGATTTTCGAGAGCGTTTCGCCACCGAGTTCAGCCATCTTTGCGCGAATGATGTCGGCCATCCCGGCCTTCCCACGGCTAAACGCGACCGCCTTCGCGGATAGCATGTCAATATTCACGAGCGTATCGGCCTTGGGCGTATCGGCCTTGGGCGTATCGGCCTTGGGCGTATCGGCCTTGGGTGCGCTCTGCGATTGCGCGGCGACCATCGCCTCCGTTAGGGCTTTGACGGCCTCGGTCAGCGCCTCGATTTTTTGTTCCAACATTTTGCGGTTCCTTTTATGTGTTGCGTTTCGTTTAGATACGGGGCAAATTGCATGGCGTCAAGATAGGAGACGGCGAAATGCTACGATCTTCCCAACTGGCCGAGAGGCTGGGGATTTCAAAGAACAAAGTCATCGAACTGGCGAACGGCGGTCTGATCCCTGCGATCAAGCTGCCGTCAGGTCAATATCGGTTCGACGTGGACGAGGTCATCGCGGCCCTGCGCCACGGCAGTGAAAAGGGCGAATGACGTGATGGTGAAATTCACTTTTTGCAAAAACTTTGCCGAGGCGGAGACCAAGGAAGCAGAGTGGTCGAAGTTCTGCGATGCCGTCACCAAGTCAGTCGGTTATGACAATAAGGACGAGAGCATCAAGCGGGCGATGATCGTCGGCGGTGTCCGCGAGGACGAGAGCCGAGGGCGGGCAGATAACGTCCAGACACGCGAGATCGTCACAATCGACTACGACGATCTATGTGACGGCGTCACCTTCGCGGACATCGGGTTCGCCCTTCAGCTTGGGCTGGGTGGCGTGGCCTTCGTGGCGTATTCAACATTCCGCAGCACCGACGAGACCCCGCGCTTTCGCGTGATGGTCCCGCTCTCCCGACGCGTCACCGGCGCGGAATATCAGGTGGTTGTTCAGCACGTCGTTGACCTGATCCGACTGGGCGCACCAGATGATTGCAGCTTCACCGTCAACCAAGGAATGTTCCTAGCTTCCCACAAGAACGGTCTGACGCCGTGGTCGTTGCGCGGGGGCGCAGACGCGCCGCTGGACGTTGACGCGATACACGGCGTTGGTGACGTGGGTGGGATCGACGAATGGTCTGACTTTGGCGAGGCCGACGACCTAAGCGTCCTCGTCGCCAATCGGCCCCTCGACCTGTCGCCCGATCAGGTGGCGACACTGCTGGCGTCGTATCCCGCCGAGGGCAAAGACTATGACGAGTGGCTGCGCGTCGGCATGGCGATATACCACCAGACCGAGGGCAATGGTTATGGAATGTGGCGGGCGTGGTCGGAAAAGTCACCGAAGCACGACGAGCGCCACATGAAAACCAAGTGGCGGTCCTTCGGCGGTCGCGCCGCGCCAGTCACAATGGCGTCGATCATTTCCCTGACGGGCGGAATGCGGGGCGGTGTGGCAGTGGTCGAGGCCGACAGCGAGGTCGCCTTATCGCTCGAAGAAGAAGCCGAGCAAGTCACCGACCGGGCGACATACTCGGCCTTTAAGAAGCGGGTCCAATCGCTCAACGAAATCCAGCTTCCGCCAGACATCAGATCGCTTTTAGCGTCAACTGTCCATGAGGTCTACGCCAAAGCGGCGGGCATGGGGCTGCGGGAGGTCAAGACGGCCATGAAGCCTATCAGGGCCGCACGGGCGGCGTCTGACGACGCTGGCGTGGATTGTCCTGCGTGGCTGGACGGCTGGGTATACGCCGAGGCCGACTGCCTGTTCGTCAATACTGCGGTTTCTGACTACGCCATCAAGCGCGAGGCGTTCCGGGCGAAGTTCGACCGGATGCCAGAGGCGGCGGGGATGGAGACTGACGCGGCGACATTCGCCCTCAATATGGTGCAAATCCCGACTGTGGTCCGCCCGATGTATTGGCCGGGCCAGCCCAAAATGTTTGCGACCGAGGGCAAGGATTACGTCAACAGCTACCACACCAGTGGGTCCGCCCCGTGTGACGTGATCGACGCAGACGGGCAGGGCGTTGTCGATCTGTTCGTGCGCCATGTTCGAAACACCATCGCGGACGAGCGTGAGGGCGACCTGCTGATGGATTTTATGGGCTACATCCTCCGCAACCCGGCCCATCGCGTGAAGTGGGGGCTTTTGCTCTGGGGCATCGAAGGGAATGGCAAGACATACTTTTACCAGATCATGCAGCACCTCTTGGGCCGCAACGCCACCCTCATCAATACCAGCATGATCGAACGCCCATTCAACGACTGGGCCGTCGGCGCACGGCTGATCGGCATCGAAGAAATCCGCATCGCAGGAACAAACAAGTGGCGGGTCTTGGATCAACTCAAGCCGATGATCTCGAATAGCGTGATCGCCGTGGAGCCGAAGGGGGCGTCACGATACCACGCGCCGAATTTTGCGTCTTACCTGATGACGACGAACCACCGTGACGCGGTGCCGATGTCTGACAACGACAGGCGGTATTGCGTGATCTTCACGCGCCACGAGCGGGAAGCCGATCTCTTTGCCCAGCACGGGGGGCGGGACGCGGCGGCGGATTATTTCCGAAACCTCTTTGACGAGAGTGAGCGGCGCATTGATGCGATTGGTCGCTTCCTGATTGATCGACCGCTGTCGGCGGGCTTCGATCCGAATGGCCGAGCGCCGATCACTGCGGGGGCAAGCGAGATGCGTAGCGCGAACATCAGCGACGAGCGGCAGGTAGTCGAGGAGGCGATAGAGGATCACGCTTGCGACATCGTCGGGCCGGACCTTTTGGACGTGACGCATCTGAATAGCTGCGCCGTGATGGCTGGGGGCGACATCCCAAGCGGGCGGGCGCTGGGTAATATCCTCCGCGACATGGGCTACACGCCCATTGCAAAGCGGCGCATCAAGGTGGGGCGCGAACACCATTTCATCTGGTTCAACAGGGGCGCAATGGGCGAGGACGCGGCTGTCGGGAGGGTCCGAGACTGGCACAGCGGCAGCAGTGATTTTAGCGACGTGCCATTCTAGTGGGCCGTGGGGCGCAAAATAGGGGTGTTTGGGGCGCAAAAAAAGTTTTGCGCCCCACGTTTTGCGCCCCACCCTAACCCCCTTATTTTATTCACTTTTCTCTCATCAAAAGAGAAAAAGGGTTTAAAGGGCGTAAAAATAGGTATTTTGCTATAGGGAGATTTTGAACTGTGAAGATAAGGGTAAATTCTACACAGTTCGTTTCTGGGGTGAGCGACTGAAAAGTTATGGACCCCACGCCCCACGCCCCACGCCCCACGCGCCCCGCACCGACGAAAATGGGCGACTGGTTGTCTACCGGCAATCCTGACCCCTTGACCGGCAAAGACACTCATGCAAGGGTGCAAAAAGAAAGGCGGCGCAGGACCACCAACCCGCGCCGCCTCAGATCAACAGCGAATGGGAGTTTCGCACGATGACCAATCAGACAATATCCGATTTCCGCCGCGATACAATAACCGCCGAAGAACAGGCGATGATTGACGCGCACATTCGCAAGCACGGCGTGACGCGCTGTCCATACGGCAAGCGGACAACCGAGCCGACCTACATTTGGAGCGGCAAAGACCTCATCCCGGACGGCCAGCAGATGGGCTGGCGGGCGCAGATCAAGAACGCCGTCGAGGCCCGCCGCAAGTCGAACCTCATGCGTTCTGATGTGCAGGAGGCAAAGCGCCGCCGCGAGGCTATCAAGCCGCTGATTGCCGCTGGCTTTACGGCCAAGGAAATCGCCGCCCGCTATGGTATCACCGTCGAGCGCATCCGCGACGACGCGAAGCGCCTCGGCACACCCTGCCGCAATCCCCAAACCACAACGATAGAAGAATGGCTGGCAAACCAATGAGCATTCAAGAATACCGCGACTTCATTGCATCGCGCGGCGCATCTCTTTTGCAAACAGGCATCGCGCCTGGCGATATCAACCACATGGCAAAGGCGCACCAAGTCGCAACGATTGAGTTTGCGCTTGATCAAGGCAAGAGCGCCGCATTCCTCGATACGGGCCTCGGGAAGTCGTTCATCGAACTTGAGTGGGCAAAACACGTCGCGGAAGAAACCAAAAAGCCGACGCTGATCCTGACGCCGCTTGCGGTGGCGGGGCAGATGGTGCGCGAGGGCCAGAAGTTCGGCATCGACGCTCGCCAAATCCGCGAACAGCACGAAGTCGGATATGGCGTCATGGTGGCGAACTATGAGCGGCTGCCAAAACTTGACCCGCAGAGCTTTGGCGGCGTCGTTTTGGATGAAAGCAGCATCCTAAAATCGTTCGCTGGCGTCACCAGAAACCGCCTTATGGATGCATTCGGAGACCTGCGGTTCAAGCTCGCTGCGACAGCTACGCCAAGCCCGAACGACCACATGGAGCTAGGAAACCATGCCGAGTTCCTTGGCATCATGAGGCAGCAGGAAATGCTTTCGCAGTGGTTTATCAATGACACCAGCACGGCAAGCCAAGATTGGCGGTTGAAGGGCCATGCCGTTGAGGATTTCTGGCAGTGGGTCGCATCGTGGTCTCGGTGCGCCACCCTGCCAAGCGACTTGGGCGGCGATGACACTGGATATATCCTGCCGGATATTGATCGCCACATCCACGCTGTCAACGCAGACCGCATGGATGATGTCGCCGATGGTATGCTGTTCCGTATTCCCGAAATGTCGGCAACCAGCTTCCACAAGGAAAAGCGGCTAACAATTCATCAGCGGT
>Ga0102812_10003127_pt1 | contig 10908 bp, 6 predicted proteins | sample ColrivemetaGS713_FD_79334 | JGI IMG/M metagenome (GOLD analysis project Ga0102812, IMG submission 79334) | Estuarine microbial communities from the Columbia River estuary - Flood tide ETM metaG S.713 | ecosystem: Environmental > Aquatic > Marine > Intertidal zone > Estuary | place: USA: Columbia... | reverse complement strand
TACTAACGGAGCTGTTGCAAAACCAAATTCTTCAGCACCTAATAATGCTGCTATTGCTACGTCACGACCCGTTTTTAATTGGCCGTCACATTCTACTACAATTCTGCTTCTTAAGTTATTTAACACCAAAGTTTGTTGAGCTTCAGCTAAGCCAAGTTCCCAAGGTAAACCAGCATGTTTTAATGATGTAAGCGGTGATGCTCCAGTTCCTCCGTCATAACCTGCAATTAAAACAACATCTGCTTTTGCTTTTGAAACTCCGGCTGCAATTGTTCCAACACCAACTTCTGAAACTAGTTTTACATTTATTCTCGCTTCTCTATTTGCATTTTTTAAATCGAAAATTAATTGAGCTAAATCTTCAATTGAATAAATATCATGATGTGGAGGTGGAGAAATTAATCCAACAAAAGGAGTTGAGTTTCTTGCTGCAGCAATCCAAGGTAAAACTTTTTCACCAGGCAGTTGTCCGCCTTCTCCAGGTTTTGCTCCTTGAGCCATTTTAATTTGAATTTCCTTTGCATTTGTTAAATAATGTGAGGTAACTCCAAATCTACCTGAAGCTACTTGTTTAATAGCTGAGTTTCTGCTATCTCCATTAATATCTTTTTGGAAACGTTTTCTATCTTCACCACCTTCACCAGAATTTGATTTTCCACCAATTCTGTTCATAGCAATGGCTAAATTTTCATGTGCTTCTCGTGAAATAGAACCATATGACATTGCTCCGGTTTTAAAACGTTTCACAATATCTGTCCAAGGTTCAACTTCATTTAATGGAATAGGATCTAAGTTGTCAAATTCAAACAATCCACGAATAGTCATTAAGTTTTCAGATTGTTCGTTTATGGCTTTTGCATACACATCATAACTTGCTTGGTCACTTAGCCTAACAGCTTGTTGTAATTTTGAAATTGTAGTTGGATTGAACATGTGTTTTTCTCCATTTCTTCTCCATCTATAATCTCCACCAATATTTAAACCTAAACGTTTATCTATGCAAGTATCTGGATACGCATATTTGTATCTTTCATTAATTTCTCTTTCAATTTCATACAATCCAATTCCTTCAATTCTTGATGCAGTATAAGGGAAATATTTTTCAACAAATTGAGAATTAAAACCAACAATTTCAAAAATTTGAGAACCTCTGTAAGAGTGTAATGTTGAGATTCCAATTTTGTTCATAATTTTTAAAATACCATTTCCAATAGCTTTGTTAAAATTATCAACGGCTTTTTGTTCGGTTAAATCTTTAATAAAACCTTCCTGAACTTGCATTCTAATAATTTCATTTACCATATATGGATTTATGGCACTTGCACCATAACCAAATAAAGTAGCAAAATGATGTGGTTCACGAGGTTCTGCAGATTCAACTATAATGTCAAAATAAGATCTTTTGCGCAGGCGATTCATTTGGTGGTTTACATAAGAGCAAGCCAATAACGATGGAATTGGAGCAAACTGTCTGTTTACTCCTCTGTCTGATAAAATAATAATGTTTGCGCCATTATCAATTGCTTTTGTAATTTGAATAATTATAGCGTCTAAAGCTTCTTCTAAACCATTTAATCCTTTATCTTTTTCGTATAGTATTTTAAAAGTTTCTGCTTTAAACTTTAAAGCTGAAACATTTTTTATTTTTTCTAAATCTTTATTTGAAATAACAGGATTTTGAATTCTTAATTTTCTGCACTGTCGTTCAGTAATGCTGAAAATATTTCTGTCTTTACCTAAGTTTAAACTAATATCAGTAACAATTTCTTCACGAATTCCATCTAATGGTGGATTTGTAACTTGTGCAAATAATTGTTTAAAGTAATTTGAAATTAGTTGAGGTTTGTCTGATAAAACAGCTAAAGGTGTATCTGTACCCATAGAACCTAAAGCTTCTTTACCGTTTTGAGCCATTGGTGTAATGACCTCTTGAATATCTTCAATGGTGTAATTAAATAAGCGTTGTCTTGTCTTAATATCAATTGTTTCAATTGGACAAACTTCACTTTCATAAGGAATGTCTTTCAAATGCAGCCTTGTTTCATCTAACCATCTTTTATAAGGTCTTTCAGAAACAATTTTACTTTTAATTTCTTCATCCTTAATAATTCTCCCTTCATTCATGTCAACCAAAAACATTTTTCCTGGCTCCAATCTTCCGTGAACTTCAACATCTGAAGGATCAATATTTACAACACCAATTTCTGATGCCATAATTAGTTTTCCACTTTTTGTAATTGTATATCTTGAAGGTCTTAATCCATTACGGTCTAATAAAGCCCCTACATAATCACCGTCTGTAAAAGGAACAGAAGCTGGGCCATCCCAAGGCTCCATAATACAAGCATTGTATTCATAGAACGCTTTTCTTTCTTCGGACATAGTTTTGTGCTTTTCCCAAGCTTCAGGAATCATCATCATCATAATTTCAGGCAATGATCTTCCGGAATGAGTTAATAGTTCTACAACCATATCCATTGAGGCGGAATCTGATTTTCCAGGTAAAATAATTGGGAATAATTTTTCTATTTGAGGTCCAAATACATCACTCATCATTATTTCTTCACGCACACGCATTCTACTTACATTACCACGCAACGTATTAATTTCACCATTTTGACACATATATCTAAATGGTTGCGCCAATTCCCATGAAGGCATTGTATTTGTTGAAAAACGTTGATGTACCAAAGCTAATCGAGTTACTAAATCGGGTTGTTGTAAATCCGTATAATATGGGCCAATATCTTCAGGCATAATAATACCTTTATATATTAGCGTTGTAGTTGATAAGCTTGGAAGGTAAAAATATGAACTTTCAGACATTTTTGAGTCTGCAATTATGTGTTCTGTAATTTTACGAGCTGCGTATAGTTTTGCTTTAAAATTTTCATCAGAAGTACCTTCAGGCTTAGCAATGAAAATTTGCTCAATAGCTGGTTCTGAAGCCAATGCTATTGGCCCTAATTGTGAAGAATCTACAGGAACTTTTCTCCATCCTAAAATAGAAAGGCCTTGTTCTTTAATTTCTTTTTCGAAAATATCTTTACAAAATTGGTATTGATTATTTTTTTTAGGTAAAAAAACCATTCCAACGGCATATTCTCTTTGGGCAGGAATATCAAACTTACACACTCTTTTAAAATAATCATGTGGAATATCTATTAAAAGTCCTGCGCCATCTCCTGTCTTTCCGTCCGAACTTACTCCACCTCGATGTTCTAGTTGAACTAGTATTTCTAAGGCATCATGTATAATTTGGTTGGTTTTTTCTCCTTTTAAGTTACAAATAAACCCCGCACCACAGTTTTCATGCTCAAATTCTGGTAGGTAAAGCCCTTGTTGTTTAATCATAATTGAATTTAGTTTTTTGAATGTTTACAAAAATAACGAAAATACATTCAAAAATGTTTCAAATCTACGAAATCGTTGTAATTATGATAATGAAAATAAGAAAACGTTATTGATAATTAAATACCGAAAATAGTTGTTTGATTTTGTGATATATCTAAAAATATGGATTATAAAAAAATGCTGATTTTGTGAATAATAATGTGAAAAATCATAATATCAAAAATGTTTTGAATTTTTTATAAAATTGTTAAATCCATTTGAGTTGTAATTTAATTTTTGATTTATAATGCTAAATAAGTATATTTATGCAAAAATAATATATATGAATATAGAATTTTGCCCAAATTGTATTTCAAATCAGTATGTTAAGAGTGGAATTATAAAAGATAGACAGCGATATAAGTGTAAAAAATGTAGCTATTATTTTACAGTAAATAAAATTGGAAAGCAAATTGACTCGTATTATGTGAATAAAGCGTTACAATTATATTTAGAAGGTTTAAGCTATAGAGAAATTGAACGTATTTTAGGAATATCGCATGTGAGCATTATAAATTGGGTTAAAAAATACAATATAAAACGCCCTTATAGTTTTGAATATCATTCTACTTATAAAATTTTAAATGCTGTTGAGCTAGCTAAATATTTTTCTGATAATAAAAATTTAATTGGTGCAGGTGCAATTGTTACTGAGCTTGGTGATAAATTTATGCTTATAAAATGGGAGCGATTTAAAGGATAGCTATACTTATTAGCATAAATATATATAAAATTTCATATCATTCATTTTTCTTGTCATATTGTTGAGGTTAAAATTATTTTAAAAATTTATTAACTAACCTAATTTACAATATGAAAAATCAAATTTCAGTAGTTTTAATTACATTACTTTCAATTACTTTCGGTTATAGTCAATCAAGTGATGCAAACAAAAATTTTGTTATTAACTGGAGCGGCTTTGTTAAAACTGACTTTATGTATGACACGCGACAGGTAGTAAATGCTAGAGAAGGACACTTTAACATTTTACCTGCATCAGAAAATATTGTTGGAGGAAAAGATTTGAATGATCAATCTAACTTTAATATTTTATCAATTCAAACAAGGTTAAAAGCGGCAATTACAGGCCCAGACTTTTTTGGTATGAAAACTTCAGGAGCTATTGAAGCTGCCTTTTTTGGAAACTCTGACGCATCAGTTGGAGAGTTGCGTTTGAGACATGCTTTTGTACAACTTTCAAATGATAAAATTGAAATTTTAATGGGTCAGTACTGGCATCCAATGTTTGTAACAGCTGTATTTCCTGGTACTTATTCATTTAATACAGGTGTACCATTTCAGCCGTTTTCAAGAAATCCTCAATTACGTGTAACAACAAAAGGCAATGTTAAGTTTATTGGAGTTTTATTTACTGAAAGAGATTTTCAAACTAGAGGAGCAAGTGTAAGTAAATCTGGAATTCCACAATTTCATACTCAATTACAATTTGGGAAAGCAAGTGAAACTTTAGGAGGAGTCGGTTTTAATGTTAAATCTACTCGACCAAATTTAGGTGATGATAATTTAACAAGTACAGCTTTTATAGGATACTTTAGAACTAAACTTGGTGATGCTATTTGGAAAGCCGAGGCTACATATGGCCAAAATATGACTGATGTGCTTCAAATTGGAGGTTTTGGCACTGCTATAAATGGAGATTTTGTAAATAATAAAACCCTTTCTATGTGGACTGAATTAAGTGGTGATTTTTCTGAAACAATGGAATGGGGTTTATTTGGTGGATATACTGAAAATGGAGGTTTTGGTGAAGCAATAACGTATGTTAATGGTTTTTTAGGAACTGTTGAAAATGCGTATAGAATTTCTCCAAGAATAGGATGGAAGTCAGGAGCGCTAACTATAGGTGTTGAAGGTGAATATACAAATGCTCAATATGGTTCAATAGATGGAAATGGAGATATCACTTCTAGCACTGACTCAGTAAATAATTTCAGATTACTAACAACAGCAATTTATAAATTTTAAAACGTACCATTATGTCAAAAACAGATATGAAAGCATATTGTAAAGAAAACCTAGGCTATTTGGCAATTTTGTTAAGTATATGGTTTTTAGTTTCCTATGTATTCGGAATTTTATTAGTAGATCAGTTAAATACCATCAAATTTGCTGGATTTAAACTTGGTTTTTGGTTTGCACAACAAGGGTCAATGTATGTGTTTGTTATCTTAATATTTGTCTATGTAAGATTGATGAATAAGCTAGATAAAAAATATGGCGTAGACGAATAATTAATAAATTAAAAAATTAAATCATGGGAATATTAGCATGGACATGGATACTTGTTGGATTAACTTTTGCACTTTATATTGGAATTGCAATTTGGGCAAGAGCAGGATCTTCAAAAGAATTTTATGTTGCAGGTGGGGGAGTTCCACCAATTATGAATGGTATGGCTACAGCGGCAGATTGGATGTCAGCAGCATCATTTATTTCATTGGCAGGTATTGTGTCTTTTACAGGATATGATGGTTCAGTTTACCTTATGGGTTGGACTGGTGGATATGTATTATTAGCATTACTTTTAGCGCCTTATTTAAGAAAATTTGGAAAATTTACGGTGCCAGATTTTATTGGTGATAGATATTATTCAAACACAGCACGTGTAGTTGCAGTAATTGCAGCATTGATAGTTTCATTTACTTATGTTGCAGGGCAAATGCGTGGCGTTGGAATTGTTTTTTCAAGATATTTAGAAGTAGATATTAATACAGGTGTATACATAGGTATGGCAATTGTATTGTTTTACGCTGTTTTAGGAGGAATGAAAGGAATTACATATACACAAGTTGCTCAATATTGTGTTTTGATTTTTGCATTTATGGTTCCAGCAATATTTATCTCATTTCAAATGACTGGAAATCCAATTCCTCAATTAGGATTTGGAGGAACAGGTGAAGATGGTATTTATTTGTTAGATAAATTAGATGGTTTATCAACCGAACTTGGTTTTCATGAATACACCTCAGGAAGCAAATCTATGATAGATGTTTTTGCAATTACAACTGCATTAATGGTTGGAACAGCAGGTTTACCTCACGTTATAGTTCGTTTCTTTACAGTTCCTAAAGTAAAAGATGCTAGAGTTTCAGCAGGATGGGCATTGTTATTTATTGCCATTTTATATACAACTGTTCCTGCAGTTGCAGTTTTTGCAAGAATTAAATTAGTTGAAACTGTTAGTAATACTAAATATGAAGAATTACCACAGTGGTTTAATAATTGGGAAAAAACCGGATTGTTAAAATTTGATGATAAAAACGCTGATGGTATTGTTCAATATGTAGCTGATAAAGAAACAAATGAGTTAGAAATTGATAGAGATATTATGGTTCTGGCTAACCCTGAAATAGCACAATTACCAAACTGGGTAGTAGCATTAGTTGGAGCAGGTGGTTTGGCAGCAGCCTTATCTACAGCAGCAGGGTTATTATTGGTAATTGCATCTTCAATTTCTCATGATTTATTCAAAAAAATTATAAAACCAGATATTTCTGAAAAAGGGGAATTATTAGCAGCGCGTTTAAGTGCTTTTGTTGCAGTTTTAATTGCAGGTTATTTTGGTATAAATCCACCTGGGTTTGTCGCCGCCGTTGTTGCCTTAGCATTTGGATTGGCAGCAGCATCATTTTTCCCAGCAATTTTATTAGGAATTTTCGATAAACGTATGAACAAAGAAGGGGCAATATCAGGTATGGTTGTAGGTTTGTCATTAATGTTTTTTTATATGGCGAAATATAAATTAGGATGGATTGGAGAAACTCCAGATCCTAGTGAATGGTGGTTTGGGATATCACCAGAAGGGTTTGGAACTGTTGCAATGATTGTAAACTTTGTTGTTTCAATAATAGTTTCTAGAGTAACACCAGCACCACCAGAAGATGTTCAAGAAATAGTTGAACACATAAGGATACCTTCTGGAGCAGGAGAAGCTAACGGACATTAGTAAATATTTAGTACAAGAAGCAGCACTATAAATTTTGTAGTGCTGTTTTTATATATTTAGGATAAAATTAATATTTAATGAAGAAAAGGCACCAACAAAAATTAATTGTATTAGCTATTATTTTATTATGCTTGTTAAATATTCCAATCATATTAATTTTTAATAGTGCTATTTCTGTTATTGGAATTCCTGTTATTTATTTATACATTTTTTTTGTTTGGGTTTTTAGTATTGTTTCATCATATATCATTTTAAAAAAATATTATGAGTAATTTTTTAGTGATATCTGTAATTTTAGTTTACTTGGCTGTCATTTTTTATGTAGCTTATTGGGCTGAAAAAAACGCCAAAAGTAAATGGGTAAATAACCCTTATGTTTATACTCTATCACTTGCTGTTTATTGTACAGCTTGGACTTATTATGGAAGTGTTGGTTTAGCTGCAACATCAGGTTTAAAATTCTTAACCATTTATTTGGGTCCAATTATTATTATCCCAACTTGGATAATTTTAATGCGTAAAATTATTAGAATTTCAAAAGGGAATAAAATTTCTTCTTTAGCTGATTTTATTTCATTGCGTTATGGAAACGATAGATTTTTAGGTGCTCTTGTAACAGTGGTATGCGTTTTAGCAATTGTTCCTTATATTTCATTACAACTAAAAGCAATTTCTGAAACTTATAATGTTATCACAAATCATACTGTTATTTCAAGCTCAATAATATATGATACAACTTTTTATATAGCTATATTATTAGCCATTTTTGCTGCTTTTTTTGGAACGCAACATACTGATGCAACTGAAAGGCATAAAGGAATTATAACAGCAGTAGCTCTAGAATCAATAATTAAATTGGTTTTCTTTTTAGTAATAGGAATTTATGTTACATTCTATTTGTTTAATGGCCCTTCTGATATTTATAATCAGGCTTCTTTATTGCCAGGTTTTGAAGAGCAACAAACAATAAATGGAATAGAGGGAGGTTTTAACTGGTTCTTTTTGAGTTTGTTATCTATGACGGCAATTATGTTATTACCAAGGCAATTTCAAGTAACTGTAGTTGAAAATGAACGTGAAAAATATTTAAAAAAAGTAACGTGGTTGTTTCCTTTATACTTGTTGTTATTTAATATTTTCGTAATTTTTATAGCTTGGGGAGGTAATGTAATCTTTCATAATAAACAAGTTGATGCCGATTTATTTACTTTAATGTTACCTCTTAATAATGGAAATGAAATTTTAGCATTAGTAGTATTTTTAGGCGGATTTTCTGCCGCAATTTCTATGGTGGTTATTTCAACATTGGCATTATCAACTATGTTGAGCAACAATTTAATTATTCCTTACGGATTCTTAAAAAAATATAGCAAAAGTGAATCTGAAGAAAATACAGGCTCTATCAAAAAAATTAGAAGAGTTGCTATATTTTCATTAATAGTTTTAGCATATTTTTTCTATAGAAGTTTTACGCTAGATAGATCTTTAGTTTCAATTGGATTAATTTCATTTGTATTAATAGCTCAATTAGCACCAGCATTTTTTGGTGGATTAATTTGGAGAAGAGGTTCTTCAAAAGGAGCTATATATGGAATTATAATTGGATTTTTTATAACGGTTTATACACTTGTAATTCCATTTTCTATTGATTCACAGTTAATTACATCTTCATTTGTGAATGAAGGAATTTTAGGTTTAAATTTTTTAAAGCCTTATGAGTTATTTGGGCTGCAACTATTTGAACCAGTTCCACATGCATTTTTTTGGAGCTTATTTTTTAATATTATAGTGTATGCCATATATTCTGTTAGTGTAGTAGGAAATTATAGAGAACGAAATTTTGCTGAAATGTTTGTAGATAGTACAAAATATGCAGCATTACATGAAGATGCATATGTTTGGAAAGGAGAAGCTTATGTTAAAGATTTGAGGAAAGTTTTAACCCGATTTTTAGGAGAGAATAGAACTGAAAGAGCGTTGAATTTGTTTTACATGAAATATAATATAGATAAAAACACACAGCTAGCAGATGCCAGATTAGTGAATTTTTCTGAAAAATTATTGACAGGTAGCATTGGAAGTGCCTCCTCAAGAATTTTAATTTCATCAGTTGTAAAAGAAGAAGAAATAAGTTTACCGGAGGTTCTAAATATTTTAGATGAAACCCAAAAAGCTAAAGAATCAAATAAAGAATTAAAAGAACGTGATAAGCAAAAAGATGAATTTTTAGATACAGTTGCTCATGAATTAAAAACACCAATCACGTCAATTAAAGCTCTTTCAGAAATTCTATTAGAAAATGATGATGTTGATAATACAACAAAAAATAAGTTCCTATCAAGTATATTAACTGAAAGTGAGCGCATTAGCAGATTAATAAATAATATTTTAGATTTAGAGAAATTAGCTACTGGTAAAGAAAAATTAGACTTAAAGTTAAATTTTATTGAAAGTACAATAGATAAATCAATTAATTCAGTTGCTCAATTAGCTCTTAATAAGGGAATAAAAATTAATAGCGTTGGAAATAAAAATGAGGAAGTATTATATGATGAAGATAGAATTCAACAAGTACTAATCAATTTATTATCAAATGCAATTAAGTTTTCGCAAGAGAATAATGGTGTAGTTTCAGTGTACACGTATGTTAACCAAAATAAAATTGAAGTTTCTGTTGAAGACAATGGAGGAGGAATTGAAAATGATGAGTTAATTTCAATTTTTAATAAATTTTATCAATCTAAAAATCAAACTATTTTAAAACCAGTTGGAAGCGGATTAGGTTTAGCAATTAGTAAACAAATAATTGAAACTCATAACGGTAAAATTTGGGCAGAAAATATAAAACCCCATGGAGCTAGATTAACTTTTATGTTACCATTAAATATAAATTAATATGAAAAAGATACTTATAGTAGACGATGAACCTAACATAGTAATGTCTTTAGAATATATTTTTTCTAAAGAAAATTTTGAAGTATTTATAGCAAGGGATGGTGCTGAAGCAATCGAAATTGCAGAATTGAATATGCCGGATATTATTTTATTAGATATTATGATGCCTAATGTTGATGGGTATCAAGTTTTAAAATTCTTAAAAGAAAGTCCTAAATTAAATGATATTAAAGTAATTTTCTTATCAGCAAAAAATAAAGTTTCCGATATAGAATTAGGATTACAATTAGGAGCAGATAAATATATTACGAAGCCATTTTCAACAAAAAAGATAGTTAAAGAAGTACAAGATTTATTAAAATAAATTTTTTGAATTCATTTTAATGAATTGAATAACCAATAAAAATATAATAGTATGAGTTACCAAAAACACTATAATTACAGTATTGAAAATCCTGAAGGATTTTGGAAAGAACAAGCGAATAATATAAAATGGTATAAAAAACCACAAACTATATTATCAAAAGATAAAAACGGTTTTGATAGATGGTTTGCTGATGGAAAATTAAATATTTGTTATTTGGCTATAGATAAACATGTTGAAGATGGTTATGGAGACCAAGCTGCCATTATTTATGATTCACCTGTTACCC
>Ga0102812_10003121_pt1 | contig 10917 bp, 12 predicted proteins | sample ColrivemetaGS713_FD_79334 | JGI IMG/M metagenome (GOLD analysis project Ga0102812, IMG submission 79334) | Estuarine microbial communities from the Columbia River estuary - Flood tide ETM metaG S.713 | ecosystem: Environmental > Aquatic > Marine > Intertidal zone > Estuary | place: USA... | reverse complement strand
TTCCAAGGCCAAACAATTCCTAAAGAACCTGTTATAAAACCAAGAATTAAGGCATTTATAATTTTATTATAGTGTTTTAAAACATAGCCCAACACATGAGAAATAGAAATCAATCCAAAAGCAGAACCTGCCGTAAAAACGCTAATTATCTTGATATAACGCATTTTTGAAGCATCGGAAAATATTTCAAAATTTCCAGATAAAGCATTCAAAATCACTTCCAACAAAACGTTTACAGAATCTACCAAAAGCAATACATAATTCCCTAAAAGTATCAAAATAAAAGAACCTGAAAGACCTGGAAGTGTCATCCCTGAAACACCAATAATACCACATAAAAAAACAAACCAAAGATTGTCATTTTCCTTTGCAGGAGTTAAAAAACTGATTGCCAATCCAATAATTATTCCAACAAATAAAAATATTAAATTGGTTTTTGTCTATTTTCCAAAATCTTTGTTGATGTAATAAATGGAACCAATAATCATCCCAAAAAACCAACTCCATACATACAATTCATAATGCTCTAAAAAATAATCTAAAACCAATGAAATGCTAAAATAACTGAACATACTTCCAGACATTATTAGCAATAAAAACTGAGCATTTGTGTAAGTGTAGAAACTTTTAAAACGACCATTGACAAGAAGCTTAAAAGCTTTTACATTGATTTTTTTAAACGAATAAATAAGTTCTTCATAAAATCCTAAAACATAAGAAACTGCACCACCTGAAACACCAGGGACTTTGTTTGCAGCGCCCATTGCCAAACCTTTAAAAAAAAGCCCAAGTTTATGTAAAAAAGATTTTTCTATTCGCACTAGTATTTTTTTGAAGCTAATTTTTCCATGAATAAAATAAGAACAAATCCAATAACTGACATTATTATTGCCCAAATTAATTGCGCATCACCATCAAATAAAAAGGGAGAAATACTCTGTTCTAATAATGGTTTTGTTTCACCATGACTATCTAGATATATAGAAACAGTTTTTTTCCAAGGCCAAACTTTATTTAGTGAGCCCAACATTATTCCAGTTAAAACTACCAGCATTTCTTGTTTATAATGTGCAAATAACCATTTCAGCAATTTTGAAAATGACAACAAACCAATAACCACACCAATGGCAATTGCTGATAGTATCGTTACATTTCTTTCAGTAATTGCAGTCATAACAACAGGATAAATTCCAATTAGCAACAAAATATACGAACCTGATATTCCTGGTAAAATCATGGCACAAGAGGCAATTGCACCAGAAAAAATTAAAAAAATATAGCTAATATCAGAGGTATTTGTTGCGGGTAAAATGGTAATCATATATCCAAAAACAACACCAATCATTCCTAAGACACCTATTTTTAAATTCCACTTTTCAATTTGTTTTCCAATATAAAATACACTAGCCAGCACCAATCCAAAGAAAAAAGACCACAACAAAATGGGTTCATTTTCTAATAACCATTTGATGATTTTTGATAAAGAGACAATACTAATAAAAATTCCTGATAATAGTGCAACTAAAAAATTTCCATTTAGCTGTTTCCAAGCAGCTTTAAAACCTTGCTTTTGTAAGGTTTTAAATAAACTAAAATTTACACTACTAACAGACCCCAATAACTCTTCGTAAATTCCTGATATAAAAGCAATTGTACCTCCAGAGACTCCTGGAACAACATCAGCTGCACCCATTGCAATTCCTTTAAATCCAATCACTATATACTCTTTTACTGTTCTGCTCATCTTCTATTTTTGGCTACGAATATAGTTGATTTTAGAGAAAAGTTAACAATAGGCTTTATAGAATCTTAGCACCTCTGAAATATAAATTTAAAAACGTTCAAAATTAAATTATTTCTTTTGATGTTGACAGTTTCTTTTTTCAGTTTTAAAAATGAATCGAAAAAAAATGCTTTAAAATTTAGCCAATACTGCATGCTACTAAAGTAATTTCTTTCGATAATGAATATATTTACTTAGATCCAACAGGAGGTGCAAGCCCATTATCGAAATTTGAAAAACCTATGTTTTAATTGCGGATATTCAGAGTGATTATTTAAATATAAAAACATTGAACGAATTAGATTTGACTTCAACTACGAGTATTGTCCCAAAAGCAGTAGTGGAAAAATTAAAAAATATTTCAGCTAAAGAAATCGTCACTTTGAATAATGGTGAAACTAAAAGAGTTGTGTATTTTTCTGTAGAAGTAATTCCGATGAATAATTAACTAGAAGAAGCATTATTTTTTTTTGGAAAGGTAGAGAAAATGGGTATATGTTAACAATCAATAAATAACGAAATTAATTATCTGTAGATTCTGAAGACATTCCGGATATCAGAAATTTAAAAAATATTGACAACGTTTTTGTTTTTATGGATTTACCTTATGCAATGACTATTGAAAGCGCTGCAGATGCAGTTGTAACGTTCAAAACCAAAAGAGTGTATCCTTATCATCACTGGGGAATAGGATGTTTGAGTGATGTAAAAAAATTTAGAGAAAATATGTCTGAAAAAAAAGGTTAAAAAAAGTTGTTTAGCTAGATTGATATCCAAAAACTAATCAAAATTTAATCAGTTCCCTTTTTAAAATCAGTTATTAATTTTTGGATTATTGGATTTTCAACAAGTGTTGGAAACAATTCTTTCAATACAGAATGGTACTCAAAATCAATTTTTAAAGCATCAATCATATGTTTTTTTGCAAATTTTTCTTTGTTTAAAATAAAGAAAACTCCTGCCAATCTATATTCAATTTCAGCAAAATTCTTGTAGATTTTTTGTGCTTTGAAAAGTTTTGAAACAGCTTTATTAAAATCACCTAAAAATAATAATATATCAACTAAACCAATGTAAATTGCAATGTCATCATCATTCAATGTTAAGCAGTTTTCATACCCAATAATGACTTCTTCAAATAAATGTAATTTCAAATTAATTTCAGCATATTTTCTCCAATACATTGGATTATCTTCATCAATTTTCAATGCTTTTGCAATATAATAGGCAGCTTTTTGATAGTTTTCTTTAGTAAAATAGAGGTTTGTTATCAAAACCCAAGCTTTATCCAATAGCGGATCTTCATGAACAGCTTTCTTGTAATAAGAAATCGCAGCGTCGTATTTGTGCAATTTTTCATAACATTCTCCAATTCGCACCAAGGCAAAAGCTGTAGGATCGTCCAAATCCAATGTTATTAAATAATGATCAATAGCCTCTTTATATAGCTTTAATTCTTCTAACGTTTTTGCTTTTTCTAAATATCCACCAATAAATGATTCGTCAATTAAAATTGCATAATCAAAAGCTGTTAAGGCCTCTTGAAACATGTCCAACATAAAATATTGCCTTCCTAATTGATGCCAAGCAACTTCACAATAAGGGTTTTTGTCAATATATTCATTCAAAAAAGGGATTGCCAATTCACTTTCATTGCACATATCATAACAATAAATGATATTGTAAAGCGCGGAATAGTCCTCTTCATCTTCATTCAAACACTTTTCAAAGTACGATCGTGCGTTTGAATAATCTTCTAAATACAAATATTCCATCCCCAAAAGCGACCAAACATCTAAATTATCATCTGTATAAACCAATGCTTTTTCTAAATTTTCAATTGCATCTTCGTGTTTCCCTCTTTTTGATAAGATTGCTGCTTTTTGAATAAAAACTTCTTCATTATGTGGGTCAATTTTTTCAATTTTATTCAACAACAAACTAGCTTTATCCAATTCATCTTCAAATATATACAACTCAACTTGCAGCAATTTTAAATCTACAGATTGTGGATGTTGTTCTAAACCTAATTTTACTGCTTTTTTAGCTAAAGAGTGCTTACCTGCATCTAAATAATGTACGATAATTTCTTCAAATTCAACCAAATCAAAAAAGTAAACGCTGTTGGTTTTCAGCATAGATTCAAATTTCAATAGAGACATAGCTAATAGAATTGAATAATATCAATAAAAATACTATAACTAACTCTTATGATTTGGAGGATTGTTTTTTGTTTTCAACAATTTAATTAACAACCTATTTTTAAATTCATACTTATAAATTTTGCGCATACATATATTATCCTTAATTTTGATTTTCAATACTATCAACTAAAATTTGATAGGTTTCTTATGAGCAAAAAAATACTTCTTAACTCAAAAGATATTGAAATAATCCTTCATAGATTGGCTTGCCAATTGATTGAAAATCACAATGATTTTTCCGATACTGTTTTAATTGGTTTACAACCAAGAGGCTCTTTTTTAGCAAACAGATTGGTGCAACTTCTAGAAAATGATTACGGTATTAAAGAATTAAAACTTGGCTTGCTTGATATTACTTTTTACAGAGATGATTTTAGAAGACGGTCAGAGCCACTTGTTGCTACTTCTACAGAAATAAATTTTTTAATTGAAGACAAAAAAGTAATTATTATTGATGACGTATTGTATTCTGGAAGAAGTGTAAGAGCTGCATTGACCGCTATTCAATCTTTTGGAAGACCCCTAAATATCGAATTATTAGTATTGATTGACAGAAGATTTAGCAGACATTTACCCATTCAACCAAATTATAGAGGAAGACAAGTAGATGCCATAAATGAAGAAAAAGTATTGGTAACTTGGAGGGAAACACACGAAATAGACGCAGTTTACTTAGAACAAAAATAACATGGATCAGTTAAGTGTAGCACATTTATTAGGAATAAAATATTTAAAACCATCAGATATTGAGCTTATTTTTAAAACTGCAGATCATTTTAAAGAAGTAATCAACAGACCCATAAAAAAAGTTCCTTCCTTAAGAGATATAACCATTGCAAATTTATTTTTTGAAAATAGCACTCGAACAAAACTGAGCTTTGAATTGGCAGAAAAAAGACTTTCTGCAGACGTTATTAATTTTTCTGCTTCACAATCTTCTTTGAAAACAGGAGAAACCCTGATTGATACTGTCAACAATATTTTATCGATGAAGGTTGATATTGTTGTCATGCGTCATGCACATGTTGGTGCTGGTGTTTTTTTATCTAAACATGTCAATGCAAAAATCATCAATGCTGGAGATGGCACTCACGAACATCCAACGCAAGCTTTGTTAGATTCATATTCTATCAGAGAAAAATTAGGAACTGTAAAAGGAAAAAAAATTGTCATTATTGGTGATATTTTACACTCAAGAGTAGCTTTGTCCAATATTTTTGCACTGCAAATGCAAGGTGCTGAAGTAAAAGTTTGTGGACCAACAACATTGATTCCTAAGTACATTAGAAGTTTAGGGGTAAGTGTTGAAACAAACCTAAAAAAAGCACTTGAATGGTGTGATGTAGCAAATGTTTTAAGAGTTCAAAACGAACGAATGGACATTAATTATTTTCCCTCAACAAGAGAATACACACAACTTTTTGGTATCAACAAAGAGATGTTAGAGAATTTAGAGAAAAAAATTGTGATCATGCATCCTGGACCAATTAACAGAGGTGTTGAAATTACTAGTGATGTTGCTGATTCTGAGCAATCTATCATTTTAAATCAAGTAGAAAATGGAGTTGCAATTAGAATGGCAGTAATTTATTTATTGGCCGAACAAATAAAAAAATAAGCTCATGGACATCAAAAAAAAGAAAAATTATACCCTTATTTCTTCAGATGAAAATTCATTTTCTGATTTTTATAACTTATTTTTAACTCACAAAAATGATTTTGACAAAGAACATTTGGTTTTATTAGTTCCTGGTACATTGAAAGTTTCTAAAAAAGAATTTTTACAATTTTTAGATTTTTCAGAATATAAAAAAGAAAACGGCACGTCATTTGTTATTGTCAATTCGAATATAAATATTGATGATTTTCCCGAAAATTTCAATATTGTACCTACTCTACAAGAAGCAGAAGATATTTTGGAGATGGAAGCAATAGAAAGGGAATTGGAGTTTTAAAAAATAGTATATGCTTAAAAAATTACTTTTTGTTTTTTTATTTTTTACGATTTCAATCAGTTTTTCTCAAGAAAAATCCATTGAAAAATTATCTGCTGCTCCAAATCCATTTTCTAACGCAACAATTATTACTTTTCACTCAGAAAGTGATTCAAAAACTATACTAACTGTAAAAAATATTTTAGGGAAAGTAGTATATCAAAAAAGTGTTGAAACTATCAAAGGAAACAATTCACTTACTTTTTTAAAAGGATATTTAACTGCCGGAATTTACATTTATACCATTCAAAATAAGGAAAATAATATTTCTAAACGATTGGTAATTCAATGAGTTTACGTTTAACTATTCTTGGTTGTCATTCAGCAACTCCTCGTGTCAATGCTTTTCCAACCTCGCAATATTTAGAAATCAATGACCGACATTTTATCATTGATTGTGGCGAAGGCACACAACGCCAAATGCGAAAATATAAAGTTGGCTATTCAAAAATCAATCATATTTTTATTTCACATTTGCATGGAGATCATTTTTATGGTTTGATTGGATTGCTTTCAACATTCGGAATTTTAAATAGGGAAAAAGAATTGCATGTTTTTGGTCCAAAAGGCATCAAGGAATCAACAGAAATGTTGTTGAATATTTCCCAATCTCATGCCAAATACGAACTGATTTTTCATGAGTTGTCTTCTACAAAAAGTGAGCTGATTTTTGAAGATGAAAAGGTTTCTGTGCATACAATCCCTTTAAAACATAGAGTTTATACAAATGGCTTCTTGTTTAAAGAAAAAATAAAACCTAAAAAATTACATATCCAAAATATTGGAAATTACCCTGAGATTGACAAAGCAGATTATTTGAATATCAAAGCTGGTAGAAATATTGTGTTACCATCTGGAGAAGTCATTTCAAATGAAGAATTGACCATTGAATCTGAGAAACCAAAAAGTTTTGCCTACTGCAGTGACACCTGTTTTTTGCCATCTATCATACCGATTATCAAAAATGCTGATTTGTTATATCACGAAGCTACATTTTTATCTGACAAAGAAGATTTGGCCAGAAAAACATTGCATAGCACTGCTTTACAAGCAGCAACTATTGCTAAAGAAGCGAATGTAAAACAACTTATTTTAGGACATTATTCTGGCAGGTATAAAAACACTGAATTATTTCAAGAAGAAGCAAAAACTATCTTTAGCGAAACACTTCTTGCAGAACCAGGGAAAATAATTGAAGTAAATTAAGTCGTTTTAATACTCATCAATAGATAGCAACACTAACGTACAAGCAACTTCTGCTTTGATGTTGTTGGATTCTAAAAGCCTAGCAAATTCATCATTCTCAGTACCAGGATTAAAAATAACTCTTCTCGGTTTTAGAGAGATGACATATTCATAAAAATCTTTTTGTCTTTCAGGATTCAAATACAACGTAACTGTATCAATATTTTCATATTCTTTTTTCTCGTCATCAATGGTGACTCCTAAAACGGTTCCTTTTTTTTGCCCAAGTGCAACTACAGAATATTTTTTATCAAGCAATCTTTTGATAGCAATATTCGAATATCTAGTTGGATTTAAAGATGCTCCAAGCACTAATGTTATATTTTTCATAAAATGATAATTTTAAAAAAAAATTACCAACGAATTACCACACTTCCCCAAGTAAATCCACTACCAAAAGCAGCTAAAACAACCAAATCATTGTCTTTGATTTTACCTTGTTCCCATGCTTCTGTTAAAGCAATAATTACGGATGCAGCAGTAGTATTTCCATATTTCATGATATTGTTGTGCACTTTATCATCTGATAATTGAAATTTTTTCTGAATAAATTGTGCAATTCTCAAATTTGCTTGATGCGGAATCAACATATCAATATCTTCTTTTTTCAAATTATTTGCTTCCAAACCTTCTTCAATCGCTTCAGCAAAACGAACTACTGCATGTTTAAAAACAAATTGTCCGTTCATATACGGAAAATAAGACACATCCTCAGGGTCATTTTCGTTTAAAATTTCAGGAACCCATCTTCCTGTTGATGGTCCATCTAACATCAATTCTCTTGCATATTTTCCTTCAGAGTGTAGATGCGATGATAAAATTCCTTTACCTTTTTCTTCGCTTCTTGATAAAATTGCAGCTCCTGCTCCATCACCAAAAATTACGGTAACATTTCTACCTCTTGTAGAGCGTTCTAAACCACCTGAATGATTTTCAGAGCCAATTACCAAAATATTTTTATACATGCCTGTTTTGATAAATTGATCAGCCACAGACAGGGCATATATAAATCCTGAACATTGATTTCTAATATCTAAAGCACCAATTGTTGGCATATCCAACATGTCCTGAACACGAACTCCACCTCCAGGAAAATACATATCTGGACTTAACGTAGCAAAAATGATAAAATCAATATTATCTTTAGTCAAACCCGCTCTTTCTATGGCAATTTTTGCAGCTTTTGCTCCCATTGAAGAGGTATTGTCTCCTGTTTTTGGATCAATCCATCTGCGTTCCTCAATTCCAGTTCGTTCTTGAATCCATTCATCTGAAGTTTCCATGAAGGCTTTTAAATCATTATTTGTAACAACGTTTTCAGGAACGTAGTATCCAAGACCTGTGATTTTTGAATTATACATATTTATAAGATGTAAAAATTAAGTTATCTGTAATTTGTTCTTAACAAAAATAGTGATAAATTAATGGGTTTACAAAACAAAAAACGAGACATTTAAATTAAAAAAATCTTGAAAAAATATGACATCTTGTCATTCAAAAACCTTTGGTATTTTTTTTGACTATTAAATTTATAATATTAATAAACAAACTATATAAATTATGAGTAAAGGAAATATCAATGTTTCAGTAGAAAATATTTTTCCACTGATTAAAAAATTCTTGTATTCTGATCATGAAATCTTTTTGCGTGAGCTCGTTTCGAACGCAACAGACGCTACAACAAAACTAAAACACCTCATTTCTATTGGTGAAGCTCAAACAGAATTGGGTGATGCTAAAATCGAAATCAGTATCAATAAGAAAGCAAAAACCTTGACAATCAAAGATCAAGGTTTAGGAATGACTATGGAAGAAGTTGAAAAATATATCAACCAAATCGCTTTTTCTGGTGCTGAAGAGTTTTTAGAAAAATACAAAGATGACAAAAATGACACTGGTGTTATTGGTCATTTTGGACTTGGTTTTTACTCCGCTTTTATGGTGGCAAAACAAGTTGAAATTTTTACAAAGTCATTCAAAGACGAACCTGCTGCACATTGGATTTGTGATGGTTCTCCAGAATATACTTTAGTTGAGCATGACAAATCTGACAGAGGAACAGAAATCGTATTGCATATTGCTGATGATTCTAAAGAGTTTTTAGAAGAAGGAAAAATCAGAGGTTTGCTCAACAAATACAACCGTTTTAATCAAGTGCCAATCAAATTTGGAACTAAAAAAATAAACGATCCAAATCACGAACCAAAAACCATTACTGATAAAGATGGAAAAGAAACTACTGAACCACACAAACAAATAGAAGTTGATGATCTCATCAACAATACAACTCCTGCTTGGACTAAGAAACCTGCTGATTTAGAGGATGAAGATTACAAAAATTTCTATCGTGAATTGTATCCAATGCAGTTTGAAGAATCACTATTTCATATCCATTTGAATGTAGATTATCCTTTCAATTTAACTGGAATTTTATTCTTTCCTAAGTTGACTCAAAACTTAGACATGCAAAAAGATAAAATACAATTGTATCAAAACCAAGTATTTGTAACAGATAATGTAGAAGGAATTGTACCAGATTTCTTACAAATGCTAAAAGGTGTGATTGATTCTCCAGACATTCCTTTAAATGTTTCTCGTTCGTATTTGCAAGCAGATGGTGCTGTGAAAAAAATATCAGGATATATTACTAAAAAAGTGGGTGATAAATTGTCATCACTTTTTAAAGAAAATCGGGAAGATTTTGAAAAAAAATGGAATGATATTAAAGTAATTATTGAATACGGAATGTTGTCTGAAGATAAGTTCTATGACAAAGCAAAAAGTTTTGCATTGTATCCAACTGTTGATAATTCCTATTTTACGTTTGATGAATTGATTGAAAAAACAAAAGATTCTCAAACAGATAAAGACGGAAATCATATTTTGTTGTATGCTGCCAACAAAAATGCGCAACACAGCTATATTGAAGCTGCAAAAGCAAAAGGCTATGAAGTATTGATTTTAGATTCTCCAATCATTTCGCATTTGATGCAAAAGTTAGAGACTTCAGGTGATGGAAAAGTGAAATTTTCGAGAGTTGATGCAGATCATATTGATAATTTAATTAAGAAAGATGACACTGTTATCTCTAAATTATCTAATGAAGAAAAAGAAAAGTTAAAACCAATTATTGAGGCTACTGTTCCATCACAAACGTACACAGTTCAATTGGAATCTTTGGATTCAAATTCATTACCATTCATGATTACAGTACCTGAATTTATGCGTAGGATGAAAGAAATGAGCGCAACAGGTGGTGGCATGTTTGGTATGGGGAACTTGCCAGATATGTATAATTTAGTGGTAAATACCAACCACGAATTGGTTTCTACAATTTTGAATACTGCTGACGAAACTGAACAAAAACACTTAATTTCACAAGCATTTGATTTGGCTAAATTGTCTCAAAACTTATTGCATGGTGAAGAATTGACAAACTTTATCAAACGTTCTTATGAATTGATAAAATAGTTTCATCAAAAATCATAATTTTAAAACCTCTTTGTGAAAGCAGAGAGGTTTTTTTTAAATATAACAGGATAAATAAACTACTTTAATGATAAAGAATTTCAAAACCTTAAAAAAAAATAAAAATACCTTATTTCAAAATTAATCATAATTTGTTCAGCTTGGAGTAAATTTCATTTGACATTAAAAATTGAAATAATTTTATTAATCTTAGGAACTGGAC
>Ga0102812_10003118_pt1 | contig 10927 bp, 7 predicted proteins | sample ColrivemetaGS713_FD_79334 | JGI IMG/M metagenome (GOLD analysis project Ga0102812, IMG submission 79334) | Estuarine microbial communities from the Columbia River estuary - Flood tide ETM metaG S.713 | ecosystem: Environmental > Aquatic > Marine > Intertidal zone > Estuary | place: USA: Columbia... | reverse complement strand
TGCAAATGCACTTGCAATTGAGTTTGACACTTATGATAATGATAACCCTGGACATATATATGACCGATCATGTGATCATATTGCAGTTGAAATTGATGGAAATCATAATGGACCTGGTGCTCCTTATGCAGGGCCTGTGTGTGCAAAAGCTAGTGGTGGCAACATCGATGATGGAGGCGTTTATACAGTTGACATTTCTTGGAACTCATCAACTCAGACTTTAGACATTTCATTTGATGGTGCACTAAGACTTTCGACAACAGGTGACTTCGTTAATACAGTTTTTGGTGGAAATAGCCAAGTATATTGGGGAGCTACCTCTGCGACAGGTGGATTAAATAATCAACAATATTTCTGTCCAAGTACAGTCGTAGTTTTGCCTACTGAACTTACACATTTTGATTCCTATTGTAATGGTGATGAAGAAATTTTTGAATGGGCATCTGTATCAGAAAATCGTGTTGATTACTATCAACTTGAATATTCATACAATGGCTTAGTTTATTATACCGAAGCAAAAATTGAAGCAGTTGGAACGACAAATGAAGTACAGCATTATAGTTATTTTGTAAACAATTCTAACGATGTAAAATTAAAATATTATCGATTAAAAATAGTTGATGAAGATGGTGAATATAAGTACACGGATATAATTGCAAGTGACAACTGTAGTCAGAATAATTTTGAATTAATTACTAAAGCATATCAGTCCAATAACATTCTTAATGTAGAATTAAGCGAATTGTCATCGCTCTCTTTAATTAATCAAATGGGCCAAAAAGTAATTGAAATGACTGACCTGAAAAGAAGTCACTCATTAGAGGTAGGAAATATAGAGTCTGGTATATACTTTATAAAAGCTGAAGGAATTAATGGATCACAACAAAACAAAAAGATTCGATTAATTAATTAATCGAATCTTTAATAAAAATGTATTCAACATTACTATTTAGAAAAAAGCTTTTATTTGACGGACAAATCCTAATTCAAAAAACATTGCTCCACTTTCTCTAGCTTTAAATTCACTCGAGTTCTTATACATATCCATACCAGTTATTGGATAATTAGGATAAAAATTAAAGTAGGCAGTAAAGTTATGCTCTTTCGTCCATTCCATAGACCAGCCATGAATTCGATAATAAGCATTTTCTCCTTTGATTTGTTTTTCTGGGTCAAGATTATAAAACCAAGCTCTTGTAGTTTCGCCTTCTTTTTCTAGTCCCTCTAAAAAGTTTTCAAAAATATGGCCAAATGTAAGATGATGTCTTGCATAATTTCTGCCTCCAGATTCTAAACTAAATCTTAATCCTAGCACTTGCTTTTTATACTTAAAACGGCTATTCAATGACCCGTATTCATCTGCAGTAATCCAATCACTACCACTAAATTTTCGAGCACCTCTTTCATATTGATACATTAACTTCACGTTAGGTATACCACCCATAATTTTACCTCCAATATTATGACTAATGTTGAAACGGTCAAAAATTATAGAAAATCCTGGTTGCAAGGTTCCATACATTTCAATAGCTCCATATTGGTGCTCATAACCTAAATATGGTTTAACATCAATATTAATTGTAGATGCTCTTCTGTCGTCGTCTTCAGTTCCGTTTACATATTCATTATCCCCTGAGTCATAGTCATATGTCAATTCATATTTACTACTATTAAATACAGCAGGTAAAGATGACAATGAATAACCAAAATCAATCCCTGTGTAAAACTGGTTAGAATAATACGTTTGATCGGCACTCACTTTTCCCATGTCCATATACATAACCATACCAACCGCAACCAATGCTGTCATATTTGCGGCTGCCATTGCATTTGCTTGTTGAACATTTCTTTCAGTTTGTTCTCTCACTTGTCGCTGATGTTCTTGAACTTTACGTTGATTTTCAGCTCTTCTCTGCTGTTCAGCTCTTCTTTTTTCAGCATCTTCTTGCTGCTTTGCTTGTTGAGCCTGCCTGTTTGCTTGTTCCCTGGAATTTTGTTCACTTTTTTGCCTTGCAACACGCTCATTGTTTTCTCGGACATGCTGTTCATGCTGCTCTTGAACGGACTTAGCCTTATTTTGCTCGTTAGAAATTGATTGTATGGATGAATTAATACTTTCCAATGAATTGGTAGACTCTTCTTCATTTTCACCAGATGTGGAGCCTGAATCATTATTTGATCCAGAATCACAGTTAGGAAACTCCAAATTAACCATTCTTGGATTTCTTATCGAGAAGCCATTTCTAAATAAATCTTTTGATTCTTCTGCTGACAACCCAGGAAAAACAACATCCCAATTAGGACTTGCTGCAATATCAATTGAGATTAAATTTGTAAATGTTTTTGTCGAAACTTTAATGCTACCGCTGTATATATCAACAGCTACATCAAGTAATCCTGGTTCACAATTTTCATAATTTGCAACCTTCGCAATTACTTTTACAGTAGGTTCACCAAAAAAAACATCATATTCCAATTTAAAACTTACAGAACCAGAATTGCCGTTCTGGTTATATGTTATTGTTTCGTATAGTTTCGCCTTTTGACCAAAGGAATTAAACGAAATTATTACGATTATTGTCAGAAATAGTGATTTCATGTTTATTGAAATTAGTTTATTTAATAGCAGTTCCATAAGATATCAACCATTCAAGAATTGCATATGCGTTATTCTTATAATTTGTTTTATACGCGTTAATTTGACTTTTTTCACCTGTTCTATAATAATGTGCCCAAGCGTTGTACCAGTTAATTCTTGCATTTATCAATTTAGCATCTTGAAGAAAAGCTGGATTAATATATTTATTATCAAAACAAAAATATCCACCTAAGGCATTCGCAAGTGTAGCGTATCCTTTTGCATTTTTTATATAATCATAAGTTGATATAAATATGACATTTACCTCATTGTGATAGGTTGGTTTAAAATAATTATTCTTCTCTTTTGCTGCTTCACCATTCGTTAATTTGGTATATTTTTGAGATATTTTCATCCCTTTTCTCATGACAGATAAGAATAATTTTTTGTCATCAGTTCGAATCCCTTCTTCTTGAACACCAAATAAATTCTCCATCATCATTTGTAGAAGATATGCCTCCTCGGTCTCAGATAGAAGTAAATACCCTAAATGTGCAAGCACATTTTTTTCAATATCAAATGCTGAATATGCTATAAGAATATTATTAAAGTCATATTTTGCATCTATATTAGTCTCTTTCAATAAATCATACCTTCTCTTTAAAATAGAATAACTCATTGAATGCATCAACCCATTCTTAGCATCAACTAGATTCTTTTCGCCTTTAGATGGAACTCCAACTATAGGGTAACCAATCGATTTTAGATGCTTTCTTTGTTCAACCCTATTATCCGACACTTGAATATTTTCTAACTTATTACTAAGTTTCTGATAACCTCTGTCAATTTGTCTCCAAACTTCTTCAAATAATTCAGGCTTATTACTGTTATGAGCGTAATTTAAGGCAAATAGGTAAGGTTGGTAATCAAACATTCTAAAGTCTTGTTCATAAAGCGGGTATTTTTTCAAAAGTCCTAGAATGTCTTCTTTTTTCGTATTTGGATTTATTGACATGTAAAAAAGTGCATCTAAGATTTTCTTTGATGATATTGATTTTCCACTTCCATAATAAATCTCTCCAATTGTCGTGTTTAGGTTATATGACTTTAATTTTTCTTCAAGACTAGGTGACATAGGGTTATTACGCATATTACTTTCCCAGCTGTTATTCCTATCTATGTCTGAATAGAAATTAAACATCAATCCCTCAGGATTATACATGACTACAGGTGTATTCAACAATGATAAATAAGCTTTGTAATACTTAGCGAACTTCTCACTTTCTCCCTGATTATAATACTTAAACAACTGTTCTTTAACAGTTAACACCTCAACCATTAAACTTTTTTCAAAAGCCTTTATTCTGGCATCATGCTCCCTAATATTAGCAAGATCATTTTGTCTTAACTGCGCTTCATCAGGCTTGTCTGATTGTTCAAAAATGAATGGAGCAATAAGTGCAACTAACATTGAGTAATTCTCAAGTTTTGAAATTGCTTCCATATGATCAGGAGTAGCAGCTTTAAAAGCTAAAGCATAACCTCTCACTGTTTCTAAATTATTAGCAACCTTTTCAATTTGTTTATTTCCTGTTTCATTAGCCATTTGTCTAAACAAATCGGTTCCTTCAGACTTAAAAACTTCCATTGGATCAAAGAATGCTTCATTTCTTTCTCCGATAGCCCACGGATCTTGAAATTGAGAATTAGATTGATTTTGACTCCCATTAAGTAGTTCGTTGTCTTGAGTTTTGTTTGGATTAGCTGTATTATCCGATTTATCCTTAGAAGTTTGGATTAAATTTTCAATTCTACTTATAGCATGATGCGTCGAGTTTAATTCTTTTATTTTAGTCTCCTCATAAGTTCTTTTTCCATAGGTTTCTAGGTTTTGAGTCAATGGCAATATCTTTTTCTTTAAAACAGATAATGCCTCTTCGTGTTTGCCAGATTCTCCTAATGCAATAGCAATATCTCTCTGCTTTCTTAGATCACTTAAATCCGAATTAAATTTATCGCTAATTGCCTTCTGCTCATTTTCAAATTGAGCATTATTCCTTTCAACCTCACACAAACAGTTCGTGTAAGGAGTTGGTTTACTCATGGCGCACCAGCTAATATTTTCACCGTCTCCATTACCATAGTGTTCATTTTCTTCTCTTAAATGGCTACACTCACTAGCATACCGATATGTAGTAGTTTGAGCTGCTGAAATATTTACGGCCAATATAATTACAGAAATAGTCGCTTTGATTTTATTCATCTAACCAAGATTTTTGTTGATAATAAGGATAAGGTAACTCCTTTGATGTTTCGTATATAAACTGTGACTTCTCTTCACCAGTTAGCCAGTCTACCCAGCCCCATTTTCCGTTTTTTTTCATTGCTAACTTTGTAACTCCATCAGCATTAAATCTTTGGTAGTCATCATACAAGCAATCAACTGTTTGTTTTGCTTCTTCATTGTAGCTCCATGCCGACAGATAAACTCCTATTTTATCTTCTTTAATTACCGTTGTAAAAGCACCGTTAAATGGAATGAAATTTATCTCATCGTATTCGCATGGAATCATTACAAAAGGCTCATCACCGTATAAGTTTTGGTACATCCCCCATTTTTGAGTGTCTTTATTTTTTGCAATAAAAGTACCATCACCGTTATTTGGGTCATTTATAATTTCATCGGCATTTAACAATCGTTTGATTTTTTGATTTGGAGAATCCCAATCATCTAACTCTTCAAATGGTATTTCTTCTTTGGTTTTAAATTCCGGCTCGATTAGAACTTTAACTGACACCCAATCATAAACGCCCCATAATTTAGCGGAACGAATTGCAGCATATTGCTTATCTATTATTTCAATTTCATCGAAATAAATAACATCATAAGTATAAGGCTCAAAAGAATTATCATAAATATCGCAAGCAAGAAATGAATGCTTCCCATCTTTAGTTACTTTTAGGTATAAATGTGAGCTTGAAAGGGTTAAATCTGGTGTTTCCCAGGTCGATATTGCATCATATATGGGTGGAATTAGTTCAGTTTTATAAACTATTTGTTCGGGTTCTTCAGAAGAGTCGTCTGGGTAAAAGTCTTCAATTTCAAAACGATAAAGACCCCACTTTTTATTTTCTTTTAGTTGAATTTTTGCAATCCAATCATTATTACGGTCCCACTCAATCTTTTTTCCACCAACTTCTTTTAGGATAATTTTATTATACCCCTCTTGTGAAAATGCAGTAAAACTGCTCATCACCATAAATAATATGGCCTTTTTTAATAGATTCATCCATTTAATAAGACTACAAATTTAAAAAAAAAATTGAGCCAAAAAAAATGACTACAGTATTTGGATAAATTACAAACCCATTAAAATCAATGCGATACTATTCAAGCAGAGCTTGCTCCTTAAAAAAGATACTTTAATGAGACCCTCGAGCGATAAATTTACAAGGCAAAATAAAATGTTCACCAGGTGCTTTACCTTCCTTTATTCTGGAATAAAGTCTCTCTACAGATTGTAGCCCTATATTTGTAATAGGTTGCTGCAAAGCACTAATCGGAGGATTCATGTAGGCAAATGCTTCGTTGTCATCAAAAGAAATCAATCGGACATTAACTGGTATTACTGCTTTTGCTTTATTCAAAGCAGTCAATGTCGGTAGTGTACACTTATTATTCAATGCAACGAATGAATCTGCACCTTTATCCAGTTCAATTTTTATTTGTTCGTTCACCTCTTCTTGTTTAGAAGACAAGTCGATGTAATCAAATTCAATCCCTTCTTTCTCACAAGCCATTTTTGTGCCTTCTATCCTATCTTGAATGGTGGACACATCACTTGGGTTCGGGACCAATGCTATTAAACGCTTAGGTTTTTTAGTGAATGATTGAATTAAATTTTCTGACTCCTTTACATTATCAACCCCTACAAAGTCGGCGTTTTCATCCCCTGGTCTATCTGTAAAAACAACCGGAATGTGAGTTTCTAATAAAATTGGAATAAGCTCTTTTATGTTATTACTTGGTGCGATTATCATTCCATCAATACTGCGTTGTATTAATTCACGCATTAACACCTTTTCCAATTCCAAATCATCATTTGTATTAACGATAAAAGTATTGTACCCAGAATCATATAGTTTTTCCTGCACCGTTTTGCTTATTTCAGCATAGAATGCATTTGAAATATCAGGTAAAACAAGCCCAATCGTTTTTGTTTCCCCTTGTCTTAAGCTTTTGGCGAAAAAATTTGGCACATATGAAAGTTCCTTTGCTTTTTCCTTAACCAGTCTTTGTTTTTCCTTACTTATGTTAAATTGATCCCCCTTCCCATTTAATACGAAAGAAACTGTTGCTTTTGACACATTTAATGCCTTTGCGATATCATTTAAAGAAGTTCTTTTAGTTTTCATAGTAGGAATATATGATTTTATTTTGGAAGGCGAGAAACCATTTGCTGATATTCCGTTTTATAATCTTTATTTCTAGTGCAACCATTTGTAATTGCATTGTTTTGGAAATTTTCTATTCTATCTCCTGGATCGGGATGTGTACTTAAAAACTCAGGTGTTCTTCCTCCTCCCATTTCTTGAATTTTCATAAAAAATCCTGCTCCACCATCTGCATGATAATCTGTAGGACATAAATACATTACAGATTTTTCATCCGCTTCAGTTTCATGTTTTCTCGAATTTTTCAACCCAATTAATGCACCAGTAACTTGTTTAATAGCTGCTCGGTCACCTGCTAAAACATCCAGAAGTATTTGAACTCCGTACATTTTAGTCATTGATCGTGTTGAATGACGCATATCCGCATGCGCAATTTCATGACCTAAAACCCCAGCAAATTGATCTTCAGAATCCAGAAACTTCAAAATCCCAGTATAAATATAAATATACCCCCCTGGCGTACAGAACGCATTTAAAGTACTGTCATCATGGATTATTCGAAGTCTCCATTTAAAATCATCTTTAAAATCAATCTGACCTGTATTTAATATTTTATCTCTCACGTCATAAACGTACTTGTATACTGAAGCATATTGAACAGAATCAAGCAATGGATATTCAGCAGGATTACCATCAATTTCAGCAGCTACTTCAGCTCCCAATTGTATATCTTGTTGAACAGTAAAGAGGTTAACCCCTTTCCCTTTGTTCTTTTCATTCGACACACCACAAGACACCATTATTAGTGTTAAAAGAATAGATAAATTAATGTAATTCAATTTCATATTAGTTCAATTGTTAGCTTAATATAAATAATTAACTGTAAATGTAATAATTGTTGCTGTAAACCAACCGATTATTACTTCAAGCATTGTATGTTTTTCAAGATATAGCCTTGCAGTCATAATTACACCTGAAATTAAAAATGCAAATGCCAAAATCCATAATTGATATTCTGATTGTATCAATATGTATGCCAATATAAACCCAACTAAAATACCTCCTCCTGCTGCATGAATACTGATTTTCTTCCAATAATTTGCTATATAAAAAACAGCCGTAACAAATACACCTGAAAGTGGAAGAGAGAACACAAATTTAGGGATCATCGTATTTGAAGCTTTCACTTTAAAAAGAAAAAATAAAACCAAACAATAAACAAGCATTATCATGATTGGAATATTCCTTTCCTTTCGGTTGTCCATTTCTATGTCAGAAATAATATTTCGTCTTCGCAGGATGATAAACGATGCTCCAGGGGCAATTACACAGAAAACTCCAAACATGTATAACAATGCCATTTTTGCATCATGAGGGAGTAAATACATGTTGTCCTCATTAAACAGAAAGTCCTGATTTGAAGGGACGTACATCACAAATAACAATGCGTACATTGGCATAAACAATGGCAAACATACCCAAGAAATAACTTGTGAAATTAATTTCATTAAAGTTCTTTTCGTAATCTAGCTACAGGGATATTCAATTGTTCACGATATTTCGCAACAGTTCTTCTTGCAATATTATATCCCTTCTCTTTTAGTAAAAGAGCTAGTTTTTCGTCTGTTAACGGTTTTTTCTTTGCTTCGTTTTCGATAGCTTCACTCAGAATCTTCTTAACTTCTCTTGTTGAAACTTCTTCACCTGAATCGGTTGACAAAGATTCAGAAAAGAAATACTTTAAAGAATAAGTACCATGACTTGTTTGCACATATTTACTGTTAGCGACTCTTGAAATTGTTGAAATGTCTAGATTTACTTTATCAGCAATGTCTTTAAGAATCATTGGACGTAATTTCGTTTCATCTCCTGATAAGAAATACTCCTTTTGATACTCCATGATTGCATTCATTGTAAACAGTAAAGTATTTTGACGTTGTTTTATTGCATCAATAAACCACTTTGCACCGTCCAATTTTTGCTTTACAAAAGTAAATGCCTCTTTGTCTGACTTTGTCCCTTTCGCTCCTTCCGAATATTTTTGCAACATTTCTTGGTAATCGCGACTAACTTTTAACTCTGGTGCATTTCGTCCATTGATTGTCAATTGCAAAACCCCATCATTGTCATAAATAACAAAATCAGGAATAATTTGCTCGAAATTACGAGCAGCTTCCTTCATCGAACCGCCAGGTTTTGGATTTAACTTAACAATTTCATCAATTGCTTCTTTTAAATCTGCATCTTCTATTTCTAATTTCTTTTGAATTTTAGTATAATGCTTCTTTGTAAACTCTTCGAAATGTTCTTCTAAGATTTTCTTTGCAGTATATTTTGTAATGTCGCCATCTTGCTTTCGATTTATTTGAAGCAATAAGCACTCTCTTAAATTTCTTGCTCCAATTCCAGCAGGATCTAAGCTTTGAATTAAAGATAAAATCTCTTCAACTTGTTCGATAGTTACACTAACGTTTGCTGAAAAAGCTAAATCGTCTACAATTGCATCGACCTCTCTATTTAAATAACCTGATTCATCTAGGTTACCAATAATTGTATCTGCAATTGTAAATTGATCGTCTTCAAGAAAAAGCATGTGAAGCTGATCTGTAATTCTTTCTTGAAAAGTTTGATCTCCAGATAATGGAATAACTTTTTCTTCGTCGTCCTTACTTGTATTATTTACTTGTGTTTTATAATCTGGATCATCATCCATGTAATCCGACAAGTCAAATTCTTCCTCATCTGAGCTTTCATCTTCTTCATTGTCAAATTCATCTTCCTCTTCTTCTAAGCCTTCTTCCAATGCAGGATTTTCTTCAATCTCTTGTTTAATTCTTTGATCTAACTCCATTGTAGGCACTTGCAACAATTTCATTAATTGAATTTGTTGAGGAGAAAGTCGTTGCTCCAATTTGTGTGCAAGATGTTGTTTTAATGCCATTAGATAAGGTTTGAATAGAAATTTAATGAATTATTATCGAAAATCATTCCGAAAACTTAAAATTCAGCATTTTGTGGTGTTCTAGGGAAAGGAATAACATCTCGAATATTTGTCATTCCAGTCACAAACATAACCATACGTTCAAATCCTAAACCAAATCCTGCATGCGGAGCTGTTCCAAATCGTCTTGTATCTAAATACCACGAAAGTTCATCTTCATGGATGTTAAAGTCTGCCATTTTCTTTTTCAAAATATCCAAACGTTCTTCACGTTGCGACCCTCCAACAATTTCTCCAATCCCAGGGAACAAAACATCCATTGCTGCTACTGTTTTACCGTCGTCATTTTGACGCATGTAGAAGGCTTTGATTTCAGCAGGGTAATCCGTTAAAATAACAGGGCATTTAAATTCCTTTTCCACTAAATATCTTTCGTGTTCACTTTGTAAATCAATACCCCATTGAACATCGTATTGGAATTTTTTCTTTTTATATGGTTTTGAGTTGCGTAAAACCTCAATTGCCTCTGTATAGGTTAATCGTTTAAAATTGTTATTAACAACAAATTCCAATCGTTCTATTAAAGAAAGTTCATTGCGCTCAGCAACTGGCTTTGATTGTTGTTCTTGAGTTTCTCTATCATTTAAAAATGCTAAATCATCTGCACAGTTTGTTAGGATGTATTTAGAAATATACTTCAGAAACTCCTCTGTTAAGTCCATGTTATCTTTCAAGTCATTAAAAGCAACCTCTGGCTCTATCATCCAAAACTCTGCTAAATGTCGCGAAGTGTTTGAGTTTTCTGCTCTAAACGTTGGTCCGAATGTGTACACTTGACCTAAGGCCATTGCTCCCAATTCAGCCTCCAATTGACCAGAAACAGTTAGGTTAACAGCTTTTCCAAAAAAATCTTCAGAATAATCAACCGTTCCATCGTCATTCAAAGGTGGATTGATTGGATCTAAATTGGTTACACGAAACATTTCACCTGCTCCTTCAGCATCTGAACCCGT
>Ga0102812_10003115_pt1 | contig 10936 bp, 8 predicted proteins | sample ColrivemetaGS713_FD_79334 | JGI IMG/M metagenome (GOLD analysis project Ga0102812, IMG submission 79334) | Estuarine microbial communities from the Columbia River estuary - Flood tide ETM metaG S.713 | ecosystem: Environmental > Aquatic > Marine > Intertidal zone > Estuary | place: USA: Columbia... | reverse complement strand
GTTGAAAGTAAAATTCCAGATATGGATCAATTTAATTTACCTCAAGCTCTTTATGATATTGTTGATATGCACAAAGGTTTAGTTTTAGTAACAGGCCCTACTGGTTCTGGAAAATCTACAACGCTAGCTGCAATAGTAAATGAAATTAATAAAACTCGAACTGCAAATATTATTACTGTTGAAGATCCAGTTGAATTTATTCATAAAGATGTTCAGAGTATTGTCTCGCATCGTGAAATTGGAAAACAAACTGAAAGTTTTGCTTCAGCTTTAAAAGCGGCATTACGAGAAGATCCTGATGTAATCATGGTTGGAGAAATGAGAGATCTAGAAACAGTTGGTCTTGCATTGACAGCTGCTGAAACTGGACATTTAGTTTTTGGAACTTTACATACAAGTGGCGCCCCTGAAACAATAAATAGAATTATAGATGTATTTCCACCTGAACAACAATCTCAAATAAGAGCGCAAATTTCAACTTCATTAAAAATGGTAGTTACACAAAGATTGCTAAAAACAAAAGACGGTCAAGGAAGAGTTGGGGCTTTTGAAGTAATGAAATGTACACCTCCTATTCAAAACTTAATTAGAGAAGCTAAAATTCATCAAATCCCAAGTATCATGCAAACAGCGGTTAGAGATGGGATGATTACTATGGAAAAATCTTTGGAGGAATTGGTCAAATCAGGTAAAATAGATTCCGGTGCAGCAAGATCAGGACATTAAAGGTTTTACAATTTTAGAGTTATTAGTTGTAATTGCTATTGTTGCAATAATTTCAGGAGTAGCTTATCCAAACTTTTCAAAATGGAAAACAGATAGAGAAGTAAGAGCAGCAACAGAAAAAATTGCTGGCATGATTTCCAATGTTGCAACTCAAACTCAAAGAGGAAATTTTAGTTACTCACAATTTAGATTACTACCAGTAAAAGGTAAGCCTCCAGTATTTTTTTCAAAAGGAATGAAAAAAAACACATTTACAACATTAGTTAATTCTGGAGCAACCCCAACATGTAAACTTGTTCAAAATGGTCATTGGGATGATTTAAATGGTCAATCTTTAATTGTTAATGGAAGTAAGTATGAAAATTACTATGAAGTTTTTGATCCAGGCGGTAATATTGATGAGTTAAATATCGGCACTCACATAGGAATAGACTCTGCTATTTGTTTTGGAACAAATGGTAATTATTACAAAGCAATTAATAGTTTATCAAAAGCATCAAACACAAATGTAAAACTTGATGGAGTTGATACACCTAACCACATTATACTTTGTACTTTAAAAAATGCAGAAGCTAATGGTGGTAAGTGTCCAAAATCAGGAGCAAAACTTGAAAAACCTGCATATTTGGTGAAATGGTCTAGATTTGGTAATGTTAGTAAATATAAATGGAATGGCAGTGATTGGAATAGACAGTAAAAAAATTGCTCAAAAAGGTATCACTCTTATTGAAGCTTTAATTTCTACAGCGATTGTAGGAATTGGTTTTATTGCTGTATTTCAAATGGTTAATTATTCAGTTACCTCTATCGATGTATCGGGTGAGAGAACTAAATCAAACTATCTTTCTTCAATGATCGCAGAAGATTTAATTGGGGACCGATTTAGTGAGGTAGATGTTGGTGGACAGAAAAAAAAGATTTACGAATATTTAGCCAATAATACAAAAACAAATAAAAAAGCATGGAATTATACTCCATCATTAGATACCACAAAAAAATGTATTACAAAAACTGGAACAACCTATTCAACTAATGATTATTCAATCAAAAATAAAGAAGTAAAATGGGAGCACAGATTTTCCAAAGTATCAAAATGTCGGGGTACAGAAGATTTCAAAGAGTTAAAAGTTTTTGAAACTTGTAAAAATGGTGTCAAAGTTGACGGTAAAGCAAGAATAAATTGTCATTACCGTAATGATGATATTTGGGACAAAACTTATATTGGGCGAATGGAGTCTAGAATAAATAAAGGCAAGAAAAAGAAAGTCTTATATTTTCTAATACAATAATGAATAAAAAAATTTCATCAATTGCTGGGGTCACTTTAGTAGAGCTACTAATTGGTATTGTCATTTCAATGATCATGATGGCCGCTATGTTTACTTCCTATCAGGCAGTCAATAATAGTTACTCACAAGTAATTGACCGAGCTAAGATAAGTCAAACAGGAAGAAATATTGTTGGTATGATTGTTAAAGATATCAGATTAGCTGGTTTTAGATATTTTGATGATACAAGCAAAAGTCCAACTAGTTACGTTCCAATTTTAATTACAAAAGCTACTGGAAGTGGATGCGATAAAATTGATATTATGTATTCAGATAAAAGAGTAAAGCCAGCATCTAAACCAAAAGTTTATATATATACCACCTACAAAATTACTTATGAATGTAAACAATCAAATATTTTAGATAAAAAAACAAAAAACAAAATAAGCGCTTTTGCAATTTATAAATCGAAAAGTAAATGGGATGGAACTAAATGGGAGTCACCTACAAACTCAACTGATGATTTGGTTTATAAAGATGAAATGATTGTCGACTATGTTCAAGGTTTTACTTTAATTCCAATTGATGACAAAGGAAAAATAATTGATCCAACTCCTACTACTCTTGCAAATAGTAATAAAATCAAAGTTATTGATATTCTATTATCGGTCAGGTCACAAAATATTTTTTATAAAAATAATAAATCAAAAACAATTTATTCATTGGGAAAAAAAAGTAATAAGAATTTTAATGATAAATTTTTAAGGGAACAAATTGTTGTTTCCGCACACACAAGAAACATGGGTCTTTAATGATAAAAAAAACTGAAAAAGGTTTTGCTATGGTGTTAGCATTGGTGCTTTTATTAGCGATGTCATTAATGGGAGGTGCTTTAATCTTAATCGCCTCTGGAGATCATCAAAGTAATAATGATAGTGATCAGTATCAACAGACTTTTTATGCCGCTGAAATGGGATTATTAGAGGGAGAACGATATCTTCTAAATCAAAAAAATGGTCCTTGGAATAATGCAACAAATGCTAGAGACCTGACAAAAAGCAATTTGCCTGAAAAAAATACCACAAAATTTATTGGGGATATGTCTCAAAAATATTATACAAAAAAATCTAACTTTGATTATAAAATTAACTCCACCAAGAAAATTACAAAACAATTTTTAGATACTTCTAAAATTTGTTTTAACAGTTTTAAAGATATCGATCGAGACAACTTTTATGTAATCAAAGATGCTACAAATAAAGATGTTGCCCATAGTTATAATTTAGGGATATTGTTAGAAAAAACTTTTGGCTCGGCTGGCACCAAAGAAGAACAATTAGAAGCAACAAGAATGAAAAAATTTTATTATGAATACTTTATTGAAAGAATTGGTGCTGCAAATGCATTTCTAGTTGGATCAAGTATATCAACAACATCAACCGATGCTTCTAAAAATGGTTTAGCTTACAGGGTTTATGCTTGTGGCATTTATGGTGAGCACGGTGATGAAAATAAAATGATAGTTTCCCTTGAAAGTGTTGTAGTTATCCCAAAAAACTAGATTTTACTTGAACCACATTGAGCAGAAAAACCATAGACCAATTATCAAAAAATTATTATTATATAAAAATTATAATGAAAAAGTTTATACTTGCTCTGGTTATCTCTTTAATAAGCATTTCAGCAAATGCATCATGTAAATTTGATTTAGATTTTGGTGATGATGCTTCAAAAGTTTTGGATAAATATGGTCCACCGATGCCAGAAATGTTAGAGGAACTTTCATTTATACCAATTGCAGCTGATGATGTGTGTCCTAATCAGAATCTTACAGATATTGCAATTGAATATCGTTTCTTAAATGAAAAATTAGCAGCAATTAATTTAATTGTTTTAAATGATGAAAAAAATTCAGCTTCAGAAAAATTAACTTTAATGAATTATGCAAAAAGAGTTTATGGAGATTTTGACACGGGTCAAAATCCAAAAGCATATGTTGGTTTTGAAGTATTTGAGAAAAATAATTATTATGTAGTTTATCAAAAAATGGTCGAAGAAAAAATGATCAATGAGCAACTTTATATTTCAACTGATGAATATGATGAATTGCTTGGTAAAGTTTATAACAAAGCTGAAGAAGAAATGGAAACAGGACCTAAGGAAAATTAATGAAAATTAAATTTTTAATATCTACTTTAGTTTTATTTTTAAGTTTTGTTTCAACAAATGTAAGTTCAAAAATTTTACCTCCTGGAACAGGAACACAAGCAGACGTTCCCTCAAATCTTTTAATACTATTAGATAAATCTGGAAGTATGGGTTGGAGAATGAGAAATGCTCAAAATCTTAACTATATGAACGCAACTGCAACGGATAGCTCAGGAAATATCTATGTTGCACAATACTCTACTTATGGAGTTAATAAATATAACTACTCTGATATGAGTCTTGATACTTCATGGGGAAGTAATGGAACTGTTGGAAGAAGCGGATCTTGCAGAACTTATTATCCATATGGTATGAAAGTTCATGACGGTATCATCTACGTTAGTAGCTATTATGACAGGAGAGTTAGAAAAATAAGAGTATCTGATGGAGCTTGTTTAGGAAGCTTAAATGCAGGCAGTAACTACTCCTACCCTCAAGGATTAGAAATTCATAACGGTCATTTATATGTAACTACCAGATATGGATTATATACTTACAACATAAGTAATGGTGCTGGCAAAATGTGTCCTGGTAAAAATTCAAGTCAATGGAGATACACTCGTGCAATTGCTGCAAGTGGTAATTATTTATACAGTTATTACAACTATCGAATGTATCGAGGTACACTAACAACCTCTGGTTCTAACATATGCCCAACAACTGAAAAAAATTATTATAATAGTAGTATGTCCTATGGTGAAGGACTAGCTGCTCACCCTAGCAATCCAAATGAATTATATTTCATGTCTAGAGGACAGAATGCAATTTATAAAATAACAGTCAATTCTAGTGGTACGGGCCACACTCAAAATTGGAAAAAAGGAAGATATGGTTACAATAGAACATCAACTGCAACCCAAAATTACTTTTATTATCCACAATCGCTTCATTACGATGATGATAATGATCGATTAGTTGTTGCAGGCTATAACTCAAAAAAAATACAAGTTTTTAACAACAATGGTGTCTTTATTAAAGATAAAGGTGGCATGGCTGCTACAACAAGAATGGCTGCAGCACACGCTGCTATTAAAGCAATCGTCACAGATTCTAATTTAACATCAGGAGTAAATTTTGGTTTTGGATATTGGTCAAGTTCTTGGAGTTCTAGACAGTGGCCACCTGGATTTAGCTCATGGTCTGGAAATATTACCACTGGTTCTGCTAAACCTTGTGATACTCAAAACTGTTTAAAAGTGAGAGTGCATAAAGATGGTGCTGCCCAAATCAATAAAATAATTTCTTCCGTTAATGCCCGTGGAGGAACGGACGCTTATACTTTTATGAAAATTGCTCAAGACTATTATACTCACGGAAGTTTAAGCCCAATAGATACTAAATCACCCTGCCAAGTAAGCTATGTAATAGTGATTGGAGATGGAGATTGGTATACTTCAAGAAGTAATGCCAACACTATGGCAAAAAATTTATTAAATAATTATAAAATTAAAACTTTTGCAGTTGCCTTTGGAACAGGGATAAGTTCTTCTGGATTAAGAAGATTTAATGATCTTGCAAAAGCTGGTGGAACTACAAAAGCAATTATTGCTCCAACAGCAGCGTCATTAAAAACTCAATTACAATCAGCGATTTCTCAAATTATTGCATCTAAACTTTCATTTACTGCGCCTGCAATTACAGCAACATTGAATGATGACGGCTCTTTATATCAAGCACAATTTGATTATGCACAAAATAAAGAATGGAATGGAACCATTAAGAGAACTAAAATTGATAAAAACGGAAAAATTTATCCAAAAGATAAAGATAATTGGAGTGCGGTAGACAAATTACCTAAACCAAGTGCTAGAAAAATATGGAGCGCAATACCAGGCACTAGTTACAAAACATCTAAATATAATAATTGGACTGAAAGTAATGCTTCATCAATTGAAAATTTAGTAACATTAATGGGATTTGATGTTCAAGACTATCATAGAAAAGATAATAATACTGATGGTTCCACTAATAATAAAAGATGCGCAAACTCATCTGGTGTTTCTAATGGAACTGATGATGATTTAAAAGGACTGATTAGCTTTGTTAGAGGAACTGACTATTTTGATTACGATGCTGATTGTAATTTGACAGAGGAAAGAGAAAATCCAATGGGAGATATTTATCACTCTCAACTAGTAACCGTTGGTCCACCATCTGCTGAAACAGCTTTTTCAAGTGAAAACCAAGAAAGTTATTGGAGATCTACAAAAGGTTATGATGCTTGGGCTGAAACACAGAGAAATAGAAAAACTATGCTTTATGTCGGCTCTAATAGTGGAGTGGTGCATGCACTTAATGCAGATTCAGGTATTGAAGAATGGGGATTTGTTCCTCCATTTGTAGCATCAAGATTAGCTAAATTAATGAATACGAATTTAAACGAAGTAAGTCCTGCAGCTAAGGGAGGAAGTAATGCAATTTATGGTGTAGATGGCTCCCCTGTTCAACATGATATTTGGTTCGAAAGTCCTCATGATACCGCACCTAGATGGCATACTATTTTATTTGTACCATATGGAAGAGGTGGAAGCGGCTTTACCATTTTAGATGTTACAGATCCTGTAGAACCAATGCACTTAGTCTCTATATATAACGATCTTGTAAATAATACAGTGTATCGAATGAGCCACGATCAAACAATTTCAATGTATGATTATATCGGTACTTCTTATGCTTTATCTGAATTAAAAGAAGCAAAACGTGCAGGAGATAATTATGCTCCTGATAAAGGTAGTGAAGTTGCTGCAAAACAAGTTTGTAATAATGGTGGAACTTCATATTGTTATAAAAGCAAACAATGGACTTTAGAAGTTAAAAATCTAACTAAAAATGATTTAACTGTTATTGAAGATGGTAAAGATATAACTAGTTCGGTTACAATTACATATGACTCTGCAAGAGACACCGTAATCAACTTTAATAAAGATATGCAATTCGATGCAGATGAGACTACTGGTAATAAATTAAACTCTCCAATTGGAATTACAATTAAGTCAGGTGCTATTGGCACAGGAGTGTTGACTGATCCAGAGTGGGATTATAGTTCTTTAGGTGAAACATGGTCAGATCCTAGAATGTTTAGATTACCAAACATGGGCGCAGGAGACACTAACCGTAGTGACGATATTAATGTTGCTGTTATGGGTGGTGGATTTGGAACACAGTTTTCAGGTGCTGGAAGTAACGTAATGGTTATAAACTTACAAGACACTGATAATTATGGAAAATTAGAAAAAGTAATTCAAATTGAAGATACTGTTGCAAGTGAAATTGATAATTCAGTTCCTGCATCATTGACTGTTATCACTCCAGATAAAGCAAAGGGAGCTAACTTTGCAGGTTCGCTTGTTTATACAGGTGACCTTGAGGGTAAAATTACCAAAATTAATTTAACAAATATGTCAGCAGATCCTTTAGGAGTACCAATTAAATTATATGATAGTACTACTTTGTTTAAAGCAGGTGCAACTAAATCGAATGGAAGATTAATGTACCATTCTATAGATGCATCAATCGGTCAGTCTACAAACGACTTGTGGTTATATGTTGGAACTGGTGATGCTCAAAGATTGAACGATAGAACAACTGGAACTCAAAATTTAATGATCGGAATTAGGGATGTTGATTATCCAAATTATAAATCAATCGCCACACCTGCAAAAGCCGCTGATATTACAAAATGTGAAAATACAACAGATGATACGTCTGGAAAACCATGTAGAGTTCAAGATGATGACTTAGGATGGTACGTAATACTTAAAGATTTTGCAAAAGTAAGTGCACAACCAAAAGTAAATAACGGTTATGTTTATTTTCCAGTTTACAGACCTTCGAAATCAGCAAATAAATGTGATCTAGGGGATGCATTTATCTGTGCCGTTGATGACGAGTGCGGAACTCACGATAGTTTCATAGGACTTGAAACTTCTAGATCAGAGCAATCTGGGTCTAAATGTAGATTTGTTGGTAAAGGGGTATTATCAGAAATTGTACTATTTGCTGGTAAAATCTTTGCAAATATCTCAGGTAAATCTTTAGGAGCAGTATCTGACCTTGTAACTCTAGATGCAGCAACAGGAGAGTCGAGCACTTATAGAAAATCTTGGCGAGAAAATAATTAGAATATTTTAAAGTAAAAATAAAATACCCATAAAAACATTGTTGTCATTGTCACAAATATTAAAGCAAGACCAACTAAACTATCTTGGTCAACTTTCTTTCTCCATTTTTTTGGAAAAAAATTTAATGAATAAGCGTAGACAATAATAAAGACATTTAAAGCTGAAAAGATAATACTTAAAAATAATAATTGGTTCATAATATCTATATCTTTATTCCAAGAGCTGTTACATCATCTCTTAGATTAAAACCCTTTTCAGTAAGTATTTTAGTTGCATGGGTAATTATCGTTTCAGGGGAAGTAGTATTTAATTTTTTAATTTCATTTTCAAGTCCGGCTACTTCAAGCTCTTTACCTTCATCGACATATCCTTCTGTTACTCCATCTGTATAGATTAAAATAGTCTTGTTGGAGATATCCATAGTTGTTGTTTTAAAAAAACTTTCATCTTTGACAGGCATCAAGCCCATCGGTGGTAAAGTTGATTTTACATATTCAAAATTAAATTTTTCATCTAAAACCATCATTGGTTCATGGCCCATATTAATGAATTCCATTTCTTTTTTTTCTAAATTTATTCGACCAAGAATGACTGTTATGAACATCGCTTGATAAGAAGAGTCTTTAACTTGATTATTCATATACAAAGCAGTTTTGGCAACTGAAGAATCCATCTTTGCAAGAGATCTAAATACTGATGCAGCATTAGCCATTAATATTCCAGCTTTAATACCTTTCCCTGTTACATCTCCTAGTATAAAATAAATCTCATTATCATTTACTTGATAGTAGTCATAATAATCACCCGAAACATCTTTCGCAGGTGTATTCTGTGCAAATATATATTTTTCAATTTTTTTATTTTTTGGGAATAATTTCTTTTGAACTTCCCCTGCTATCTCTCGCTCTTTTTTCAAAATTGATTGTTTTTTATCATTTTCAATAGCAATAGAATTTTCCTCTAAATATCTAAAATATAATGAGGTCATAAATGCTAATGTTCCAGCAATACTTGAAAATAAAAAATCTATATAAAAATTAAATTGATAAACAATTATACTTGATAAATTAATTACAAAAATTGTACCTACAAAAAAGATTATGCTAAATTTTGGCTTAATTTTCATTGGGATAAAAATTAAAAATATTAACAATAATAAAAAAATAATATTTTCAACTAATTGCGTGTAAGTATTTTTAATGATGCTCTCATTTTTTAAAATATTATCAATAATGTGAGCATGAATTTCAACACCAGGAACTGTTTTTCCATTAGAAATTTTAACAATATCAAAAAGTGCTTGAGCTGAAGATCCTATAAGAATTATTTTATTTTCAATTCTTTTTTGATCAAAATCATTGTTCATTACATCAACAGCAGAGACATAATTATCTTTAGAAAATTTCTTAAACTTAACGTTTATTACTGCGTTTTGGTCACTTGGAATTATATTGTTTCTGGTCTTTATTAACTCAATTCCGTTTTTGTTACTCTTAACTAGTAAGTTTTTTTGGCCAGATGCAACCCTTACTGCTTCAAGTGCTAGAGAGGGCCATATTCTATTATCGATATTATAAAGAACAGGCACATTACGAATTACACCATCGATATTAGGTATTAAAGAAATTGAGCCAATACCACTTGCTGCATTATTAATTTCTTCAAGAGAAATTATTTTATTTTTAAATTTGTATATAAAATTTTTTGGATTTTCTCCTTTGGCTATTATTCTTGCTTTTGGTTTTGATTCATTCTTAACAAAATTATCATTAGGTTCTCCTAAAATTGGTAAAATTATTTTTGAATTTTTTAGACTATCCACAAAAATTTTATTTGTATCTGACACATCTACATCTATTAATTGATTGCTCTCTTTTTGTAGCTGTAATAATAAATCTTTTGGATTTTGCTTATCTTCCTCGCTAAATACTATATCAAAAGCAATAGCTTTGGGATTATGTTGATTTAAATTTTTTAAAATTTTTGAATAAACATCTCTTCGCCAAGGAAATTGACCTACCTTAGCTATACTTTTTTCATCAATATCAACAATGGTGACACCTTTTACCTCACCTCTATTAAATACTTTTTGATAAAAATCATAATTAATAAATGAAATTTTTTGAATAATAGGAGGATTAATAAATTTAATTATTATCAATAATAAAAAAACACTACCTAAGTAAATATATTTTTTGTCAATCATCCAAATAATAAATTTTTATATTGTTCTATAAAGATTATATACAAAATACATCCTATAATAATAAAAGGGCCAAAAGGGATTTCTGAAGAAAATTTTTTACTTTTATTTATTAAGCTAGGTAAAACAGCAATTAAAGCCACTATTGATGAACTAAATATTACGAATGGTATCGAAATCCAACCAAACCAAAAGCCTATCGCTGCTAATAATTTTGCATCTCCTAACCCCATCCCCTCTTTATTTCTTAAAACTTTATAGATAAATATAATTGACCAAATAATTCCATAGCCGAACACTCCTCCAATGAGGGAGTTAATATAATTTGGAAATATTTCGTTTAAATTGGGATCAAATGATTTTACAAAACCCAAAACCATTAAGGGGAAAGTCAGGCTGTTTGGAATGAT
>Ga0102812_10003110_pt1 | contig 10950 bp, 12 predicted proteins | sample ColrivemetaGS713_FD_79334 | JGI IMG/M metagenome (GOLD analysis project Ga0102812, IMG submission 79334) | Estuarine microbial communities from the Columbia River estuary - Flood tide ETM metaG S.713 | ecosystem: Environmental > Aquatic > Marine > Intertidal zone > Estuary | place: USA... | reverse complement strand
CCGATGTGCACCGCGGTGTCGGCCATCTCGACGTGCATCGCATCGCGATCGGCGTCGGAGTAGACGGCAACCGTCTTGATGCCCATCTTGCGGGCGGTCTTGATAACGCGGCAGGCGATTTCGCCACGGTTGGCGATAAGGATCTTATTGAACATGAAGTGTCCTTTGTTGCAGTGCAAAGTCGGTAAAAAGAGAGGCGTCCGCGACTGCAAACGCCTTTTGCTGCGCAGGCGGGACCTGCACAGCCATTTGGATCAGATTGTTGGTCAGGCGAGTGTCAGACCGATCAGCAACGACCGGGATAAAGCTCGCAGTAAGCAATGTTGCCAGCGGCACCGATGACGGCGCCTTTTGCAAGCGAACCGCTGGTGACAACGGCTGCGGCCGCTCCAACGGCACCACCGGCAAGTGCCTGCTCACCGATGTTATCTCCGCAAGCGGCCAGTGACCCGCAAAGTGCGAGCGCCAAACATATGGATTTGATACGCATCGATCTGCTCCTCGAAATTGTTTGTTATTGGCAGCAAAATAACATCCGACACGCAAGTGCGCCAGTGGCATGCGTTGCAACCAGCCACCCACAGCGCAACGTCGCCGACCAACTTTGGTGCCGCCCAGGTCGACAGACTCGAGAGGCGTTACGCCAGCCGTCAGATTACCACTCGCAATCTGGCGCAACCGCCCGTTCATCCGCCGAGACGCAAGCACGGGCCGCAAGTGTCTATTTGAAATCGCAGGCAGACCAATCATCCCTCGAACGCCTCCGGAAAGGTGCTGCGTGCAAGACGCTCATCGATCCTCAGTTCCGCATCATAATCCGCTGGATCGAACGGGTCCGTCGCTGGAATGACTTCGCGCCCAAAGAGCCAGGACAAGCGACCTGCATCCAGATTGCCGCGCACGAATGGATCGCTGCCGAAATTCTCCCACAACGCCTTGAAAAATGCGGCATCGGCGCGGCGATCCGCCGCTTTGCGGTCAGGGTATCTTATGCGTTCCGTAAGCGGTGTGACCCCGCGCGGGTTGAACCGACGCAAGGTGAACTGGTAATCCGTTCCGGCAAGACGCCCGGGAAATCCGCGATGTTTCAGCATTATGCCCCCCGCCCAAATCTGCAGTCTGGGCCCGGACGTACAATGGCATACTGTCCCGCCAAAAAATGTGCTCGTTTCACAATGCCTCCCAGACGCAAGCGTCGCCTTCAAGCCGATAGGCTTCGAAAAATTGCGTGGCGTCCTGGTCGAACGCACCAAAATCAACCGGGCGGTCAGACATGCTGATTACCACGATATCGCCCGTCAGATCATATTCGGCAATATAGGGCACCGCGACCTGATCACACAGATGCGCCATATCCGCCGCCGCCGCCTCAAAGGTAATTGTGCCTGTATTGCGAGCGATCTGCGGGGCCACAAACTGGAACCGCAACCAGGTCTGCCCGCCGACGTCATCGATCAGCACCTCAACCAGGGTGACTGGCTGCCCGGACGGGACACTCTGGTCCTGAACCAGATGCACTGCGCGAACCGCGCCTGCAGGAATACCATATGAAAGGTTCAAGGCGCTGTTTCCTGATGCGTATCAAAATCTGCGGGTGAGATGATTTCGATAAGTTCCAAATCGTCTGAATGGCGCACTTCGCGGTGTTTGATACCGGGCGGTTGAAGCACACTCGACCCTGCCCGCAGGACATGCTCGCCCTTGCCATCGTATTCGAACACGACCCAACCTTTGGTCACATAGACCATCTGGAAATCCAGATCATGCGAATGCCATGTCCCTGGACTTTCCATCCCCGGCACTGCACGGATCACATGTGCGCCGAATTTGCCGCTGGTGGCGCCTTTTATGCCAAGATCGCGGTATTCGAAAAACGCGCGCAGGCCCGCGCCTGCAAACTTGCCCTCATCCGCGTGAGAAATGGTAAAGGCCTGGCCCTTGAACGCCGACATTCTTACCGCCTCCCTTTTAATAGAGACATTAGCGAAAGTGGCAGCAAATCAGAGCGTTTGCTCCCTGGGTCCTGCCTACCTGTCAGTACGCTGGCCCGGCGCATAATGCTGTTACCTGCCCTACGCGGCATGACCTCAAATGTCTGGTCCAGCTCCATTTCATTGCCTCACAACGGAATATTGTCATGCTTTTTCCAGGGAGTCGTGACCTGCTTGTTGCGCAGGGATGCAAACGCGCGCGCAATACGTTTGCGCGTCGTTCGCGGCTGAATCACCTCGTCGATAAAGCCCCGCTCCGCAGCAACAAACGGATTGGCAAAGCGTGCCTCGTAATCCGCAGTATGTTTTGCCAATTTCTCGGGGTCTTTCAGATCGGCACGATGGATGATTTCCGTCGCGCCCTTGTCGCCCATCACGGCGATTTCCGCAGTAGGCCAGGCATAGTTGAAATCAGACCGCAGGTGTTTGGACGCCATCACCACGTAGGCGCCGCCATAGGCCTTGCGCGTGATGAGTGTCACCATCGGCACCGTCGCTTCGCCATAGGCGAACAGCAGTTTTGCACCGTGTTTGATCACGCCGCCATATTCCTGACTGGTACCGGGCAAAAATCCGGGCACGTCGATCAAAGTCAGGATCGGGATTTCGAACGCATCGCAAAACCGGACAAACCGTGCCCCCTTGCGTGCACTGTCGATGTCCAGACATCCCGCCAGAACCATAGGCTGGTTGGCCACGACGCCAACCGTGCGTCCTTCGATCCGGATGAAGCCGGTAACGATATTCTTGGCGAACTCTTCCTGGATCTCGTAAAAATCGCCTTCATCCGCCAGCTTGAGGATCAACTCCTTCATATCGTAAGGCGTGTTGGGATTTTCAGGCACCAGCGTATCCAGCGACGGCTCGATACGGTTGGGATCATCAAAAAACGGACGCACCGGGGGCTTTTCGCGATTATTGGACGGCAAAAAATCTACCAGACGGCGCACTTCGGCCAACGCCTCCACGTCATTCTCAAACGCGGCGTCCGCCACGGATGATTTTCTGGTGTGGGTCGATGCCCCGCCCAATTCTTCTGCCGTGACCTGTTCATTGGTCACCGTCTTGACCACATCGGGGCCGGTCACAAACATGTACGAACTGTCTTTGACCATGAAAATGAAATCTGTCATCGCAGGCGAATAGACGGCCCCGCCTGCACAGGGCCCCATGATCACGCTGATCTGCGGTACGACACCGCTGGCCGTTATGTTGCGCTGAAAGACCTCGCCGTAACCCGCCAGTGAATCCACGCCTTCCTGAATGCGCGCGCCGCCTGAATCGTTGATACCAATAACGGGTGCGCCATTTTGCACTGCCATATCCATGATTTTGCATATTTTCTTGGCGTGCGTTTCAGAAACGGACCCACCCAATACGGTAAAGTCCTGACTGAAGACATAAACGAGGCGACCATTGATTGTGCCCCATCCGGTAACCACGCCATCTCCGGCAGGCTTTTGTTGCTCCATCCCGAAATCAGTGTTGCGATGGGTAACAAACATATCGAACTCTTCGAAGCTGCCTTCGTCGAGCAACAGATCGACCCGCTCCCGGGCTGTCAGCTTGCCGCGCGCATGCTGGGCGTCAATGCGCTTTTGTCCGCCACCGACCCGCGCTGTCTTGCGACGGTTTTCCAGCTCAATGTGAATGTCCTTCATGGCGGGCGCTCCTCCCTTGATTGGTTTGGCGCACTCTATCTGAGCACTCGAAGCAATCGAAGCGGAATCTAGCAAATTTGCAAACTTTATTCACTCACCAATCTGCAAACTGCAAATTTGCAAATCATACGCCATGCATTTCAGACATGCCCGCCATGCATGGACAAGTTTCCGGTGGCGACTTAGGTCTGAGACATGACAGATGACAGCCCCCCACAATTTTTGCGCCGCACATCGCCGCCGCACGTGGCAACCCTTGTATTGCTGGCTGGCATGTCGGCGATGGTGATGAATATTTTTCTGCCAAGCCTGCCCAGCATGACGGAGTATTTTGAAACGGAATACCGGGTGATGCAGCGATCTGTGTCCTTTTTTCTGGGCGTCAGCGCCATCCTGCAAATAGTCATCGGCCCGATTTCGGATAACATCGGCCGCAGGCCCGTCATTCTGTGGGGACTGGTGATCTTTTTGATTGCTACTTTGGGCTGCATATATGCGCCGACCGCAGAAATTTACCTGTTTTTCAGAATGTGTCAGGCCATTGTCGCGGTCGCAATGGTGCTAAGCCGTGCAATTATCCGAGATCTCTATTCTCAGGACCAATCGGCCTCAATGATTGGCTACGTTACCATGGGCATGGCGGTCGTACCCATGCTCAGCCCAATCCTTGGCGGGATACTGGATGAATTTTTTGGCTGGAAAGCAAATTTCTGGACGCTGTTCGCTCTTGGCGCGCTAACGCTCTGGTTGGTCTGGTCAGATCTCGGCGAGACAAAGGCCGTCAGTGGCAAATCTCTGCGCGCGCAGTTCGCTGACTACCCCGAATTACTCCGCTCGCCGCGATTCTGGGGATATGCGCTGGCATCAGCCTTTTGTTCCGGTTCGTTTTTTGCCTACCTCGGCGGCGCACCATTTGTGGGATCGGTCGTCTTTGGCCTGCAGCCAACGCAACTTGGGCTCTACTTTGGCGCGCCCGCAATCGGCTACTTTGTCGGCAACTTCCTGACAGGCCGATATGCTGTGCGTTTTGGCATCAACCGGATGGTACTCTGGGGTTGTTTTGCAAATGCAGCAGGAACCTTTCTATCTTTGATCCTGTTCTATACCGGCCACGAAACTGCGCTGGTATTCTTTGGAATGATGACGATCGTTGGCTTGGGCAATGGCCTCGTGATACCAAATTCCGCCGCGGGAATGCTCAGCGTGCGACCACATCTAGCAGGAACGGCCTCCGGCCTCGGCGGAGCGATTATGATTGGCGGTGGTGCCGCCTTGTCGGATCAGGTCGGCGTCCTTTTGACACCAACATCAGGTGCTTACCCACTGTTGTACATGATGCTCGCCACGGCTCTGGCGGGTATTGTATCAATCTTGGGGGTCTACTGGCGCGAAGCGCGTCTGGCACGCACCGCGGCCGGAAACTGATCCGGAGCGTTATCGCTTTGTTAACTGACAATCGGTGAGCTTGCAGCAAACAGTTTGCAAAGTTAGACTCTGTGCAACTGCAAATTTGCAAAGGTCGCAGGCGATGCCAACACAAAAACTGTACGCTGGTGCCAAGCTACGCGAATTGCGCACGCGGCTGGGCCACACGCAAAAAGACTTTGCTGCCAAGGTCAACGTATCGCTGCCGTACCTCAACCAGATGGAAAATAACAATCGGCCTGTCAGCACCACAGTGGTTCTCGCGCTGGCACAGGAATTTGGGCTGGACGTAACCGAGTTGAGCACCGGCGATAGTGAACGTTTGGTCAGTGACATGCGCGAGGCCATTGCCGACCCGGTATTTGGCAGCGACTTGCCATCCATGGCTGACCTGCGGCTCGCAGCCTCGAATGCACCGTCGTTTGCACATGCGTTTCTGGCCCTGCACCGCAATTACCGACAGATGCAGGAACGACTGGCCTCGCTTGATGAAGCACTGGGTCGCGAAGATGCCCGTGCCACACCCAGCCCCTGGGAAGAAGTTCGGGATTTCTTTCACTATTGCGACAACTACATTGACGCAGTCGATCGCGCCGCCGAGCATTTCGCATCCGGAAACGGCGGGCATCGCAACATTCGCGTGGCGGCAGTCTCGGCCCTGGGCAACAGCGGTGTCACCGTTGAATTCGACGAAGAAGACGCGCTGCGTCGGTACGACCCTGCAACCAAAGTATTGCGCCTGTCACGTCGCGCTGCGCCAGAAACACAGACCTTTCAGCTGCTGTTACAAGTTGCGCTCATCAAACAGAATGCGCTTTTGGAAGCAACGCTGGATCTGGCACGGTTTCACAGCACCCAGGCCCGCGCCATCGCCAAGATCGGACTTGCCAATTATTTTGCCGGGGCCGCGCAGATGCCCTACGCCGCGTTTCAAGAGGTTGCAGTGCGCTACCGCCACGATCTGGAAATGCTGGCCGGACATTTTGGCGCGTCCATCGAACAGGTCGCCCACAGGCTCTCAACCTTGCAACGACCCGGGGCAAAAGGCATCCCGTTCTTCTTTGTCCGGGTCGATCAGGCCGGCACGATCACGAAACGTCACTCGGCGACACGCCTGCAATTTGCCCGTTTTGGCGGTGCTTGCCCCCTATGGAACGTCCACCGCGCCTTTGAATTGCCGGGGCAGTTTCTTCGGCAGTTAGCCGAAACCCCGGATGGTGTGCGTTACATCAGTCTGGCGCGCGATGTGTCAAAACCGGCGGGGCGTTTTGGTGCGCCGGTGCGCCGCTTTGCTATTTCACTGGGCTGCGAGGTGCGGCACGCCGGCGATCTTGTGTATGCGGACGGTCTCGACCTGACGCGCGCAAGCGTTTTTGAGCCCATCGGCATCTCATGTCGGATCTGCGAGCGCGCCGATTGCCACCAGCGGTCGGTTCCGCCACTGGAGCGACAACTGACCGTGGATCCCAATGTGCGCGATGTGCTGCCCTATCGTGTTGGTTAACGCCGAAATTGGGCGCAGGACGCAACCTAGCGCCAGACACCCGCTCCGGTTCTCTGCATCACGCTGAATAGAGCAGCGGGGCAAAGATGTCGTCTAGCGTTTGGCGGCGCGCCAACCTGCTGCCTCAGCTTCTCGCGTCGAGCAAAACCAACGCTCGCCCTTATCTTCACGGATGCCGGTTCGGTCATAATCGACCTGCCCGGGGGTATGATAAATGCGGTGACCTTTCGATGAGATATTACCTTTGATCGCGCAGGCACGATCGGTAGGGGCGGTTGGGGTCGCGCGTATCTGGCGAAACTCTGAAGGCACTTGAACACGTGATCCATGCAGGCCCCGGTCTGATATGGCGGCACCCTTTTCGTCAAGATCATAGGCCATGGAGTATCGCCGATACGCAAAGGCCAACCCATCCGACACCAAACGCTGGCCGATATCTGCGCCTTCTGCCTCGCAAGTGGCGACAATACGTCCATAACGATCCCGATCCACCGGGCGACAGTGCGCAGATTTCCCTCCGTACAAACGTTTAACCTGCTCTGTCACCCACGCACCGCAGGCCCATGTAACCCCTTGGCGGGTCTGGCAGGTCTGATCCTGCTCTGGCGCGTCAATCCCGAAAAGCCGGATACGCTGTCCGCCGACATCAATGGTGTCGCCATCAATGACGACAATTTTGCCGTGCACATCGGCTGCCGAAACCGCAGCAGGCAAGCCCAAACCCAACCAAAAGATCAAAAAACAGAACCGCATGACGGTCATGTGGGCCGAAAATCCAAAGCCCGCAACAAGTTTTGTTAACCAAAGTTAACAAAACTAGCGCTGAGCTGTCTGCCAATCCGGATGAACCCAAGGTTCGTCATTGGCACGCGGCAGCGGGTCGCGGCCCATCAGATGGTCTGATGCCTTTTCCCCCACCATGATGGAAGGCGCATTGAGGTTGCCATTTGTGATCTGCGGAAAGATGCTGCTGTCTGCAACGCGCAGACCCTCCACACCGATCACACGCGTTTCGGAATCAACAACGGCCATCGGATCATCAATGTGCCCCATTTTGCACGTCCCGCAGGGATGATATGCGCTCTCGGCGTGCTCCGCGATGAAGGCGTCAAGCTCAGCATCCGATTGCACCGCAGCGCCGGGTTGGATTTCATCTTTGATAAAGGGCTTGAATGCCTCCTGCGCGAAAATCTCGCGGGTCAGACGTATGCAACGGCGGAAATCCTCCCAATCCTGTTCAGTAGACATGTAGTTGAAGACGATCCGAGGATCATCTGCGGGATTGGATGACCGCAAGCTGACTGCCCCGCGAGACGGTGATCGCATCGGACCGACATGGGCCTGAAACCCATGGCCCTGAGCCGCCACCTTACCATCATACCGCACCGCAATCGGAAGGAAGTGGTACTGGATGTCCGGATATGGCACACCCGCTTTTGATCGAATGAATGCAGCACTTTCAAATTGGTTCGACGCGCCCAGACCTGTCTTGGTAAACAACCACTGCGCACCGATCAGAGCCTTTGAGATCAGGTTCCAGTGTTTGTAAAGCGTGATGGGTTGGCTGGCCGCCATCTGGATATAAAGCTCAAGGTGGTCCTGCAAATTCTGCCCAACGCCGGGCCGGTCCGCGATCACATCGATGCCATGCTCCGCCAGATGCGCCGCCGGACCAATCCCCGACAGCATCAGCAGTTTGGGAGAATTGATTGATGAAGCTGCAATAACCACTTCGCGTCTTGCGCGCACCACCTGTCCCCCCTTCAAAGCGACGCCCACGGCACGCCCCTCTTCGATCACCACCCGCTCAACCAACCCGTTCATCAGTTTGCAATTGGCTCGCTTGAGGGCGGGACGCAGGTAGGCATTGGCCGCAGACCAGCGACGCCCTTGCCAAACAGTCTGCTCCATCGGGCCAAACCCCTCCTGTTTTTGCCCATTGTAGTCGTCAGTCACCTCGTAGCCTGCCTGTCGGCCTGCCTGCACAAAAGCGTCAAAAAGTGGATTGTCCCGCGGCCCGCGACTGACATGCAAAGGCCCATCGGACCCGCGCCATGACGGGTCACCACCATGATTCCCGTCGTGCCAACTTTCCATCCTCTTGAAATATGGCAGGACGTCAGAATAGCTCCAACCCGCGGCACCTGCCTCGGCCCAATGATCAAAATCCATAGCGTGACCGCGCACATAAACCATTCCGTTTATGGAAGATGACCCCCCGATAACCTTGCCGCGCGGACAGGCCAGTTGGCGATTGTTCAGGTGCGGCTCCGGTTCTGATCGATAGCCCCAGTCATACCGCGACATGTTCATCGGATAGCTCAGCGCCGCAGGCATCTGAATGAACGGGCCGGCATCGGTGCCACCGTGTTCGATCACCAAAACCGAAGCCCCGGCCTCGCTCAGCCGATAGGCCATGGCGCAACCAGCGCTCCCCGCGCCTACAATTACAAAATCTGCTTCCATTTTCAGTTCATTCCCCAGACTTCAGATTGCCAGCAAAAGCATGGCGAAAGTGTCGATTTGCTCCGACACTGGTTTCGTAGTTTGACATGCACAACGTCGACATTCCGGTCTCTCCTGAGGCTGTGCAGGGGAGTTTACCTGCGCTACGCGCAGTACGCGCCTTGAGCCAGACAGAAGATCGGGGCCAAAATGCGCCCATGACATTCAACATAAAACATTTAATACCATCAAGTTGTGCGGAGTACTTCATGCGCTGATCACTCACTCGCCACGGGGAAAGCGTTTGCTTTCCTCCAGCACATTCAAATCCATATGATTGCGCATGTAGGCCTCGGAGGCCGCGCGCAAAGGCTGGTAATCCCACGGATAGTAGCCGCCTTGACGCAAGGCTTCGTACACAACCCATCTGCGGGCCTGGCTTTTGCGGACGTCCGCATCAAAGGCTGCCAGATCCCAACGCGCTTCTGCCTTTGCTTTGATCTGTTGAAGTGTCCCGTTGTGCGCCGGATCCTCGGCAAGGTTGGTCAATTCGTGTGGGTCATTCTCCAGATCGAACAGTTGATCGGGATCAAGCGCACATATGTTCAGCTTCCACTTGTCATATCTCAATGACACCATCGGCGCGTACGACGCCTCCGCCGCGTACTCCATGGCCACCGGCTCGGTCCTTTGGTGTCCCTGACTCATCGGCACCAGTGATATGCCTGTTGTCCAATCTGCAATCTCCTCCATCGAGACACCGGCCAGATCACAAAGCGTTGGACAAATGTCGATGCTGGACACCGGTGCAGTCTGCAAGCCCGGCTTCATCTGCGGCGCGGAAATCATCAAAGGCACGCGCGACGACCCCTCATAAAACGACATTTTGAACCACAAACCACGCTCGCCCAACATATCTCCATGATCGGATACAAAGATGACGATTGCCTCTTGGCGGGTGTCGTCCAGAACTTTCAGAATCTCGCCGATCTTGTCGTCCAAATAGCTGATGTTGGCAAAATACGCCTGACGGGACCGGCTGATATTCTCTTCGTTCAGATCGAAACTGCGCCAATCATTCGCATCGAAAATTCGCTTCGAATGCGCATCCTGAAGATCATAGGGTATCGCTGGAACTACAGGCTGCAAATATTTGGAATTATTATATAAGTCCCAGTATTTCTTGCGCGCAACATAGGGATCATGGGGATGAGTGAAACTGACGGTCAGGCACCATGGCCGCCCATCCCCGCCGCGTGACAGATCATAAATCTTGCGGGTCGCATTGAAGGCCACTTCGTCATCATATTCCATCTGATTGGTGATTTCAGCCACGCCCGCTCCCGTCACAGAGCCCATGTTGTGATACCACCAGTCGATGCGTTCACCCGGCTTGCGATAGTCCGGAGTCCAGCCAAAGTCCGCAGGGTAAATATCTGTTGTCAGGCGTTCTTCGAATCCATGCAACTGGTCAGGGCCCACGAAATGCATTTTGCCCGACAGGCAGGTCTGATAACCTGCGCGCCGCAAATGATGCGCGTAGGTTGGAATGGAAGACGCAAATTCTGCCGCATTGTCATAGACCCCCGTGGCAGACGGCAATTGTCCCGACATGAAAGCCGCACGGGCCGGCGCGCAAAGCGGAGAGGCCGTATAGGCATTGCGGAAGCGGGTGGAGCGCGCCGCCAATGCCTTGAGATGCGGCGCATGCAGCCAGTCTGCCGGACCGTCGGGAAACAGCGTTCCATTCAATTGGTCAACCATCAGGATCAGGATGTTCGGCTTTGCCACAGCGATTACTCCAGAAGTGTTTTCAATACATTACGAGCCGATGCTCGCGCAGAATCTGCGCTTGTCCACCGTGCCAGTGCAGCGCGCAGATAAAGTCCGTCAATCAGCGCCGCCAACGTTTGCGCATGATCTT
>Ga0102812_10003106_pt1 | contig 10954 bp, 10 predicted proteins | sample ColrivemetaGS713_FD_79334 | JGI IMG/M metagenome (GOLD analysis project Ga0102812, IMG submission 79334) | Estuarine microbial communities from the Columbia River estuary - Flood tide ETM metaG S.713 | ecosystem: Environmental > Aquatic > Marine > Intertidal zone > Estuary | place: USA... | reverse complement strand
TACCTTTAAAAAGGACAAAGACTATTATCTTGTTAATTATTCAGATAATGGAATTGGCTTAAATCTAGAGACTTTAAAATTTAAAAATGGTCTTCAAAATGTGGAAACCCGTATAAAATCAATCAATGGAACTATTACTTTTGATACTGCCATACATAATGGCTTCAAAGCATTTATTAGATTTAAAAAATAACTACTATGTTTCAGAAAGTATTGATTGCTGAAGATATGGACTTTATTAATAGCGGCATAAAGGCAGAACTAAGCAAATTAAATATCGGGCAAATTGATTATATACAGTATTGTGATGAGGCCTTGCTGAAAATAAAAAGAGCCCATTTAGATGGTTGTCCTTATGATTTATTAATTAGTGATTTGTCATTTGAAGAAGATGGTAAAGCGCAACAGCTCAAAGGTGGAGAAGACCTTGTAAAGGCAGTTAGAAAGGCGTTTCCAACCTTAAAAATTGTTGTATTTTCAATAGAAGATAAAATTTTTACCATTCAAAAATTATTTGAATCCTTTAAAATTAATGGCTATGTATGGAAAAGCAGGGATGGATTGCGAGAACTCAAACAGGCTTTGCAAAAAATATACAATACTGAAAGCATCTATATTTCTCCACATTGTGCTAGGGCCATAGCTAAAAGTAATGTTATAGAAATTGGGGACCATGATTTGTTTTTAATAGATTGTCTTTCAAAAGGCTATGCGCAAGAACAAATTAGTATGGAACTACAGGAAAAAAAATGGACACCATCTAGTGTTAGTGCTGTTGAAAAAAGATTGAAATTTTTAAAAGAACATTTTAATGCCAATAACCCAGCACATTTGGTTGCCATAGCCAAAGATCTGGGACTTGTTTAAAATAGTTTAACAACTCATTTTAATTTGCGGAAAGCCGTAAACTTCTTGTTTTAATGTATTATAAATTTGAATAATAATTTAGGAAGGTTGCTATTTCTATAAAAAAGATAATTCATGCTAAAACCTTACGGAAACCCGTAAGGTTTTGTTTTTAAATAAGTTTAAATTTGAAAGGTAAATTTAAAAAGCATCCATGAATAATATCAAGATTGTTTTGTTAATTCTTGTCATTGTGTTTATGATAAGTTGCTCTGTTGGAATGTTAGCTTTGGTGATAAACCATTGATAAAATTTAAAAGAACATTTTAATGCCAATAACCTAGTACATTTGATTGCTAAGGTCAAAGATTTGGGGCTTGTTTAACGGTATACTACAATTTGGTTTTAGTTACGGAAACCCATAAGTTTATTTTAATTAACCAAGCTACTTTTGAATAATAATTAGGAAGGTTGCTATTTCTATAAAAAAGGTAATTCATGCTAAAACCTTACGGAAACCCGTAAGGTTTTGTTGTGTACAAAATGTACATTTGATTAAATTAAAAAGATAACATGAAATCAAAAAGAGTAGCTTATTTATTGTGGTTCTTTCTTGGAATATTTTCAGCTCATAGGTTTTATCTCGATAAAGTTGGTTCAGGTTACCTTTATTTATTAACGGGTCAATTATTTGGTATTGGCTGGATTATTGATCTTTTTATTTTAGGGAATATGGTTGATAAATACAATCTTAGGCATGGGTTTTTAGGTCTAGATTTATTAGGCCTCATAAAGCAGAAGTAAATCAAGCCAGATTTCATCTTTACTTATCATGTGTAAATCGGCAGCAAAAAGTATACTGATATAGCTAATTTTATATACAGGATTTTTAAAAAAACAGTACTCAGGCAGCATATTTAGATTGCTAATTGTGCTGATTTTTGATTTCATAAAACGGTATATGGAGCATAGCTAAAGTAGGTATAGGTATTGTGTTTGAAATTAAAACAGGAATTTGGGGATTTTTCACTTCTTTTACCCCCAATTATTGCTTTAAACTAAGTTTGTAAAACCATCTTTCTTTTAGTATTTTTATACATAATTAATAAAATATTAAAAAATGAAAAATATTAGTTTTGGAATTCTATTGACAATTTCCCTTTTTTTAGTTTCATGCCATGGAAACAAGGAAAAAAAGATTGATTTAAATGAGGCAGTAAAAACAAAAATTGTTTATCCTGCATCAAATTTAAAAGAGGATACCTATGATCCAGGAGTCAATTGGAAAATCGACTGGTCTGATGAATTTAAAGACAGTATTTTAAGTTCGGATTGGTCACGACAAGAATATCCTCAAGGTAACTGGAATAAAGAATGGCAAAAATATACTGCAAGTGATGAAAATGCTTATATAGATCAAGGATGTTTAGTTATTAAAGCAATTCATACCAGTGAATTGCATGACAGTCTTAATTATACATCGGCAAGGTTGCATACCGCAAATAATAAAGTTTGGAAATACGGAAAAATAGCTGCAAGGATTCAATTACCTTATGGTAACGGCGTTTGGCCTGCCTTTTGGACATTGGGTGCGAATTGTGACGAAACAGGAGGAGACACACCTTGGCCTTATTGTGGAGAAGTTGATATTTTAGAGACTTATGGGAGTAAAGATGATGCAGTTTTAGAATGTAATATTCATTTTGCTAACGAAAATTTGACTACACAAAATAAACATGCCAATATGGGCTCAAAATCGATTAAACTTGATAATGGTATTTTTGCGGATGCATTTCACGTTTTTGAAATTGAGTGGGACGAAGACCAGGTTGTTTGGAAGCTTGATGGGAAAGCATATGCTGAATTTAGTATTACAGAAGATTATTTAAGTGAATTTCATAAAGAATTCTATATTTTATTGAATTTAGCCATTGGAGGAACACCTGGTCAGGGAATGCCTGATAGTTCAACTGTTTTTCCTCAATATATGTATGTTGATTGGGTTCGGGTTTATAAAAAAGTTTAAATAAAGGAGCGCCTAGAAAGCTCTTTACCTTTTTTATGTTTATTTTTTTTTACAAGAAAATCCATGGATGCTTCATGACTATTTTAGGGTAGTTCAGTTAAGGGTAAATAGGTGTAAACCAAGTTGGATATTGGTTTATTTAAAATGATTTTTTAAAAAATTATAGGTGTTATTGAAAACAAAATTTTCTACTAATTCTATGGGTGAAATATTTGTGTTTTGGATTCTTTGTAGTGCATTCTTGTTTGAAAGGTAGTGTCTTGCTTTTTCCAATAGTTTATTTGCTAGTAATTGTAAATCTTCAGCAGTCCATATACCACTTAACGGATTGATAGTTCCATCAAAGTCGGTACCAAGACAGGTAGTAGTCCAACTATTCAAATTATGACTGTCCAGAATTTCAGCAATATGTTGAAGCTGATACCAAATGATTTCTGCTGATTTATCAATGTTCGCTTTTGCATTGAGGTTAAAAATAGATTTTCGTGATTTACTTTTATTTGTAAGTCTATTTCCATCCATTTGTAAAGCGAATAGACCTTCCGATTTAGCTATCAATACTAATTCTTCATCAAAAAAGTTGATATCATCATTACATAAAAAAGAGGCATCAATTGAACTCAAATGTTTACCTTTTATTTCCGTGCCAGTTACGGCTCCGTGACTAACAATTAGTGGAATTTTACTGTTATATTCATTTTCTATAATATCGTAATATTCAAATCTGGATTTTACACTCATGTGCTTTAGGTCAATTAAAATCCTTTTTTGATTTTGATTATTTAAAAATCCAGCAATTGCTTTTCTTCCTAAATCAGAAATTCCAGCATTCAAATTTTCAAATTGATTGACCATTGGTCCCAGTTGGTTGAGACTTCTGGCATGGCCACATAGTTCGTTGTTGAAATTATGTGCAAATGTTATGAAAAATGGAGGGTGTTCCCAATTTTTAATATTTTTAATATTATTTAGGATCTCATTTTCTTGAGTTTTATAGCCAAATGCACGAAGGCCACTATTCAAAATATGTGCACCTTCAATAGTAAGCACAACATTTATCTTATTATTTGTACAAGTAGATTCTGAAAGTTCATCCCAGGAACTGGCAAAGTCCCAGGAATAATCTATGTTGTTCATTTTATGATTTTTGCAACTATTTTTGAGGAAGTTGTACTCATTTACCAAATCTTCAAAATAATTTAAATGTTTTTGTATAAACCTAATTCTTTGAAAACCAATACTTGTTATCATATTAGCGAGCCAAGCTGTCATTGAGCTTTTAAAATAATTATTGATGAAAAAGCCTTTCTCAAAAGGATATAATGAAACAAAGGCTATTTTTACATTGCCTTTCGACATGGTTGTGAAATCTGCTTGAGAGAATTTTGTAATGCCAGAAATAACATTAATTAATTTGGAAAAAGTAGTTGGTGGATTGTAATTCCAAATATCAGATTTTGGGGTGTTGTTTTTTGAAAAAGAATGACCAAATGTTTTTAAATTAGGATGACAGTGTAAATCAGCTATTTTAAATTTTAATGAATTGTCTGAATCTTTTTCAATCATGTCTTATTGAAATTTAATTTTTTGCATTCTGTTTGATTAAGTTATAATGACTTTTAAAGGCATCAGCTAAAGAAATCTCTCTATAATCAAGATTGTTTAAGCGTGCATATTTTTTTATTTCTTCAGTTACTTCGGGAGCATAACATGAGTTTAGTTTTGGAAAGAAATGATGGGCCAAATGAAGATTAAAATTGGCCATAATATTGCGGCTCACCCAATTGTTTAAAGTGATATCATTAGTGGTTTCAAATTGATGTTGAAACCAGCTTGAAGTTAGTTTTCCTTTTTTATCAGGAATAGGAAACTTATTTATTGAATTTACATGAGGTGTTAACAAAACTAAAAGAGCGAATGTTCCAGCAATCACCAGCATAAAAAATAGAGCGCCTAAGGAATTCAAAACAGATACACCATTTGAAACAGGAATGATAAAAATATAAAAGACAAAAAACAGTTTAAAAAGAAACAGTTTAAGGTATTCTAAAGGTGGTATTTTACATACTTTACTAACTATTCTGTTTTTAATAAAAAAATCTTTAAAATCTCTAATCAAAAGCCAATTTAATAAAAAGAGCGGGTAAAAAATGAAAATCAAGATTGATTGATAATGATGAATAAAGGTTTTATTTTCTTGTGGATAAATTTTGAATAGTCCAGCTTGTTCTATGTCAGAATCCCATCCCGAAATATTTTGAAAACGATGGTGTAAAAATTTATGCCTTTTTTTCCAGATATAACTATTGCCACCCATTAGGTCGAAAAAATATAAAATGATGCTATTCAATTGCCTATTTTTAAATATAGCATCATGAACCGCATTGTGTACCAGGTTTATAAATATTAAAACCATTGTTATACCCATTAATCCATGTATTGCATAATATATTGCACTATTGTTATAAAACATTGTAGAAATTAAATATAAAAGCACATATAATACGGGAAAAATAATGGCTTTAAATTGAGCAAACCAAATTCTAGAAGAGGGTGTTTTTGAAATAGATTTTTTAACATTTATTCTTAGAGAATTAAAATGACGTTTGTCAACTTCATTTTTAGAGAAGGTAATATCCATTTTCAAAAATATTTTAATTGTTAAAAATATGATCGAGGTTATATCAAATATAATGAATTCAAATTGATATATTAAAAAAAGTAGCGGTGTTTGTATTGTTGTATATGTTGTTAACAATTGAATTTATAGGTGTGTCAGAAAATTAACAGCCAAGAAATATAATTATTACCATCAATTTAATTGCTTCAATTTTAATTGAAATTATTTTTTTATAGGTGTTGGCATATACATAATTTAAGGAGCTAGGGGAGTTGTACTATGAAACTTTTTGCAAATACTTATTTGCAATTTTAAGTTTGATGTATATTAAGGCTTTCTTCATTTTTTATTCCCACTCAGGAAATTGAGTTGTATTTAAATCTAGTGCTCTTATTTTTTTTAGGTCTGTTTCAGAAAGTTCAAAATCGAAAATATTCAAATTCTCAATCATATGTATTTTTTGGGAAGATCTTGGAATTGCAATAATTCCTCTTTGGAAAAGCCATCTTAAGCAAACTTGAGCAACACTTTTTTGATGCTTTTCACCAATTTCTTTTAAGGTTTGGTTGTTGAAAATTTCATTTCTTCCTGCAGCAAAAGGCGACCAAGCTTCCATTTGAATGTTCACGTTCTTTAAATACTCATAAGCACTGTGCTGCTGACAGAAAACATTCGTTTCAATTTGATTGATGACGGGCTTTATAGCCGCATAGGACATTAGATCATCTAACTGATTAGAATCAAAATTACTCACGCCAATGGCTCTAATTTTCCCTTCATTATAAAGTTCCTCCATAGCTTTCCAGGAACCTTTTACATCACCTCTTGGTCTATGAATAAGATATAAATCTAAATAATCTATTCCTAATTTATCCAAAGAAGTTTGAAAAGCTTTCTTGGTGCTTTCATATCCAGCATCATCTACCCAAAGTTTTGATGTTATAAAAAGTGCTTCTCTATTCATACCGCTTTGCATAATCCCTTTTCCCACAAATTCTTCATTTCCATAAATATTGGCTGTATCAATTAAGCGATACCCAACGGAAATTGCATCAGATACACTTTTAATACAAACAGGCCCCATAAGGGTATTCGTTCCAAAACCAAGCATCGGCATTTTAATATGATTGCTGAGTGTTACCATTGGAATGGCATTTTCAAATTCTGTAAACTTAAAAGCACCATATAGTTTTGAACCTCCAAAACCTAAAAACACGGTTCCAGCAGCAAACATTGCACTTCTTTTTAAAAACTCACGCCTTTTGACTTTACTAAAGTTTTCCATATTTAAAATATCATTATGAATTATGTAAAATTAATAAAAAATTGAATGGTAATTTAATGTTCATTGTTCTCATACACTATCTATGCTTTATCCTAGGCTTATCTATACACTATCCATACACTATCCCTTACTTATCCCTTACTTATCCCTTACTTTGACCCGTCCTAAAATAAGGATACAGATTTATGAATGAATCCTAATATAATGCTACCACTTTATTTTTTATTTAAATACCCAAACCAACCTTTTTATATGAATTGTATTTTTTAATGTCATTTTTTGGTTTTTTAGTTAATAGCCCAACTTGGTTATGCGCATGGCCTGGAGTTGAATGATCACTGCTTGCTTGCGGGCTGTTTGTATTCTAATTATGAATTCTCTTTTTATAATAATTATGGGAGTAATTGGCGCAGTTGTACGTTTTTTTATTTCTTCTTTGTTAAGGTGGTTATTTCGTTTTATTGTGCTTCGAATTTCTCTAATTAATTTATGGCGTGTTTTTTTAAACCATGTTGTGTACGCCTTATTTCTGACCGATTCTTAGTTTGATTCATTGCTCACTGTTTCGGGTTTAGGAATTGTAAAGATGTATAAAACAATCATTATTGTAGCAATTGCAGTTATTAAAAAAGTCATTGTTGAACCGAACTGAAACCAAATAAGACCTGCTAATGAACTTGCCAGCATTGTGCAGATGCTTTGAAATCCTGAAAATGTTCCAATGGCTGTTGCGGTATCTTTTTTGTCTGTGATATTTGAAATCCAAGCTTTTGAAATTCCTTCTGTGGCGGCGGCATACATACCATAAAGAAAAAACAGTCCGAAAAAAAGATAAAGATTTGTGTTCACTGACATACCAAAATAGACAATTGAAAATAATAAAAGTCCAATTATGAATATCTTTTTCAGGCCCACTTTGTCTGCAAGGATGCCTATTGGAAAAGCAAATAAAGCGTAAATAAGATTGTAAAAAATATAAATGCCAATTACCAAAGTATCATCAAGTCCTGATTGTTTTGCTTTTAAAAGTAAAAAAACATCAGAACTATTGAATAGTGTAAAAGCAAGAAGTCCGATGACTAATTTTTTGTATGCTATTGGGCTCACTTTCCAATAATTGAGAAATGAAAAGAACGGTGTAGCAACTTTTAGCTTCATTTCATTTGTTTTTTTCTCTTTAAGTAAAAACGAAGCCAAAACTGCCAGAAGTCCGGGTATAAAGGCAATAAAGAAAAGTGATTTGTAATTCTGTGGGAAATAATACAAATAAACCAAAGCCAAAGAAGGTCCAATAACTGCGCCCAAAGTATCCATTGAACGATGAAAGCCAAAAACTTTACCTTTGGTTTCTTTGGTTGCTTCATCTGAAAGTATGGCGTCTCTGGCTCCTGTTCTAATTCCTTTTCCGAAACGGTCAATTGTCCGAGCGAAGAAAATCCAAAGTGGATAAATAAAAACCGCCATCATTGGTTTTGAAATCGCACTAAAAGCATATCCAATTTGAACAAATGGAACTCTTTTGCCTGAAGTGTCTGAAAGTTTACCGAAATAACCTTTGCTCAATCCTGCTGTTGCTTCTGCCACTCCTTCAAGTATGCCAATTAGCACAATAGAAAAACCAATTGACTTTAACTAAATCGGCATAATTGGATATAACATTTCACTGGCTGTGTCTGTGAACAAACTTACCAGCGACAAAATCCAAACTGACCGTGTTATGTATTTCAATTTATTAGGTTTGAATAGGTGTTCATTTTATTTAGCTTGTGTGCAACAGTGGTGTATCACCAAAGTTGTGTTTTGGTTATTGCAAATTTTCGTTGTTTAAATGTATGTATTTTAGGGTTTAGAAACATACTATATTGTGTTATTTGGCAATTTCGGTTAAATATTATGCAATTTGGTGGCTTTTCGTCATACCTTATTTCTCCGCCTAAAAATCAATCCGTTATCATTTTCAATTTTACAATTAAGGAATATACTAAATTACCAAATTTAGTAATTCGTTTTCATAATTTTTTTTTATTCAAATCCTTTTTTATTGGCATATTTTCAATGCGCTTCAACAAGCAGGAGGGATGTATTTATCTCATGATTTCATATAAAACAAATCTTTTATTGAATTGTGTTCTCGATGTAACAACCAAACTATCATCATTCCAAAGACAAGGTTAGTCGCAATTCCTTCAATCATATGGCTAAGACGCACACTGGCTGATGGCATTAAGGGGTTTTCCAGTATGAGTCCGGAAATCTGAGGCACCGTAAAGAAAAGCCCTACGAGAATGGCAGTCCACCATACCTTTACTTTCGATCCACGTATTATTGGGATAGCGCATAGCGTCCATAGCATGGCTCGTATTGCCTGAAACGGGAACAATCCAGGTTCGTTATGAAAGGTATTGGCAGTTTGCTCCCAAAAAGGCAGGATAGCTCCCGGACTCCCATAAAAATCTCGTAACTCAGCATTTTGCCAGGCAATATAATATCCGGCTAACCAGTATAGTAATATGTATATAACTGCAATCGTGCTTAATTTCCATATCCATTGCTTTACAGGAAAAATTAATGAAAAAGCAGGCGTTTCACTACTCTTTTTTTTCCATTTTCCTAAAATTAAAACAGCTAGCGGGATATAGATGAAAGCCACAGGTAAACCCATTATAAACAGACGCGGTACAAGTTTTTGGTCAAAAGTTATATTTGACATAAAATACCAAGCTTCAATTTGAATTAAAAATGTTACTGCACCATAATAGGCCGTTCCCAATACCAGCGCCAATTTCCATCCATTCCATCGCGAGCTTAAAATTAATACTGTTATGAGTAGCATATTGACCATCCCAAAAATTAAAAATCCGATATTGCCCTCTATCAAGCCTGGTTCGGATTCAGCATCAGGAAGCATCCCTGAAATGGCCATTGATCCGCTTATAAAGCATACATAAAATAACAGCAGTAGTAAAGCTGTTCGTGCCGTCCAAATCAAAAGTTGTTTTCCTTTCATTTTTTTCGTTTTAAGTTGTTATTTGTTTTCTAAATGATTTATATCACACCAATTGTGATATTGCTTTTTCACACCATTTGAGAGTCGTTTTGTTTGAATCAATCCCATATTGAAATGCGAGCCTGCCATGCAAAGGCATATTGATTGCTTCTTTATTATAAAATGCCTCAAGCTCTTTAATGTATGTCATGAGTAAATCTTGAAATGATCTTAGAAAATTAATTCTCTGTTCTTTTTCTATCAATGCTTCCATAAAACCAAACCGAAGTAAAAGTTCATCTGTTTTTTTTACAACTTCAATTTTTTCTATTGGTTTCAAAAACCAATTTTTAAGAATTAGAATTCCGTTTGTGGTGATTTCAAAACAAGGTTTTCCAGTTTTGGTTTGGGTGCTTTTTTTAACCAGCTCAAATTTCTGTAGTCTGTTCAGTGCAGGGTATATTGTGCCTGGACTGCTGCTGTAATTTCCTAAGGCTGTTTCCTCAAATAATTTTCGAATGGCATAACCAGAAAGTGGCTGTTCTTGGATCAATCCAAGAATAGCATAATCTAATAATGTAGGTTTAATCAATTTTTTGTTTTTCATATTTGATACGAATCATATTACAAATATAGTACGAATCGTAATATAATCCAAATTTTATTCATTGTTTAAAAAAAGTTAGGGTTTTTATTTTTGATAACCAGTTGGTATGAAGATTTTTGCGATTGGAATGGCTGATATTATAAGTGGTAGCCTATTGTTTTTAGGATGTTTGTAGGGGCGTTATTTTGTTCAAATGAGCGTATCAATATTATGCGTTTTTGTGTTTTAGCTGTTTTTCATTTTGGTGCTCATAACACATTCGTTTCAATTTTCAATCTTTTGGAGTTGTATTCGGTTTGTCGCAACGGTCTGCTTCAACACTTAGCTACTTGCTATGTCATTTTTTAGTGTAAGTTAATTGTTGTTTGTTTCTTCTTTTTCTGACAATTGCGTGATTGAGATAGGTTTGGATTTTTTATTTCATTAATAATGTTAAATTTGCAACACCAAAATATTTCATCATTATTCTTTAGTCTATGCCTTACCAAGATGTTTTTGTTCTTTTCTGGGAACAAGTAAAAGAAAGTTGCCAAGAAGGCCGCTTTGCCAAATTAACCATGGCAAAGACCATTGGCAAACCTAAC
>Ga0102812_10003105_pt1 | contig 10956 bp, 11 predicted proteins | sample ColrivemetaGS713_FD_79334 | JGI IMG/M metagenome (GOLD analysis project Ga0102812, IMG submission 79334) | Estuarine microbial communities from the Columbia River estuary - Flood tide ETM metaG S.713 | ecosystem: Environmental > Aquatic > Marine > Intertidal zone > Estuary | place: USA... | reverse complement strand
TCAAGCAAATTTGTCACATTTGTATCCTGAGACTTGTATTTTATAGATGACGAATTATCAATTGCAATTACCAAATTGGGTTTGATAATTTGAAATATTTCTTTTTTGATTGAAGGGTTTATCAACAATAAAAAAATTGAAAAAAAACTTAAGAATCGTAAAAAAGAAAGCCAATAATTCAATTGGCTCTTCTCTTTGTTTTTATAAATGTATTGAAAAATAGCTAAAAATAACGCTACAAAAACAGCTAAAATTATAAGAAGTAAGTGAGCTGTTTCCATTTTTTATATTCAAACTATATTTAAAAATAATGATAAAAGACTTTCAACTTTTAAACCTTTTAACTAAAATTAAGTTAACATTCCCCCATCAACACTCAATGTTTGCCCTGTAATGTACGAACTCATATCTGATGCTAAAAACACACATGCATTTGCAACATCTTCAGCAGTACCACCACGTTTTAAAGGAATGGCATCTCTCCAGCCTTGAACCACATCTTCATTTAATTTACCCGTCATTTCCGTTTCAATAAACCCTGGTGCAATGGTGTTGCAACGAATATTTCTTGAACCTAACTCTAAAGCTACCGATTTAGTAAACCCTAAAATTCCAGCTTTTGAAGCTGCGTAATTTGCCTGTCCGGCATTCCCTTTTAAACCAACAACAGAACTCATATTAATTATAGAACCAGCACGCTGTTTCATCATTGGACGAATAACGGCTTTTGTTAAGTTGAAAACAGATTTTAAATTAACTTCAATTACCGTATCAAAATCTTCTTCAGAAATACGCATCAATAAATTATCTTTTGTAATTCCAGCATTGTTAATAAGAATGTCAATGGTTCCAAACTCTTTTAAAACATCTGCAGCTAATTGTTGAGCAGCATCATAATTCGCAGCATTTGATTGGTATCCCTTTGCTTTTATACCAAAAGATTCCAATTCTTTTTCTAACTCTTGAGCTGCTTCTACCGATGAATTATAGGTGAATGCAACATTAGCACCTTGTTTCGCAAAAGTTGTTGCGATTCCTCTTCCTATTCCACGTGTTGCTCCTGTAATTAAAGCCGTTTTATTTTCTAAAAGTTTCATTAATTTATAGTTTTAATTTAAATAAAATCAAAGATAACAAAATACTTTATTTTACTTTAACCGAAATGAAATTATAATCAAGTTAAAAGAAAAATGAAAAGAACAATGATTTCATAACGAAGAAAATAGAACTGAATTTCACAAAATAATGACTCACTTTTTAAATGAAAAAGCCTGTTGAAAATTTTCAACAGGCTTTTACTTTTTTAAGTTTTATAATTTATCCTAAAATCTCAGCTACTTTAGCTCCAATTTTAGCAGGAGAATCCACTACGTGAATCCCATTTTCTCTCAATATTTTCATTTTTGCTTGTGCTGTATCATCTGCTCCACCAACAATAGCACCCGCATGACCCATTGTTCTTCCTTTTGGTGCTGTTTGTCCAGCAATAAAACCAACTACAGGTTTCCTATTTCCATCTGCTTTTACCCAACGCGCAGCTTCAGCCTCTAACTGACCTCCAATTTCACCAATCATAACAATACATTTGGTTTCATCATCGTTCATCAATAATTCAACTGCATCTTTAGTGGTTGTTCCAATAATTGGATCACCTCCAATACCTATAGCTGTTGTAATTCCGTACCCTTGTTTAACTACCTGATCAGCGGCCTCATACGTCAAAGTTCCAGATTTTGATACAATTCCAACGTTACCTTTTTTAAAGATAAAACCAGGCATAATACCAACTTTAGCTTCTTCAGGCGTAATAACTCCTGGGCAATTTGGACCAACTAACCTACAATCTTTATTATCAATATAAGCTTTTACCTTCACCATATCTGCTACCGGAATTCCTTCAGTAATACAAATAATTACTTTTATTCCTGCAGCAGCAGCTTCCATAATTGCATCAGCAGCAAAAGCAGGTGGTACAAAAATAATTGAAGTATCTGCGTCAACTTTATCTACAGCGTCTTGAACTGTATTAAAAACTGGTTTTTCTAAATGAAGTTGCCCTCCTTTTCCTGGGGTAACACCTCCAACTATATTAGTACCATACTCAATCATTTGAGTGGCGTGAAACGTACCTTCACTACCTGTAAAACCTTGTACAATTATTTTTGAATTTTTATTAACTAAAACGCTCATTTAAATGTATTTTTATATTAAATAAATTACTTCTTACAAATGTAATTTTTTATATGCTTTGATTGTAGAAATTTACTGTTTTTTTTGGCTTTTAGTCAAACGTGAGATTACCGCCATTTCCTGCATTTTTTTTCTTGATTCTTGTGCAATAGAGCCAAAATATGTTTTACCACCTTCCAATGATTTGGAAACACCAGTTTTACCAAGTAGAACAGCTCCTTTACCAATTGTAACTCCGCTGGTCACTCCTACTTGCCCCCATAATATAACATTGTCTTCAATAATTACACATCCTGCAACACCTGTTTGTGCTGCTATTAAGCAATTATACCCAACAATTGTATCGTGCCCTATTTGAACTTGATTGTCTATTTTTGTACCTTTTTTTATAGTAGTATTTGCAGTAACCCCTCTATCAATTGTGCAAAGCGCTCCAATGTCTACATTATCTTCAATTACAACACTTCCACTTGATAATAATTTATCATAGCCTTCAGGTCGTTTTTTATAATAAAAAGCATCTGCTCCAATACTAGTTCCAGCATGGATGGTTACATTATTTCCAATGATGCAATTGTCATATATAATTACATTTGGATGAATGATACAGTTCTCACCAATTTTCACATGATTTCCAATAAATACATTTGGTTGAATTACTGTATTCGGACCAATTATTGCAGTATCAGAAATACTTTTAGAAGCAGATTGAAACGGATTGAAATACTTTGATAATTTATTGAAATCTCTAAATGGATCGTCCGAAATTAACAATGCTTTGCCTTTCGGACATTCAACTTCTTTATTTATCAATACAATAGTTGCTTTAGATTCTAGCGCCTTATCATAATATTTAGGATGATCGACAAAAACGATATCTCCATTTTCAACAACATGTATTTCATTGAAGCCCGTAACTGGAAAATCTTCATGACCTACAAAAGTTGTCCCAATAATTTCAGCAATTTCTTTTAAACTATAAACACGAGGAAGTTTCATAAAACAACTTTTATTCTTTTACTCTTTCTAAATAAGCGCCTTTAGCCGTATCAATTTTAATTTTGTCGCCTTCATTAATAAACAATGGAACATTGATGGTTGCTCCAGTTTCAACCGTTGCTGGTTTTGTTGCGTTGGTTGCTGTATTTCCTTTAACACCAGGCTCAGTATGTGAAATTTCTAAAATTACACTTGCAGGCATATCTACCGAAAGAGGCATACTATCTTCAGTATTGAATATTACTGTTACAATTTCACCTTCTTTCAAAAGATCAGGAGCATCAAGCGTCTCTTTTGCCAAAGTAATTTGGTTGTAATCATCTGTATTCATAAAGTGAAATAAATCCCCTTCTGGATATAGAAATTGATATTTTCGAGTCTCAACTCGTATATCTTCAATTTTTCTCCCTGCTGGAAATGTGTTATCTAAAACTTTCCCTGAAGTCAGACTTTTTAATTTTGTTCTCACAAAAGCTGGTCCTTTTCCTGGCTTTACGTGTAAAAATTCTATTACTTTAAAAATATCATTATTGTATCTTAAGCATAATCCATTTCTAATATCCGAAGTTGTTGCCATTATTTTAGTACTTTTTTTTAAGTTATATTTTTTTTGAAGTAAATGTTTAAAAATCCGATTATGATTCCTAAGTAAACTAACTTCCCGTATATCCTTTCATAATACCTCTTTGAGAGTTTTTAATGAAAAGAATGATTTGATCTCTTTCTTTAGTTGCCTCCATTTCTGCTTCTATTTTTTCAGAAGCTTGAGAGTTGTTATAATTTTTTTGATAAAGAATTCTATAAATATTCTGAATTTCTCTAATTTTCTCAGTTGTAAACCCTCTTCTTCTTAATCCAATTGAATTAATTCCAACATAGGACAAAGGCTCTTTACCTGCTTTTGTAAATGGCGGAACATCCTTTCTTACCAACGATCCTCCTGAAACCAACGAATGTTCACCAATATGAATAAACTGATGCACCGCAACAAGTCCACTTAAAATTGCATAATCACCAATAGTAACATGTCCAGCAATAACTGAACCATTCGCTAAAATACAATTGTCGCCAATAATACAATCATGAGCAATATGTGTGGTTGCCATAATTAAACAATTATCACCAATTTGAGTTTTTCCCAAAGCTTTTGTCCCTCTATTTACGGTAACACACTCTCTAATTGTAGTATTATCACCAATAATAGCTAACGAATCCTCGCCTTCAAATTTCAAATCTTGTGGAATTGCAGAAATTACAGCTCCAGGAAATATTCGACAGTTTTTACCTATTCTGGCTCCTTCCATAATAGTAACATTTGAACCTATCCAAGTTCCGGATCCAATTATTACATTGTTATGAATTGTTGTAAATGGTTCTACTACAACATTTGTTGCAATTTTTGAACCTGGATGTATATATGCTAAAGGTTGATTCATTATTCTTGAGGTTTTCTTGCTATTTGCGCCATAAGTTCAGCTTCCACTACCAATTTTCCATTGGCATATCCATAGGCTTGCATATGGCAAATTCCACGCCTAATAGGTGTTATTATTTCTGCCTTAAAAATTAAGGTATCACCTGGTAATACTTTTTGTTTGAACTTCACATTGTCCATTTTCATAAAATACGTCAGGTAATTTTCAGGATCAGGAACAGTGCTTAAAACCAAAACACCACCGCATTGCGCCATTGCTTCAACCTGAAGTACACCCGGCATAACAGGTGCTCCTGGAAAATGTCCAATGAAAAACGATTCGTTCATAGTTACATTTTTCATCCCAACAACATGTCTATCTGATAATTCTAAGATCCTATCTATTAATAAAAATGGTGGTCTATGCGGAAGAATATTCATTATTTGATGAATATCCATTAAAGGTGGTAAGTTTAAATCATATTTAGGAACATAATTTCGCTTTTCCTGCTTAATAATTTTTTGAACTTTTTTAGCAAATATTGTGTTTACTAAATGCCCAGGTTTATTTGCAATAACTTTTCCTTTTATTCTTGTACCAATCAAAGTTAAGTCCCCTATAACATCTAACAACTTATGACGTGCAGCTTCATTTGCCCAACGCAATGTTAAGTTATCAAGTATTCCATTGGGTTTTACCGTTAAACTTTCTTTATTGAAGGCTTTTTTTAACTTCTCCATTGTTTGTAAAGAAATTTCTTTATCAACATAAACAATGGCATTATTTAAATCGCCTCCTTTTATTAAATTATTATCTAACAACATTTCAAGCTCATGTAAAAAGCTGAATGTTCTGGCATCAGAAATTTCTTTTTTAAAATCAGCTAATGAATTAAGTGTAGCGTTTTGAGTCCCTAATACTTTAGTGCCAAAATCTACCATAGCTGTTATTTGGTATTCATCAGAAGGCATTAATATTATTTCGCTCCCAGTTTCTTCATCTTTATAAGAAATTATTTCATTTACAATGTATTCTTCTCTTTTAGCCTCTTGAACTACAATTCCTGCTTTTTCGAGTGCTTCAACAAAATGTTTTGAGGAACCATCCATAATTGGAGGTTCAGGTGCATTTATTTCAATAATAATATTGTCAATATCCAAAGCAACAACAGCTGCTAAAACGTGTTCAGATGTATTGATAATTACGCCTCTTTTTTCAAGGTTTGTTCCCCGTTGGGTATTTACTACATATTCAGCACTTGCTTCAATAATAGGCTCTCCTTCTAAATCAATTCTTTTAAATACATACCCATTATTCTCAGGAGCAGGTTTAAAAGTCATAGTTACTTTATTCCCTGTGTGTAAACCAACACCTGATAATGAAACTTCGTTTTTTATTGTTTTTTGTTTACTCATTTTTCGTTTTTAAAGCTTTTAATTCTTTTTCTAGTAGATTTATTTTATTGGCTAAATTTGGTAAATTTTTAAAATACACATACGACTTACTCCAATCATTATAACCAAATGCTGGTGACCCTTGAATGACTTCATTGTCCTTTATATTTCTTCCTATACCCGATTGTGCCTGGATACGTACATTATTACCAATAATTAAATGCCCCGCAATTCCAACCTGACCACCAAACATACAATTTTTTCCAATTTTTGAAGAACCTGCAATTCCTGTTTGTGCAGCTATTACAGTGTTTTCCCCAATTTCAACATTATGTCCAATCTGAATTTGGTTATCTAACTTTACCCCTTTTCTAATAATTGTTGAACCTAAAGTAGCCCTATCAATGGTTGTTGCTGCACCAATATCAACATTGTCTTCAATTACAACATTTCCAATTTGAGGTATTTTACTATAAACACCATTTTCGTTTGGCGCAAAACCAAAACCATCGGCTCCAATAACAACACCTGCATTTATGATGCAGTTTTTTCCAATTACAGTATCGGATAAAATTTTAGTGCCTGCAAAAATTACGGTGTCATCATCAATTTTAACATTGTCATCAATATAAACATTCGGATAAATTTTTACATTGTTTCCTATTTTTACATTGTTGCTAATATATGCAAAAGCGCCTAAGTATAAATTTTCACCAATAATTACATTTTCTCCAATATGTGAAGGTGACTCAATCCCAAACTTATTTAACTTTGCTTGATTGTAAAACTCCAATAATTTTGAAAAGGCTTTGTAAGCATCTGGAACTTTTATAAGTGTAGTTTCAATCTCTTTTTCAGGTACAAAATCATTATTAACAATAGCTATTGAAGCTTTTGTAGTGTAAATAAAATGAGTGTATTTTGGATTGGACAAAAAAGTTAACGATCCTTTTTCTCCTTCTTCAATTTTAGATAGTTGATGTACTTCAACATTTTCATCACCTACAACAACTCCTTCTAAAATTTCTGCTATTTGTATTGCTTTAAATTTCATTGCTCACAAAAGTAAAAAAAAAGTTCAATTTTACCTATTCTTTGGGTAACACAAATAATATTTATAAACTGGACTCGATAAAGCTTGAATATTTAAATGATCTGAAGCTGTTACTATATCTTTTATTTCTCCTTTTTTAAACAATATTTTAATGCTGTTTTTTGTTGAATCATAGGCCTGATTGGATATTTCACCATTGAAAACAAAATAATTTAATTCAGCATCAGTTAAGTTTAAATTGCTTTTAACTTTTAACCTAATATCATGAATTTGTTGTTCTGAAAAAGGTTTATTTTGAAGAATTACTTTTGGCAACTTTCTATTTATTAAGCTTTCCGCTAGTTTAGAGAGCAATTTATCATCAAAAGAAATCCATTCTTTAATTGCTGATAAAACATCATAATCATCCAACTTTGAAAAGGTTTTTAAATCATCAAATGTAAAATCTTTTTCATTATTCTTACGTTTCAAAAAAAACATAAATGCTTTACTTGCTGGCAATTCTTCTCCTAATAAGACTAGTTCTTTGGCTCTTTTTAAAACTTTTTCCAAAACTTTTTCAGCTGCCAAACCTGTTTTATGTAAATAAACCTGCCAATACATCAACCTGCGAGCTACAATAAATTTTTCAACGGAATAAATACCTTTCCCTTCTACAACCAATTCATCATTTTTAACATTCAACATTACAAGTAACCGATCAGAATTTATATTACCTTCTGAAACTCCTGTATAAAAACTATCCCGTTTTAAATAATCAAGTCTATCCATATCTAACTGACTTGAAATAAGTTGGTATAAAAAATTCCTATGATAACTACCTTTAAAAATAGTAATTGCCAAGGTTAGCTGACCATTAAATTCTTCATTTAAAATTTCCATAAATTTTAAAGAAATTGCTTCATGATTTACGCTTGTAACAATACTTTGCTCCAGTGCATGTGAAAATGGACCATGACCAATATCATGTAACAAAATTGCAATATACAATGCGTTTGCTTCTTCATCGGAGATTTTAACATCTTTAAACCTTAATACCTGAACAGCCTTTTGCATTAAATGCATACTTCCAATAGCATGGTGAAAACGGGTGTGATGTGCACCGGGATAAACCAAATATGACAATCCCATTTGAGAAATCCTTCTTAATCGCTGAAAATAAGGATGTTCAATCAAATCATAAATTAATGCATTCGGAATAGTAATAAATCCGTAAATTGGGTCGTTAAGTATTTTAAGTTTATTCAAAATAAATAATTTTTACAAAAGTACAACAAAGATAAAGATATGAGTGATATAAAAATTCTATGGGTTGATGATGAAATTGATCTTTTAAAACCGCACATTATTTTTTTAGAAAAAAAGGGATATCATGTTTCAATCTGCAACAATGGTGCTGACGCCATTGATATGTGTAATGAAAATAATTATGACATTGTTTTTTTAGATGAAAATATGCCTGGTTTAAGCGGCTTGGAAACTTTGACTGAAATAAAAAGCAAACAGACCAATCTTCCCATCGTTATGATTACAAAAAGTGAGGAAGAATACATTATGGAAGAAGCTATAGGTAATAAAATAGCTGATTATTTGATAAAACCTGTGAATCCAAACCAAATATTATTGAGTCTGAAAAAAAATTTAGATCATTCACGCTTGGTTTCTGAAAAAACAACTTTTAATTACCAACAAGAATTTAGAAAAATAGCAATGGATTTGGCTATGGTGAATTCATATTCAGAATGGGTTGACGTTTATAAAAAACTAATTTACTGGGAATTAGAGCTTGAAAATATAAGTGATTCTGGAATGGTCGAAATCTTGGAAAGCCAAAAACAAGAAGCCAATTCACAATTCTTTAAATTCATTAAAAAAAATTACGCGGATTGGGTTAACGATGAAGATGATGACACCCCGGTAATGTCAAATAACTTATTTCAAAAATTAATACTGCCTGAAGTTTTAAATGCTAAAGGCACTTTATTAGTTGTGATAGACAATTTGCGTTATGACCAATTTAATATCATAGAAAAAACAATTACTAAATATTATAAAAAGCAAGATGAAACTGCATATTGCAGTATTTTACCAACGGCAACTCAGTATGCAAGAAATTCCATTTTTTCAGGATTAATGCCTTTGGAAATGTCTCAAAAACACCCGAATTTATGGAAAGATGACACCGATGAAGACGGAAAAAATTTATATGAAGAAGATTTTTTTAAAGCACAATTACAACGACTCAGACAAAATATTAAATTTAGTTATCATAAAATAACCAATTTAAAAAACGGAAAACAATTAGCTGATAACTTCAATACTGTTAAAGAAAATGATTTAACTGTTGTTGTTTATAATTTTGTTGACATGCTTTCACATTCCAAAACTGAAATGGAAGTAATTAAAGAATTAGCAAGTGACGACAAAGCTTATAGGTCTTTAACCAACAGCTGGTTCATGAATTCTCCATTACTAGAAATGATTCAGAAAGCACAAAAATTAGGTTTAAAATTAATAATTACTACAGATCACGGAACTATCAATTCAAAAGTTCCTACAAAAGTAATTGGAGATAAAAACATAAGTTCTAATTTAAGATATAAAACTGGGCGAAGTTTAACTTATGAAGAAAAAGATGTTTATGCCGTTAAGAACCCGAAAGAATTAAAACTACCTTCTATCCATATGAGTAGTTCCTTTATTTTCGCCAAAGAAGATTTCTTTTTTGCATATCCAAATAATTTCAATCATTTTGTAAAATATTTTAAAAACACTTATCAGCACGGTGGAATTTCTTTAGAGGAAATGATCATTCCATGTGCTATATTTGTACCGAAATAAGTTATTCGTTAATGGCCTTTTGCAATTGACTTTTAGCTTTAAACTAAATGAATACATGAAGAAAAATTATTCCTTACAAGATATTTCTGAGGTTGCAAGGGAAGTTATAGCCAGTGCAAAACATAAAGTTATGCTATTTTATGGTGAAATGGGTGTAGGCAAAACAACTTTAATTAAAGAAATTGTAAAACAATTAGGTGTTTTAGACAATGTGAGCTCCCCTACTTTTTCATTGGTAAATGAATATCATGCAACCAATAAAGAAAAAGTTTATCATTTTGATTTCTATAGAATTAACAAGGAAGAGGAAGCCTTGGATATGGGTATTGAAGAATATTTTTACAGCAATTGTTGGTGTTTGGTTGAATGGCCTAACAAAATAGAAAATTTACTACCTTTAAAGTCTGTAACTATTTCTATTACCGCTAATGAAAATCAACTACGAACCATAGAGCTTATGAATAATGAGTAAAAAAATGACTTCACCGTTTAGTATTCAGGAGTTAATTCCTCAAGAAGAAACCTTAGAAATTGCAAAGCAAAAAGGAGAACTTGTTATTGGTATTCCAAAAGAAACACATTATCAAGAAAAGCGTGTTTGTTTAACTCCAGATGCTGTAGCCGCACTCACAGCGCAAGGAAATAAATTTGTAATTGAAACAGGTGCTGGAGAAGGTGCTAATTTTTTAGACAGTGAATATTCTGAAGCAGGTGCTAAAATTTCATATGATGTAAAGGAGGTTTTTGGCTGCCACATTATTTTAAAAGTTGAACCACCTTCCTTAGATGAAATCAAATTAATCAATCCACAAAGTATTTTATTTTCTTCTTTACAGTTAAAAACACAGACTAAAAAATATTTTGAAGCCTTGGCCAGTAAAAGAATTACTGCCATTGCTTTTGATTATATTAGAGATGAACACGGGGTTTATTCTGTTGTAAAAGCACTAAGTGAGATTGCCGGTATTGCTTCTATTTTAATAGCTGCTGAAATTATGAGTTCCGTTAATGAAGGTAATGGGTTGTTAATGGGGAATATCAGTGGGGTACCTCCTACCGATGT